>VOFH01002329.1_pt1 | contig 60823 bp, 103 predicted proteins | sample 5384091 | NCBI WGS metagenome assembly VOFH01 (sample SAMN12384727, study PRJNA508395) | human gut metagenome | isolation source: healthy gut G | host: Homo sapiens | reverse complement strand
TCAACGAGCCTACAGCAGCAGCTCTTGCATATGGTCTTGACAATGAGAAAGAGACAGAAGATCATGGTATACGACCTTGGCGGTGGTACATTTGATGTATCTGTTATCGAGATTGGTGATGGCGTTATCGAGGTTCTTTCTACAGCTGGTAACAACAGACTTGGTGGAGATGACTTCGACCAGAAGATCACAGATTATATGCTGGCAGACTTCAAGGCAAAAGAGGGTGTAGATCTTTCAACAGATAAGAATGGCTCTTCAGAGATTGAAAGAAGCAGCTGAAAAAGCAAAAAAGAGCTTTCAAGCGCAACGACAACCAATATCAACCTTCCGTTCATCACAGCAACTGCTGAGGGACCGAAGACATTTTGATATGACTCTTACAAGAGCTAAATTCGATGAACTGACACGTGACCTTGTAGAAAAGACACAGGAACCGGTAAGACGTGCACTTTCTGATGCAGGAATCACAGCTTCTGAATTAGGTCAGGTTCTTCTTGTAGGTGGATCTACTCGTATTCCAGCAGTACAGGAAGAAGTAAAACGTCTGACAGGAAAAGAACCAAGTAAATCTCTTAACCCGGATGAATGTGTAGCACTTGGTGCTTCTATCCAGGGTGGTAAGCTTGCAGGAGATGCAGGTGCAGGCGACATCCTTCTTCTTGATGTAACTCCACTTTCACTTTCTATCGAAACAATGGGTGGTGTAGCTACAAGACTGATCGAGAGAAACACAACAATCCCGACAAAGAAGAGCCAGATCTTCTCCACAGCAGCTGATAACCAGACAGCCGTTGATATCAATGTTGTACAGGGTGAAAGACAGTTTGCAAGAGATAACAAGTCCCTCGGACAGTTCAGACTGGATGGAATTCCGCCGGCTCCACGTGGAATCCCACAGATCGAAGTTACATTCGATATTGATGCAAACGGTATCGTAAATGTATCTGCAAAAGATCTGGGAACAGGAAAAGAACAGCACATCACAATTACAGCAGGATCTAACATGTCTGATGAAGATATCGACAAAGCTGTAAAAGAAGCAGCTGAATTCGAAGCTCAGGACAAGAAACGTAAAGAAGGAATCGATGCTAAGAACGAAGCTGACGCTATGGTATTCCAGACAGAAAAAGCACTTGGCGAAGTTGGAGATAAGATTGATGCAGCAGACAAAGCAGCAGTAGAAGCTGACGTACAGGCTCTGAAAGATCTGCTTGCGAAAAGCGAATACAGAAGAACTTACAGACGCTCAGATTGCAGAAATCAAAGCGGGTAAAGAGAAGCTGATGGAAAGTGCCCAGAAATTGTTCACAAAAGTCTACGAACAGGCAGGCGCACAGGCTGGTCAGGCAGGACCACAGGCTGGACCTGCACCAGAAGCAGGACCTGCTCCGGAAGGATTTAACGGGGATGACGTAGTTGACGGAGATTACAAAGAAGTTTAATCCGTAAGATAAGATGAGAAACTGCAAAGGCGGCATTATACCGTCTTGCAGATTTCATGTTTATCATAAATAAAAATAGTTTTTATGACATAAAAAGCCTCCGGTTAGGTGAACTGCATGTGCAAAGAAGATGTTGCAGAGAGCCGGCGCGGGCATGAGAATGTGCCAGGGTACATTCTGTATTAAAATACTTTGAGAAATATCTAAGTGAGGTAGGATTATGGCAGAGGCAAAAGGGATTATTATGAGATCCTGGGCGTATCACGAGATGCGGATGATGCGACTCTGAAAAAAGCATACAGAGCTTTGGCGAAAAAATATCACCCGGATATGAATCCAGGAGATGCAGAAGCCGAAAAGAAGTTCAAGGAGGCTTCTGAAGCCTATGCTGTTCTGAGTGATGCGGATAAACGCCGTCAGTATGATCAGTTTGGTCATGCAGCATTTGAAGGTGGAGCAGGAGGAGCCGGTGGATATGGCGGTTTTGATTTTAACGGGGCAGACTTTGGTGATATTTTTGGTGATATCTTCGGTGATCTGTTTGGCGGTGGCAGAAGAGGCGGACGTGCGAACAATGGTCCGATGAAAGGCGCCAATATCCGTAAAGGTGTCCGGATTACATTTGAGGAAGCAATTTTGGATGCGAGAAGGAACTGGATATCGTTCTGAAAGATCCATGTACAAAGTGTAACGGAACAGGAGCAAAACCGGGAACAACTCCAGAAACATGTTCAAAGTGTGGTGGAAAAGGTCAGGTTGTTTATACAGCCCAGTCACTGTTCGGTATGGTGCAGAATGTCCAGACTTGTCCGGATTGTCATGGAACAGGTAAGATCATTCGTGAGAAATGTCCGGACTGTGGTGGAACAGGCTATACTTCAAGCCGCAAGAAGATCAAAGTCACAATCCCGGCAGGTATTGACAATGGTCAGAGCGTAAGAATCCGTGAGAAAGGTGAACCGGGTGTGAATGGCGGACCGAGGGGAGACCTTCTGGTAGAAGTTACGGTTTCCAGACATCCAATCTTCCAGAGACAGGATGTTCATATTTTCTCAACTGCACCAATTTCGTTTGCGCAGGCAGCACTTGGTGGTGATGTGCGAATCAAGACGGTTGATGGTGATGTGATCTATACCGTAAAACCGGGAACTAAGACTGATACAAAAGTACGCCTGAAAGGAAAAGGGGTACCTTCTTTGAGAAATCCTCAGGTCAGAGGTGATCATTATGTGACGCTGGTTATTCAGACCCCGGAAAAATTAAGTCCGGAAGCCAAAGAAGTGCTTAGACATTTTGATCAGTTGACAGGAAATACACTGAACCAGGAAGAGCCGGCTTCTGAATCGAAGGGTAAAGCTAAGAAAAAAAGGGTTCATGGATAAGTTAAAGAAACATTTGAAGAATAATAAAAAGGTGGCTGCGAAAAAACCCGATTGAGTTTTTCGCAGCCACTTTTTTACTATTCTTCTTCGTCTTCCAGTTCTCCTCCGATGACACCTCCGAGAACGGCAGTGAAAGAAGCAACAACGACAGCGGCGATGATTGCTACACCGATCAGTGCTACTAAAATACCCATAACACGTACCTCCTTTTCTCGTCCTTTTTATAGTATAACACGGAGGCATGTAAAATTAAATGAAAAAATGTGACTTTTTTCATTTAGTATGCTATAATGTCAAAGAGCAAATGATAACACAGCGTATTGTCAGTTTTGCGGATTTAAAATAGTAAGGCTTAGCGGTTAAGGAGGGCAAACCAATATGGCACTGAAAAAACAGATAAAAGAAACAAAGGCAAAGCAGAGGTAAAGGCAGCGGCAGAAACTAAAGAAGAAGTAAAAACAGCAGTTAAAGCAAAGAGAAGATAAAGTCAGCGAAAAAGTAGAAGAAGTAAAAGAAACTGCTAAAAAGAAGCACAGCCGAAAGAAGTAAAGGCTACTGTTGAACAGAAAGCGCAGGAGGTAAAAAAAGCTGCAGGAGAAGTGAAAAAACAGTAGAAGAAACAGCTGAAAAAGCTGCAAAAGAAGTGAAGAAAACTGCAGAGAAAGTTACAAAAGAAGTAAAGAAAGCAGACCAAAAACAACAGCAAAAAAATCTGCGGCAAAAGAAAGAAATCAAAACAGAAGTTGTTCTTCAGTATGGTGAAAAGAAGTAAACACAAAAGATATGATTGCTTCAGTAAAAAAGACTGGACAAAACAGAAACATAAAATTTCCGAGATCAAGAGTATTGAGCTTTATGTAAAACCGGAAGATTATGCAGTATACTATGTAATCAATGGCGAACATACCGGAAAAGTATGGTTATAAGATAAGACTGAAAGATTTAGTCCGAACCGCAATCTTTATTGAACGGTTCGGATTTTTTAAGGAGAGAGGTAAAATGCAAAAGTTTATACAGTATACCCCGACAGAAATCCTGTTTGGAGAAAACACACAGGCAGAAGTTGGGAAAGAAGTTAAGAAATGGGGCGGAAGCCGTGTATTTATCGTATATGGCGGTGGAAGTGTAAAAAAAAGCGGACTTCTTGCGCAGATAGAAGAAGCACTGGAAAAAGAAGGACTTGCTTATGCGGAATTTGGCGGAGTAAAGCCAAATCCCCGGATGGCATATGCACAGGAAGGCGTTGAGAAAGCAATTGAGTTCGGTGCGGATTTTCTTCTTGCAGTAGGCGGTGGAAGTTCTATTGATACAGCAAAGGCAATCGCCCATGGTGTGGCAAACCCGGACTGGTCTCTGGAGGAAATCTGGGGAGGTGAAATCATACTTACCAGATCGACACCGGTAGGATGCGTACTTACGATTGCGGCAGCAGGAAGTGAAACAAGCGATTCCGCAGTTCTGACAAACGAAGAAACAGGGAAAAAGGGAGGAATCAGCACTAGCCTGAACCGCCCGAAGTTTGCGATTATGAATCCGGTTCTTACCTATACGCTTCCAAAATATCAGATTGCGTGCGGAATCGTGGATATCATGATGCATACACTGGAGCGATATTTTATTCCAAATACGAGAAATCAGATAACAGATGAGATTGCAGAGGGAGTTCTGCGGGTTGTGATTGAAAATGGAAAGAAAGGTCTGGAGAATCCGACAGACTACGATGCCATGAGTGAAATCATGTGGGCAGGAAGCCTTTCCCATAATGGTCTGACAGGTCTCGGAAGAGCAAAAGATTTTTCTGTACATAAGCTCGGACATGCACTTGGTGCAAAATATGATAAGGCGCATGGTGCAACCCTTTCAGCTGTCTGGGGATCCTGGGCAGAATATGTCTATAAAAACGATGAAGAAAGATTTGCGCATTACGCAAAAAAGTATGGGGCGTAGAGGAAGAAGATGTGGCGAAAGCCGCAAAAGAGGGAATTCGCCGGACGGTAGAATATTTCCGTGAGATTCATATGCCGACAAATTTAAAGGAACTGGAGATCGGAGAAGTATCAGAGGAAGATCTGCGGGAACTTTCTATGGCGGGACATTAAATGATACCGTAAAACTTTCAAAAATCAAAGAACTTACTGCCGAAGATGTATACCAGATTTTTTCGGAAAGCGGCAGGAAAATAAGATGGAAATAAATAAGAGAAAATTTTACAGACAAGTGTTCGCACTTGTGATCCCAATGGCACTTCAGAATCTGATCAATGTGGGTGTGACGGCGGCAGACGTGCTGATGCTTGGAAGAGTCAGCGAAAAAGTTCTTTCAGGTGCATCCCTTGCAGGGCAGATACAGTTTGTCATGACACTGATCCTTTTCGGTACAACATCAGGTGCAACGGTTTTGACCGCACAGTACTGGGGAAAGAAAGATACACAGACGATTGAAAAAAATCCTTGGAATGGGAATGACCATCGGTGTCAGCTGTGCAGCTCTTTTTACCATTGTTGCGGAAATCATTCCGGAAGTGCTTTGCTTCATATCTATACCAGTGACCCGGCCGTGATCGCAGAAGGTGTGAAATATTTGCGGATCGTGGCGCTTTCCTATGTCCTGATGGCGGCAACGCAGGTCTATCTTTATATTATGCGGAGTATCGAGCAGGTTGTGATTGCAACGGTTGTCTACAGCGCGTCACTAATTTGTAATGTCCTGGTAAATGCGCTTCTTATTTTTGGCTTATTTGGTTTACCGAAGATGGGAATTATGGGTGCGGCAATCGGAACTCTGACAGCAAGGATCGTAGAACTTATCATTGTAATCTGGTATGCAAAAAAGTAAAAACCATGACGTTAGATTTCACCCGGTCTATATGCGTAAGATCGACAAGGTGCTTCTAAAAGACTTTCTGATTTATGCGAGTCCGGTGATCTTGAATGAAATGATGTGGGGACTTGGTTCTACTGCGAATACAGCAGTGATCGGTCATCTGGGAAGTGCTTTGCGGTGGCAGCAAATTCTGTTGCTCAGGTTGCAAGACAGCTGGCAACGGTGGTTGCCTTTGGTGTATCCAATGCGACTGCCATTTATCTTGGTAAGACCATCGGTGCAAAAGAGTTTCATCTGGCAAAAGAGTATGGAAAAAGATTTTTTTTGTGGCTGAGTATTATTACCGGTGCGGTAGGAGGCGGCATCATTCTGATAGTCTGCTCCGATTGCAAATCATGTGATGACACTCTCACAGGAAGCGCAGGGGTATCTTTATTTTATGTTTTTTGTTATGTCTTACTTTACACTCTGCCAGGCGATCAATACGACCCTTGTGGTGGGTGTATTCCGGGCAGGAGGAGATACCAGGTTTGGTCTGATCCTGGATGTGTCTACCATGTGGGGATGCTCTATTCTTCTGGGTATGATCGCGCCTTTGTCTTTCATGCGCCGGTACAGGTTGTTTATATCCTTCTGATGAGTGATGAGGTGATCAAAGTACCGATCACAGTCATGCGCTACCGGAGCTATAAATGGATTCAGAATGTGACGAGAGAAAAAGCAGAGCTGGCATAACATTGTATGCGAAAATAAATTTGGAATTTTGAGGTAGATGTGATATGCTAGAGAAAGAATATATTTGAAAAGGAGATTTGCAACATGAGATTAGTATCAACAGAAAAAGCACCAAAAGCACTTGGACCATATTCCCAGGGATATGTACATGGGGGAATTCTTTATTCGGCAGGACAGATTGCGATCAATCCGGCTACAGATACTGTAGAAGCTGATACTATCGAAGGACAGGCTGACCAGGTATGCAAGAACATCGGAGCAATCCTTGAAGAAGCAGGAACTTCTTTTTGACAAAGTATTAAAGACAACCTGTTTCCTTGCTGATATGGGAGATTTTTTCCGCATTTAACGAAGTTTATGCAAAATATTTCACATCAAAACCAGCCAGAAGCTGTGTTGCTGTAAAGACACTTCCGAAGAACCTTCTTTGCGAAATTGAAGTGATCGCAGCAGTGGAAGAATAGGATAGAGAGATATCCTGAAAAAGTAGGAGGTTTGGCATTATGGCAGAAGAAAAAAGCAGCGGATGTTCGCCGGAATCATGTTCTTCCTGTGCACATGCGGGTTCATGCAGCAGTGCGAAGAAAGATCTGAAAGCACCGGCAAATCCGTATTCACAGGTAAAAAAAGTAATTGGAGTAGTCAGCGGTAAAGGTGGAGTCGGCAAATCAATGGTGACAGCATCTCTTGCACGTATGATGGTACAGCAGGGATATTCGGTTGGTATTCTGGATGCGGATATTACAGGACCATCTATCCCGAAGATGTATGGAGTGCATGGAAGTGCAGTCGGAAGCGAGGCAGGAATGTTCCCGTGCGTTGCAAAGATGGCACAAAGATCATGTCGGTTAATCTGCTTCTGGAACACGAATCAGATCCTGTCATCTGGAGAGGACCGGTGATCGCAGGAGTAGTAACCCAGTTCTGGACTGATGTAATGTGGGGAGATCTGGATTTCTTATTTGTTGATATGCCACCGGGAACAGGGGATGTTCCTCTTACGGTATTCCAGTCACTTCCGGTAGACGGCGTTGTGATCGTGACTTCGCCACAGGATCTGGTACAGATGATCGTAGAGAAAGCTTACAACATGGCAAAGAAGATGAACATACCGGTTCTCGGACTGGTGGAAAACTACAGTTATCTGGAATGTCCGGACTGTGGAAAGAAAATATCTGTATTTGGGGAAAGCCACATTGACGAGATTGCAGAAAAACTTGGGGTAGAAGTACTCGGAAAGATGCCGATCGATCCGAAACTTGCCGAGATTGTAGAACAGGAGAAGTTCTATGAGGCAGACAACCAGTATCTTAAAAACATCATTGACAAGTTCAATTAAGAAGAAAGCTCCGGCGAGGTGATGATCGCCGGGGCTTTTTAGCTATAGAGGCACGGAAAATGTGAAAAGCCATATCATGACAGGACGGATACAATTGGCAAGGAACATGTGTTTATGGTATGATAACAGGTAGCAAAAAGCGGAGGCAGAAAGAACATGGACGAGAATCTCCCGGTGATCCGGATTTCGGTGCGAAACCTTGTGGAGTTTATTTTAAGAGAAGGGGATATTGACAATCGAACAGGAGGCGGACAAGATCCGGAGAATATGCAGATGGGAAGTCGGATTCACCGGAAGATCCAGAGACAGATGGGATCGGATTATCAGGCGGAGGTACCTCTTAAGACAGAGATCGTCTGTGATGGGTTTACTTTGAAAATAGAAGGACGTGCCGATGGACTGATTCATACAAAAGAGCAGGTCATGGTAGATGAGATCAAGGGTGTTCTGCGGGAACTTGACCGGGTGCAGGAGCCGGCAGGCATTCATCTGGCACAGGCAAAATGTTATGCCAGCATGGTAGCAGAACAGGAAGGGGTGGATGAGATCGGGGTACAGATGACCTATTGCCAGATGGAGACGGAAGAGGTGAAAAGGTTTCAGTATTCTTATCAGAGTAACGAACTGAAAGTCTGGTTCGATGAAGTTATTCGACAGTATAAAAAATGAGCAAAGTTCCAGATTGAATGGAGAAAGGCAAGAAATGCATCTATTAAAGGGATTGAATTTCCGTTTCCATATCGTAAAGGACAGAGAGATCTTGCGGTATCTGTTTACCGGACGATTCTTCGGAAGAAAAAGTTGTTCATCCAGGCACCAACCGGAGTGGGGAAGACGATTTCAACTGTATTTCCGGCAGTGAAAGCGGTTGGAGAAGAACTGGGTGAGAAGATTTTTTATCTGACGGCAAAGACAATCACCCGGACGGTGGCGGAGCAGGCATTCGAAACCTTACGGGAACAGAATCTGAAGTTCAAGGTGATCACTTTAACGGCAAAAGAAAAAATCTGTTTCTGTGAGGAGACAAGTCGTAATCCGGATGACTGCCCATATGCCAAAGGGGGCATTTTGACCGGGTAAATGACGCGGTCTATGAGCTTTTGATGCAGGAAGATGTGATGAGCCGGGAAGTGTTGGAAGCGCAGGCAAGAAAGCATAAGGTCTGCCCATTTGAAATGGCACTGGATGTGTCGACCTGGGTGGATGGTGTGATCTGCGATTATAATTATGTGTTTGACCCGGATGCCCGGCTCAGGCGTTTCTTTGCAGAAGGTGGCGCTGGAGGATATTTGTTTCTGATCGATGAGGCACACAATCTGGTAGAACGTGGACGGCAGATGTACAGTGCAGAGTTATGCAAGGAGGACTTTCTTGCGGTGAAGAAACTGGTAAAGGGAGAAGCACCGCGGTTTGCAAAAGACTGGAGGCATGCAATAAGATTCTTCTGGCAATGAAAAAAGAGTGTGAAAACTATAAGGTGCTGGACAATATTTCGCATTTTGGAATCCAGCTTATGAATGTACTATCTGAGACAGACCGGTATCTCGAGGAATGTGTGGATAAAGAAGTCCGGGAAACCGTATTGGATTTTTATTTTCAAGTGAGGTCTTTCCTGAATATATATGATGGGTTGGATGAGAACTATGTCGTCTATACGGAGTATCAGGAGAATGGAAGATTTGTTCTGAAGTTGTTTTGTGTTAACCCGGCGACAAATCTGCAGAAATGTCTGGATAAGGGGAACAGTGCTGTATTCTTTTCGGCAACACTTCTGCCAATCCAGTATTACAAAAGACTTCTGAGTACGGAAAAAAGACAACTATGCGGTCTACATTGATTCTTCGTTTGATACAAAGAAGAGACTGCTTATGAATGGTGTGGATGTGAGTACCCGTTACACCATGCGTTCCAGGGAAATGTATCAACGATATGCGACATACATTTTCCGGGTAGTGAAAGCGAAAATGGGGAATTATCTGATCTTTTTCCCGTCTTACCGGTTTATGGAAGATGTGTATCAGGAATTTACACAGCTTCTTGCATCAGATGAAGAAGAGATGGAACTGGTTATTCAGCAGAAGCACATGGATGAAGAAGAACGGGAAAATTTCCTGCGTGCATTTGAAATGGAAAGAGAGAAAAGTCTGATCGGTTTTGGAGTTCTTGGCGGGATTTTCTCAGAAGGAATCGATCTGACAAATGAGAAGCTGATCGGGACACTGATCATCGGAACAGGGCTGCCGCAGGTGTGCAATGAGCGGGAAATCCTGAAAAGCTATTTTGACCAGAAGGGACTTTACGGGTTTGACTATGCTTACCGGTATCCGGGGATGAACAAGGTTTTGCAGGCGGCAGGAAGGGTGATCCGCACAGAGGATGACCGCGGAGTGATACTTCTTCTGGATGAGCGTTTTCAGAGGGAGAAGGGGAAAGAGATTTTCCCGAAAGAATGGGCGGACTGTGAAAGATGCCGGTTAGACATTGTGGAAGAAAAAAAAATCCGTCTGTTCTGGGAAAAACAGACGGATAATTAAGAAACTTTTTATGCATTAAAGTAATCCAGAAATGCCTGTGTCGCGCGGGAAACCGGAACATGTCCGTTCCATGCGGCAACCAGCTGACGCTTTGGAAGTTGTTCTTCGGTCTGGACGACAAAGAGCTGGTCGGAATTCTTTGGTACACAGTAGTCCGGAATAAAAGCGATGCCAAGTCCGATCCGTGCGAGATCGATCAGAAGATCGTTGCTGCTCAGCTCGATTTCAGGAACCAGATCCAACTGATGCTGCTGGAAGAGAGAATGCAGAAATTCACTGGTTGTACTTTTTCTGTCCAGCATGATGATCGGATAACGCTGCAGTTCTTTGAGGGAAAGCTTTTTTCCCCTGCAGTTCCGCAAAGGACTGGGTTGCGATAAAGACATCGTGAAAATCACGGATATTTCGGAAGGAGGCAAGACTGCCAAGGTAAACGTTCGGATAGTTAGCGACAATGCGAGCTACCTGACCGTTCTCAAGAAGTTCCGTACACTTGATCGAAGTGGCATTGGTCACTTTTATATGTGCGTTAGGGGAAAGCTTTGTGGAAACGTTCCAGATAAGGGACCAGAAAATACCGGCAGATGGTGTCGCTGGCACCGATGCGGATCTGACCGCCGGTAGAGGCTGTTTCCATGATCTGGGATTCCCCACGCTTGATCAGGCTGATCGCCGGTTCGATATGGCGCAGAAGGATCTCACCTTCCGGGGTGAGCTGAACTTTTTTTGTGCTTCGGATGAAAAGAACCTGATCCAGTTTCTTTTCCAGTGCTTTAATGGACTGGCTGACAGCGGACTGTGAAATAAAGAGTCTGCTTGGAAGCCTCAGAAAAGCTGAGTGTGTCTGCAACATAGTAAAATACTTTATATAATTCATAGTTGATATCCATTATTAGTCCTCCTTATAAAACCTATTAGTATTATAAGTGATAAAAAATAAAATTTCAAGAAAACCATTTTTGACAAATGAAGACAGGGTTGCTAAACTATAGACAAAAAAAGAGAAGGAGAAAAAGGATGGCAAAAAAAAGAAATGGCTGCATAAAATCCTGGCGATTTTGCCGAGTATTTCACTGATCGTGATCCTGCTGATCAGCAGTTTTGAGATCGGTGCATACGGAGACTGGGATTTTTATGAAAAAGAATATGAAAAATATAAGGTAGCGGATGAACTTTATATGGAGATGCCGGATATTATGAAGGTGACAAAATTCATGATGTCTTATTTGCGGGGAAACGAGAAGAAACTGAGTATTGAGACGGAAGTGGAAGGAAATATACAGGATTTTTTCAATGAGAAGGACCGGCTTCATATGGCAGATGTGCAGGGGCTTTTTCTTGGCGGACTTGCAATCCGGAGGGGAGCGATCATCGTACTGCTTTTTTCAATGGCGGCACTTGTGCTTATGAAAGCAGATTGAAGAGACTGATCCCGCAGATGTATCAGCGGGTGCTGGCGGTATTTCTGGCACTTACCGCGGTGGCAGGATTTCTGTTCTCAAGAGACTTTAACAAATATTTCGTGATCTTTCATCATATTTTCTTTAACAATAACTTATGGATCCTTGATCCGGCAGAAGACTATATGATCCGGATGCTTCCGGAGGGTTTTTTCTATGATATGGTGATGAGGATCGGAAGTATTTTTTTGCTGTGTTTTTTAATCGTATCTTTTGTCTGCAGTATTGTCCAGAAAAAGATAAATAAGAGATGCGGTTCACGGTAATTGTAATAAATAAGATATACTTATAAAAAGATTTAGTTATATTTATTGTACTTATAAAAGGTGATGTGGTAAAATAAAAATCGAGGAAACTGCCGTTATGCCGGATCAAGGCATGCGGTTTCAATATTACTACCAAAGCTAATGGAGGAAATTATGGGCGTAAAACGTGTATATGTGGAGAAAAACCAGAATTTGCAGTACAGGCTAAAGAACTTCGCCATGAGGTGAAGAGTTATCTTGGAATTAAGACGGTGAAGAATGTACGTGTACTGATCCGCTATGATGTGGAAAATCTTTCTGATGCAACATTTGAAAGAGCATGCAACGGTGTGTTTGCAGAACCACCGGTAGATGTGCTTTACAGAGAGGACTTCCCGCGCGACAGTTTGACCAGAGAGCAGATTCTGCTGTTCAGTGCGTACAGTTTATCAAAGAGGATGAGCTGCCGGTTATCAAGACAGCGACCACTTATGTGATCGAAGGTGAGATCAGCGAAGAAGAGATGGAAGCTATCAAGGCACACTGCATCAACCCGGTAGATTCCAGAGAGACAGGACTTGAAAAACCAGAGACACTGGTGACAGTATTCGATGAACCGGCAGATGTAAAGATTTTTGACGGTTTTAAAGATATGCCGGAAGCGGAATTGAAAGAGTTATACAGTTCTCTTGGACTTGCTATGACATTCAAGGATTTCCAGCATATCCAGAATTATTTTAAATCAGAAGAAGAAAGAGATCCTTCCATGACAGAGATCCGCGTTCTGGATACTTACTGGTCAGACCACTGCCGTCATACTACATTCTCAACAGAACTTACAGAATATCCATTCGGTGATGGCGATTACAGAAAGCCGATGGAAGATACTTATAAAGAATACCTTCAGACACACAGCGAGATCTTCAAAGGACGCGAAGACAAATTTGTCTGCCTGATGGATCTTGCACTGATGGCAATGAAAAATTAAAACCTGAAGGCAAACTACAGGATCAGGAAGAATCCGATGAGATCAATGCCTGCAGTATCGTTGTCCCGGTGGACGTGGATGGGAAAGAAGAAGAGTGGCTGATGAACTTCAAGAACGAGACGCATAACCATCCGACCGAGATCGAGCCTTTCGGTGGAGCGGCTACCTGCCTCGGAGGAGCCATCCGTGACCCACTGTCAGGACGTACATATGTATACCAGGCAATGCGTGTGACAGGTGCTGCAGATCCGACTGTTTCTGTAAAAGACACTTGGAAGGAAAACTGCCTCAGAAGAAACTGGTTAGCGTAGTGCAGCACATGGCTACAGCTCATACGGTAATCAGATCGGTCTTGCTACCGGCTATGTAAAAAGAGATTTATCATCCAAATTATGTTGCAAAGAGAATGGAGATCGGTGCTGTTATGGGTGCTGCTCCGAGACGTGCCGTCATCCGTGAAACTTCAGATCCGGGAGATATCATTATCCTTCTCGGCGGACGTACCGGCCGTGATGGATGCGGTGGAGCAACCGGATCTTCCAAAGTACATACAGAAGAGTCTATCGAGACATGCGGAGCTGAAGTACAGAAAGGTAATCCGCCTACCGAAAGTAAAGATCCAGAGAATATTCAGCAGAGAAGAGGTCAGCAAGCTGATCAAGAAAAGTGTAATGACTTCGGGAGCAGGCGGAGTATCTGTTGCAATCGGAGAACTTGCAGATGGTCTTCAGATCGACCTTGACAAAGTACCGAAAAATATGCAGGCCTTGACGGAACAGAGATTGCAATTTCTGAATCTCAGGAACGTATGGCTGTTGTTGTAGATCCGAAAAGACGTAGATGAATTTATTAAATATGCATCCGAAGAGAACCTGGAAGCGGTAAAGGTGGCTGTCGTAAGCGAAGATCCGAGACTTGTCCTTCGCTGGAGAGGAAAAGAAATTGTTAATATTAGCCGTGCCTTCCTTGATACACCAACGGTGCTCACCAGGAGACAACGGTTAAAGTTGATATTCCTTCACAGAGAAGATACCATCCTCGTAAGAAAAGGTTGAGGTTGGCGATGTAAAAGAAAAATGGCTTGATACTCTGAAAAGACCTGAATGTATGCTCGCAGAAAGGTCTGGTTGAGATGTTCGACGGATCCATCGGAGCAGCTTCGGTTTTCATGCCGCATGGTGGAAAATACCAGATGACAGAGACGCAGGTATGGTTGCAAAAGCTTCCGGTTATGCATGGAAATGCGATACGGTTACAATGATGAGTTTCGGATTCGACCCGTATCTGTCAAGCTGGAGTCCGTACCACGGAGCTATTTACGCAGTCACAGAGTCTGTGGCTAAAATTGTGGCTTGTGGAGGAGATTACAGTAAGATCCGTTTCACATTCCAGGAGTATTTCCGTCGTATGACAGAGGATCCACACCGTTGGAGTCAGCCATTCGCAGCGTTGCTCGGTGCATATGCGGCACAGATGGGATTTGGCCTTCCATCTATCGGTGGAAAGGACAGTATGTCCGGAACATTCAACATATCGATGTACCGCCGACACTGGTATCCTTTGCAGTTGACATTGCCAAAGAAGGAGATATCATTACACCGGAACTGAAAAAGGCAGGTAGTAAACTGGTATGGATGAAGATTGAAAAAAGCTGAATATGAGACTGCCGGTATATGAACAGGTAATGGATCAGTACGGTAAGTTCGCTGATGATATCCACAGCGGTAAGATCGTAGCGGCTTACGCACTTGACCGCCATGGAGTGATCGCAGCAGCTGTCAGCAAGATGGCATTCGGTAACGGCATGGGTGTGAAGATCGAGCACGGCATGGACGCAAGAGACTTATTTGCACCTGCATTCGGTGACATCGTCGCAGAAGTACCGGCTGATAAGGTATGGAACTTCCAATTACTTACACTGTGATCGGTGAAGTGACAGATGATGCGATTGAATTCGCATTTGGAAATACAGAAATCACACTGAAAGAAGCAGAAGATGCATGGACAGGAACTCTGGAACAGGTATTCCGTACAATCTGACGAAGCGGACGAAAAGGTAGAATCTCCGCTGTATGATACAAAATGACATCTGATATTTATATCTGTGACCACAAGATCGCTCAGCCGACCGTATTTATCCCGGTAATGCCTGGAACAAACTGTGAATATGACAGTGCGAAAGCATTCGAACGTGCAGGAGCAAAGGTGATCACAAAAGTATTCCGTAACATGGATGCATCTGATATCGTAGATTCTGTGAATACATTTGAAAAAGAAATCGAAAAGTCACAGATCATCATGTTCCCAGGTGGATTCAGTGCGGTGACGAACCGGATGGTTCAGCAAAAAATTTGCAACTGCATTCCAGAATGCAAAATCAAAGAAGCAGTAGAAAAATTTTGAACGAAAGAGATGGACTGGCACTTGGTATCTGTAACGGATTCCAGGCTCTGATCAAGCTTGGTCTGGTACCAAACGGAGAAGTTGTGGGACAGACACCGGATTCTCCGACACTGACCTACAATACCATCGGACGCCATATTTCCAAGATGGTTTACACGAAAGTTGTTACCAACAAGTCACCATGGCTGCAGGGAAGCAGAACTTGGCGGAGTTTATACCAATCCGGCATCCCACGGAGAGGGACGTTTTGTTGCAAGTGAAGAATGGCTTGACAAGTTATTCGCAAATGGCCAGGTTGCAACACAGTACTGTGACCTTGATGGAAATGTATCTATGGACGAAGCATGGAACGTCAATGGCTCTTATCGTGCAATTGAAGGTATCACAAGTCCGGATGGCCGTGTGCCTGGTAAGATGGCACATTCAGAACGTCGTGCAGATTCCGTGGCAATCAATATTTATGGTGAACAGGATATGAAGATCTTTGAATCCGGTGTGAAATATTTCAAATAAGAGGGGTGTCTGAATAAAATGCTTCGAATGAGACGAAAATGCAAGATTGTCGACACGAACTTGCAAAAAAGAGAAGAAGTATCAAGAAAAAATGAAAATCAGCTGTATTTGAAAAAAAATGTAGTGGAAATTCATAAAAATTGAAAAAATATGCAAAAAAATCTTGACACAGGCGCCTGAATGCTTTACTCTGTTAAAGAACAAAGGTGTTCCGGAGGGACAGACATTTGTTTGTCCCTCTTTTTTTCCAAAGCAAAAACAGAAGTGTGCAAAAATTGTCACATTTTTGTAAAAATACGAACATTCAGGAGGTATTGAAAGTATGTCTTATGTTGATGAAGTAATTGAACTTGTAGTAAAGAAAAACCCAGGCGAACCGGAGTTTCATCAGGCAGTAAAAGAGGTTCTGGAATCTCTTCGTGCAGTTGTTGTAGAAGCTCATGAAGAAGAATACAGAAAAGACGCTCTTCTTGAAAGACTCGTTGAGCCGGAAAGACAGATCAAATTCCGTGTTCCATGGGTTGACGACAAAGGAAATGTACAGGTAAACAAAGGATATCGTGTACAGTTTAACAGCGCAATCGGACCATACAAAGGAGGATTACGTCTTCATCCTTCAGTAAATATCGGAATTATCAAATTCCTTGGATTCGAACAGATCTTCAAAAACTCTCTGACAGGTCTTCCGATCGGTGGAGGTAAAGGTGGATCAGATTTCGATCCGAAAGGAAAATCAGATCGTGAAGTTATGGCATTCTGCCAGAGCTTTATGACAGAGCTATGCAAAATATATCGGAGCTGATACCGATGTACCTGCAGGTGACATCGGAACCGGCGCAAGAGAGATTGGTTACATGTTCGGTCAGTACAAGAGAATCAGAGGATTATCAGAAGGTGTTCTGACAGGTAAAGGACTCAGCTACGGTGGATCCCTTGCACGTACAGAAGCTACAGGATACGGACTTCTGTATTTTACACGCAGAAATGCTCAAACTTGCAGGAAAAGACATCGCTGGCAAGACAGTTGCTGTTTCTGGAGCTGGTAATGTTGCTATTTACGCAATCGAAAAAGCTCAGCAGCTTGGGTGCAAAAGTTGTAACATGCAGCGACTCTACAGGTTGGGTTTATGATCCGGAAGGAATCGATGTAGCACTTCTGAAAGAAATCAAAGAAGTGAAGAGAGCAAGACTTACAGAATACAAGAATTACCGTCCAAATTCAGAATATCATGAAGGACGCGGTGTATGGTCAGTAAAAGTTGATATCGCTCTTCCTTGCGCAACACAGAACGAACTTCATCTTGAAGACGCAAAACAGCTGGTAGCAAACGGATGCATTGCAGTAGCAGAAGGAGCTAACATGCCTACCACACTGGAAGCTACACAGTATCTGCAGGAGAACGGTGTAATATTCGCACCTGGTAAAGCTTCTAATGCAGGTGGTGTTGCTACATCAGCACTTGAGATGTCACAGAACAGCGAACGTCTCAGCTGGACATTCGAAGAAGTTGATGCAAAACTTCAGAACATCATGGTAAATATCTGCCATAACGCAGCAGACGCAGCAAAAAAAACGTTATGGAGCAGAAGGAAACTATGTAGTAGGTGCTAACATTGCCGGATTTGAAAAAGTTGTAGACGCAATGCAGGCTCAGGGAATTGTATAAGACATATCCTCTATGTAAAATATAATCAGAAAGATCTTCGGAGCAATCCGGAGATTTTTCTGATTTATGCGTCAAAAAATGTTGAATGATATAGGTTGTGTGGGCGGTCGCTGGAAAAAGAATCCAAACGATTCTTTTTCCAGCGCTTGTCTGTTCAATGGTATCGAATGAAAAATGGTAAAAATAAAACAAAAAATGAAAAAAATAGTTGACATTTAGAAGTAGATAATTGTATAATAACGAAGTCGGTTGTAAAACGGACGAACATATGGGGATCATAGCTCAGCTGGGAGAGCATCTGCCTTACAAGCAGAGGGTCATAGGTTCGAGCCCTATTGGTCCCATTTCGCGAGAAAGTTTTTAAAGTCGAAAACATTGAACGCGAAATGTGACGAGCACTTCGTGCGATGCACACGGCTCTGAAGAGCTGGCACAAAAACATATCATATGGCGGGATAGCTCAGTTGGCTAGAGCACGCGGTTCATACCCGCGGTGTCGCTGGTTCAAATCCAGTTCCCGCTACTACAAGAAGGAGTCCTTGTGTGGGGCTTCTTTTGCGTTATATCTATATTATCATTCATGAAAACGCTAAATATCATTTGCCATATTCCAACTTTTATACTCAAACTATAAAATTCACAAATATTAAACTACAAGCGATCCATTGCCTTAAAATTTCTCAACAAAGTACCCCTCCAATACAAAAAGCCATTGATAAATCCCCAATTGCATAGGTGCTTAAACTCAACATTTCCCAGGCAGCCGCTCCCAAGCGCTGCCGTTTTTCAGAGAAAGTCAGCAGGAGGAGAAAAAATATCCCACCAGATTCCATGTTTGGACAAAGGAATCTGGTGGGATATTTTTCTCCTCCTGCGTCTCCTCTGAACCCGCTCCATTTCGTCTGTCTCCCAACAAAACCTATGCAATCCCCCAAGATGTGATAAAATATCCCTAGATTACGACAAAACGGAGGAATTTTCATATGACATCTAAGACAAAGCAGATCATCATGGTCTGCAATCGGCGCATATCTGGTATATACCGGCATATCACTTGTGAAGGACACAATTGTCGGAGAACCGAAAACCAGATCCTTTTTATTCTGGTCGGAGTATTTTTTGCACTGTTTGGACTGGCTACGATTATCTGGAATATAAGAACAATCGTAAAAGAGACAAAGGCAGAAATTCAGGGTACAACTGCAGGGCAGAAGAAAACGAAGATGACGAAGAAGTGGCAAAAGGTTTCTTCAGCGAAAGGAGTTGCAGACGTTCATGTAGGAGCTGATACAAAAGAAGAGAAGTCTGCGGATAAAGAGGAAAGGAAAGAAACAGCTGCTGAAGAAAAAGCGGAAGATGGTGAAAAGAGAAAAAGAAAGCAGAAGATGATACAGAAGCGGTAAAAGACGAAGAAAAGAAAACTGTGGAGGAAAAAGAAGATAAGAAAGCAGAAGATGTGCCGGAAGAAAAGAGCGACAAAAAGCAGATGCCAGACAGGAAGGAGAAGTGTAGAAGATGCGTGTTGGAATGGGATATGATGTTCATAAACTGACAGAAGGAAGAAAGCTGATTCTTGGCGGGGTGGAGATCCCATACGAAAAGGGGCTTCTTGGACATTCGGATGCAGATGTTTTGCTGCATGCGATCATGGATGCACTGCTTGGGGCGGCAGCACTTGGTGACATAGGCAAACATTTTCCGGATACAGATCCGGCGTACAAAGGGATTTCCAGTATTAAGCTTCTGGAACATGTGGGAAAGCCGCTGGATGACCGTATGTATGTAATTGAGAATATTGATGCGACGATCATTGCACAGAAGCCGAAAATGCGTCCATACATCGAGGAGATGGAGAAGAATATTGCAGAAGCACTGCATATTGAAACAGATCAGGTAAATGTCAAGGCAACGACGGAAGAAGGTCTTGGATTTACAGGAAGTGGGGAAGGAATTTCTTCCCCAGGCAATCTGTGCAATCGAAAAACTGACTAATTTCAGCAGTGTAGACGTAGCAGCACCTGCAGGTGGTCGCGCAGGCTGTGGAGGTTGTGCAGCAAGACAGATGTAGATCAAGTCTGAATAGAAAGGCACGGCGAAAAAAAGTAAAATGAAAATACTGAAAAAACTGAAGCCGGAAGAACGTGGGCTTACAAGAACACTGTGGGAACAGGTATTTACAGAAGATACGAAAGAATTTCTGGACTATTATTACACAGAAAAGACGAAGAATAACGAAATCTATGTGATCGAGACGGATCACGATATCCGGGCAATGATGCAGCTGAATCCTTACGTAATACAGATGGGGAAAAAGGCAGTAGAGAGCAGATACATTGTTGCAGTTGCAACAGAACCTCTTTATCGGCATAGAGGTTATATGGCAGAATTATTAAGCAAGACAGCAAGAGATCTGTATCAGCAAAAATGCCATTCTTTTTCCTGATGCCCGCAAGTGAAAAATTTACTATCCACATAATTACCGGTTTATTTATGCAGCCAATGTGTGGAGTGCAAAAGGAACAGACGGGAAAGAACTGACAATACAGAAGATCGTGGAATTGCAGAACGATTCCGGCGTGAGACTCAGAAAGGCAGAGGAAAAAGACTGTAAAAAGCTGGGGGATTTTGCGGAAGAAGTTCTGGAAAAACAGAAAATACAGGTATATACCAAACGGGATGCAGACTTTATTATATGCGCCTTTTGAAGGAACAGGAAAGTGAAAAAGGCGGAATCCTGATCGCAGAGCAGGATGGAGAGATGCGAGGAATCCTTGTTTTTGATGAAGAAGATGGGCTTGCAGTAAGAGAGCCATTGATCCGAAAAGGATATGAAGATGTTTTTGATAAGGCAGGAGTCATCCTCAAAAAAGAAGAAAAGAAAAAACCGTTGATCATGGCACGGCTTTTGAATGTAGAAAGTCTTCTATCTTCTATGGTGTGCAAAGAAGAGATGGATCTGGAGTTTGTTCTGTATGATCCGATTATCCGGGAAAATAACTGTCTGTTTATGCTAAAAGGCAATGAAGAACATCTTGTAGTCCGGACAAGGACAGCACACACCGGCAAAGATGATGCTGTGCAGAAGATCAGTATTGATGCGCTTACATCGATTGTATTTGGCTATAAAGAGCTGGAAAAGATTGAAGAGGAAGAAAAAGAGATCTTTTCAGCAGAATTCAAAGAAGAAATCAGTAAATTGATGCCGTTTTCTCCTGCTTTTATCAACGAGATTGTCTGATAAGCGGGTTGACAAAATAGAAAAAATCGCATACTATATGTACTAGACATGAATGAAACTGAAAAGACGGAGAACGAAAAGAGTAGTTATCCTCAGAGTTCCATCAGAGAGGATCTGTCATCGGCTGAAAGCAGATCCGGGAGCAGGGATGATGAAGTGCATTCGGGAGTTGACCGGGCGAACGTGAAAGTGAAGATTTCACAAGTAGCCGGGTACGTGTGGCAGACGTTACAGGCCGTGAGAGAAAAGCAGGAGAGCCGCTTTTTAATTTAGAGTGGAACCGCGGAAACTTCGTCTCTTTTTGAGACGGAGTTTTTTAATTTCACAGGAAATTCCAAATCAGAGGTGAATGAAATGGGAGTTATTTCCTATATCAAAGAAGAAATCAAAGTAGTAAAAGAACGAGATCCGGCAATCAAATCGGATATAGAAGTACTTCTGTATCCAAGTTTTAAGGTAATGCTTCATTACAGGATCGCACATAAGCTGTATCTGAAAAAACACTATTTTCTGGCACGGTGGGTGTCACAGCGTGGTGTCAGAAAGACAGGAATTGAGATCCATCCGGGAGCAACCATTGGAAAGGGGCTTTTTATCGACCATGGAAGCGGCGTTATCATCGGCGAGACTGCAATCCTGGGTGATAATATTACACTGTATCAGGGGGTAACCCTGGGTGGTACAGGAAAAGAGCAGGGCAAGCGCCATCCAACGCTGGAAGACAATGTTATGGTCAGTGCCGGTGCGAAGGTCATCGGTTCCTTTACAATTGGAAAGAATTCCAAGATCGGAGCAGGATCTGTTGTTATAGAGGAAGTACCTCCGAACTGTACCGTTGTCGGTGTCCCGGGAAGAATTGTCCGCATGGGTGACCAGAAAGTTCCGAGTGCTGACCTGGATCAGATCCATCTGCCAGATCCGGTATTGAATGATATCCGTCAGCTTCAGACTGACAATATCCGTCTGAAGAAAGAACTGAAAGCATTAAAAGAAAAACTCGCGAAAGAAAAAAATAATCGAGGAAGCATAGAAAAAAGAAGGAGTAGCTTTATGAAAGTATTTAACACACTTACGAAAAAGAAAGAAGAATTCGTTCCTCTGGAAGAAGGAAAGGTAAGAATGTATGTCTGCGGACCAACCGTATACAATTACATCCATATCGGTAATGCAAGACCGATGATCGTATTTTGATACCGTCCGCCGTTATTTTGAATACAAAGGATACGATGTCAATTATGTATCGAACTTCACGGATGTTGATGACAAGATCATCAAAAAGGCAATCGAAGAACAGGTATCCGCGCAGGAAATTTCACAGCGCTATATCGCAGAATGTAAAAAAGATATGGCAGGAAGGAATGTAAAGCCTGCAACCAAGCATCCGCTTGCAACAGAAGAAATCTGGCGGCATGGTTGAGATGATTTCCGAGCTGATTGAAAAAGGTTATGCTTACGAGAAAAACGGAACCGTTTATTTCAGCACAAGAAAATTCAAAGACTATGGAAAATTATCCCACAAGAATCTGGATGATCTCCGTTCCGGTGGACGTTCTCTTCTGGTAAGCGGTGAGGATGAAAAAGAAGATCCGCTGGATTTCGTACTCTGGAAGCCGAAAAAAAGAAGGAGAACCTTTCTGGAAGTCACCTTGGTCAGATGGACGTCCGGGATGGCATATTGAGTGCTCTGTGATGTCGAGGAAATATCTTGGTGAACAGATTGATATCCATGCAGGTGGAGAAGATCTGATATTCCCACATCATGAAAATGAGATCGCACAGAGCGAAGCTGCCAATGGCAAAGAATTTGCAAGATACTGGATGCACAATGCATTCCTGAACATTGACAACCGCAAGATGTCAAAATCACTCGGAAACTTCCGTACGGTAAGAGAGATCAGCGAACAGTACGATCTGCAGGTACTTCGTTTCTTCATGCTGAGTGCACATTACAGAAGCCCACTGAATTTCAGTGCAGATCTGATGGAAGCATCCAAGAATGGTCTGGAGAGAATTCTCAATGCAACCGATAATCTGAAACATCTTATCGCTTCAGTGGCAAAGAGAAGAGATGAGTGCCGAAGAAAAAAGAAGCATTTTCAAAAAAAACTGATGCATATGTAGAAGAATTTGAAAAAAGCAATGGATGATGATTTCAATACAGCAGACGCAATCGCTGCAATCTTTGAACTTGTAAAATATGCAAATACCACTGCGACAGCAGAAAGCTCAAAGGAATATCTCCGGGGATTACTGGATAGAATCGTAAAACTCGGTGATGTCCTGGGACTGATCCTGGATAAGAAGGAAGAACTTCTGGATGCAGATATTGAGAAACTGATCGAGGAGCGTCAGGCAGCACGTAAGGCTAAAGACTTTGCAAGAGCCGATGCGATCCGTGACGAGCTTCTGGAAAAGGGATTATCTGAAGGATACCAGAGAAGGAGTACAATGGAAAAAAGCGTAGAATTTGAAATTGCTGACTATATAAAAGAAGTGCTTGAGATGAAAGAGGTGGAGCCGAAGGCTATTCACCTCTTACCCTGGCTTATATCGGGGGACAGCATTTATGATCTGATCATCAAGACAAAGGTGATCAGCGAAGGCAATAAACAGGTAAAAAAATTACATCAGGAGACAAGCAGTATGGTGCAGGCGTCTGCCCAGTCAGAGATGATGCGTGCCCTTCAGCCATTGCTTACTGAAGAAGAGCATGCTGTTTACAGAAGAGGCCGAAATGCTAAATCAGTATCGCCGGCAAAGAACCAGTCACTGACCGATTACCGACGTGCAACCGGATTTGAAGCGTTGATGGGATGGCTTTACCTGAAAAGAGAATGGAAAAGAATGGCAGATCTGATCAAGATCGGTCTGGATCACTTAAGCGAATGCGAAGAAGAAAAAGAAGCAGGAGAAATAGAATGGAAGAAAAAAAAGATGAACAGTCAGCAGATCGAGGGAAGAAATGCAGTAATGGAAGCATTTCGCTCCGGGAAACCGATTGACAAAGTATATATTCTTGACGGATGTCAGGACGGACCGATCAGAAGTATCGTAAGAGAAGCAAAAAAGCATGATACGATCCTGAATTTTGTAACCAAAGAACGTCTGAACCAGATTTCAGAGACCGGAAGACATCAGGGGTCATTGCACAGGCAGCGGCTTACGAGTATGCGCAGGTGGAAGATATGCTGGAGCTTGCAAAACAGAAAGGGGAAGATCCTTTTCTGATCCTTCTGGACAATATTGAGGATCCGCATAATCTGGGTGCGATCATCCGTACTGCCAATCTGGCAGGCGCACATGGCGTGATCATCCCGAAACGCCGCGCAGCAGGTCTTACTGCAACCGTTGCAAAGACATCAGCAGGTGCGCTGAATTACACACCGGTAGCAAAAAGTCACCAATCTGGTGAAAACCATGGAAGAACTGAAAAGAAAAGGGACTCTGGTTTGTCTGTGCAGATATGGATGGGGATGTGATGTACCGCGTGAATCTGAAAGGACCGATTGGTCTGGTAATCGGAAACGAAGGCGAAGGTGTTGGACGGCTGGTAAAAGAAACCTGTGATATGACAGCGAGCCATTCCGATGAAGGGAGATATCGACTCCCTGAATGCGTCTGTGGCAGCAGGTGTCCTTGCCTATGAGATCGTGCGTCAGCGCATGAGTTAGGAAAATCGGAGAATGAAAATGGATCTGGGGAAAATGACGGATGAGCAGCTTGATTGAACTGCTTCGGGAAGGTAAGACCGAGATCACGGATTATCTGATGGAAAAATACAAAGACATGGTACGCAAACAAGCGCGTGCCATGTATCTGTGGGGCGGAGAAAATGACGATCTGATCCAGGAGGGGATGATCGGTCTTTTTAAAGCGGTGCAGGATTATGATCCGAAAGAAGGTGCAAGCTTTTCAAGTTTTGCCGGACTTTGTGTGTCACGCCAGATGTATACGGCGATTAAGGCTTCACAGCGGAAAAAACATCTGCCGCTCAATTCCTATGTGTCGATTTACGCATCTGCCAGTGACAATCCGGAGGAGAACGGGCTTTCCATAGTAGATACGATCGAAGCAGGGAAAGAGAGTAATCCGGAGCTGATGATTCTTGGAGAAGAGTATACGAATGCATTTGAAGAGGAACTAAAAGAAAAATTAAGTAAGCTGGAGCGAAAGGTGCTGTATCTTCATCTACAGGGAATGGAGTATCTGAAGATTGCAGAATTTATGGACAAAAGTCCGAAGACGATCGACAATGCCCTGCAGCGGATCAAAGCGAAAGCACGCCAGCTTCTGGAAGAAAAGAACGCCGGTCTGAAAAAAGTAAAAATAAAAATTTAAAAATATTGACAAGCAAAGCAGTGATGTGCTATATTAAATGAGTCGCGAAAATGCGCAGGCTGCCTTGGCTCAGTCGGTAGAGCGTCGCCTTGGTAAGGCGGAGGTCGGCGGTTCGATTCCGCTAGGCGACTTATATATTTAAGAAGCAGAGTTGTATTTCCGGTTGGAAGGTACAATGTCTGCTTTTTTTTCACTTGTCCGTGTGTGGAAAGTGTGATAAACTAAAGGACATGAATCAAAACTGTCCACAGGACAATGATTGAGATGCATGACAAGAAAAAGACTGCCATATAATGGCAGATTATGAAGTAATAGAGAGATGCGAGGAGGAACTTCAATGGCAGAAGAAGCTGTATCAAAGAATTTTATTGAACAGGAGATAGATAAGATCTGGCAGAAGGAGTTTACGATCATGTATGCACCCGTTTCCCACCGGAGCCGAATGGATACCTTCATATTGGTCATGCGAAGTCAATTCTTCTGAACTATGGACTGGCTCAGAAATATAACGGAACATTCCATATGCGTTTTGATGATACAAACCCGACAAAAGAAAAGAGTGAGTTTGTAGAATCCATCAAAGCCGACATCAAATGGCTGGGTGCTGACTGGAAAGATCATCTTTATTTTGCATCCGATTATTTTGATCAGATGTATGAGTGCGCTGTGAAGCTGATCCAGAAAGGCAAAGCCTATGTATGTGACCTGACAGCGGATCAGATCCGTGAATATCGTGGAACTCTTACCGAGCCGGGTAAGAACAGCCCATACAGAGACAGAAGCGTAGAAGAGAACCTGCAGCTTTTTGAAGAGATGAAAGAAGGCAAATATGCAGACGGAGAGAAAGTGCTTCGTGCCAAGATCGATATGGCATCACCGAATATCAATATGAGAGATCCGATCCTCTACCGTGTAGCCCGTATGACACATCATAATACCGGTGATAAATGGTGCATCTACCCGATGTATGACTTTGCACATCCCTTGGAGGATGCGATTGAGGGCATCACCCATTCTATCTGTACGATGGAATTTGAGGATCACAGACCTCTGTATGATTGGGTAGTCAGAGAATGTGAATTTGCAAATCCGCCGCGCCAGATCGAGTTTGCAAAGCTGTACCTGACTAACGTCATCACCGGTAAGCGTTACATCAAGAAGCTGGTAGAAGATAAGATCGTAGACGGATGGGATGATCCGAGACTGGTTTCTATCGCAGCACTTCGTCGCCGTGGATTCACACCGGAATCTATCAAGATGTTCGTTGACCTGTGTGGAGTTTCCAAAGCACAGAGCTCTGTAGATTATGCAATGCTCGAGTACTGCATCCGTGAGGATCTGAAGCTTAAGAGAGCACGTCTGATGGCTGTTCTTGATCCGATCAAGCTTGTGATCGATAATTATCCGGAAGGACAGATTGAATATCTGGATGCACCGAATAATCTTGAGAATGAAGAACTTGGAAGCCGTCAGCTTCCATTTGGAAGAGAGCTTTATATTGAGAGAGAAGACTTTATGGAAGAGCCTCCGAAGAAATATTTCCGTCTGTTCCCAGGCAACGAAGTACGTCTGATGAATGCTTACTTTGTAACTTGTACAGGATTTGAAAAGGATGAAGATGGTAATGTAACTGTTGTACATTGTACTTATGATCCGGAGACAAAGAGCGGTTCCGGATTCACAGGAAGAAAAGTAAAAGGAACGATCCACTGGGTAGAGGCAAGTACAGCACTTCCGGCAACCGTAAGACTGTATGAGAATCTGATCGACGAAGAAAAGGGTGTCTACAATAAAGAAGACGGTTCCCTGAACCTGAATCCGAATTCTCTTACAGAGAAAGAAATCTTTTGTAGAATCAAACTTTGCAGATGCAAAAAGCATATGAAAGCTTCCAGTTTGTACGTCAGGGATATTTCTGCGTGGATTCTCATGATTCGTCTAAAGAACATCTGGTATTTAACAGAATCGTTTCGCTGAAGAGTTCGTTTAGACTTCAAAATAACGGAATGGTAATAAAAGACCCGGTAAGAAAAATAAATTTTCTTCCGGGTTTTGTTTTATGCAGAAAATGATAATCTGCAAGAAAAGTGCTTTTTAAATTTCTTCAGAAGCAGGGGCGGATTCTTCGGAATCATCTTCCTGCGTCTGGGAAGCTGCTTTTTCTGATTCGGTTTCTGCATCTTTATTTTTTTCTACAGGCTCTTCAGAAGCTTCTTCTTTTTGCAGATGTTGGCGTAAGAGTTGTGTAACCACGCTCAGGCACTTCGCCAAGATCATCATCCAGTTCAAAATCATCCTCTTCAAAAGAGTCATCGAACTCGTCTTCCGGTTCTTCATTATGTCGGTTCTTTAACCAGTAATATGCACCGGCACCAGCTGCGCCTGCGGCAGTCAGTCCGAGCAGGATTTTACCAAAATTTTTAGCCATGTTGCTTGCTCCTTTCTTGATCTCGTCCTGTCAGATATGGCAGATGAGATAGTTCGTCATGAAATATAGTATACATGAATAATTTTATTGTAATACTTTTTATTTGAAAAGGGAAAGTAAAATATTTATAAAAGAACCAGAAAAACAACAAAAATAAGGAAGTGTTGTACGATTATAAGCAGCGGGAATGTTGTGAAAGAATAAAAATTGTGTTACGATATACAATAGTATCTAAAGAGAGGAAGACCGCGCATGAGAGAAATTACAAAATACCATGATACCAGTAAGACAGTCAAAGAACGTGCCAAGAACAAATTATTTGGTGCAGTGTACAGCCATACTGCAATTATTCTTTTACTAATCCTTCTTCAGATTGGTATTATGGTCCTCACTTTTACATATCTGGGAAATTACAGTACATATATGAACGGAGTGATGTCCCTTCTCTCCTTTATTACAGCGATTTATATTTTTAATGAAAAAGGGAATCCGGCGTTTAAGATGACGTGGATCCTGTTTGTGTTCCTTGTCCCGGTGGTTGGAGTTGGATTTTATCTGTTTACAAAAGCAGGGATCGGAACCAAATATCTGGGTGCCAGACTGGAGAAGCTTCAGTGGAGACTGAACCTTATATGCAGCAGAATGAATATGTCGTCCATGCGATGAAAGGTGGAAGGGTTGCGAATGCCAATCTGTCACATTTTCTTTATAACCAGGTGGGATTTCCGACTTATGGGAACTCACAGGCACAGTATTTTCCACTGGGAGATGACAAATTTCCGATTCTGATCGAGGAATTGAATAAGGCAGAAAAATTTATTTTCATGGAATATTTTATTATCGGAGAAGGATATGTGTGGGACACTGTCCTGGAGGTCCTGCGTAAAAAAGGTGAAAGAGGGCGTGGAAGTACGCCTGATGTATGACGGAACCTGCAGTATCAGCCTTTTGCCGTATGAGTATCCGAAGCAGCTCAGGAATATGGAATCCAGTGCAAGGAATTTGGACCGATCGTACCCATCCTTTCCACCAGCCAGAACAACCGGGATCACCGGAAAATCTGTGTGGTTGACGGAAAGGTTGCATTTACCGGAGGTGTCAATCTGGCAGATGAATATATCAACAAGAAAGTCCGGTTCGGACACTGGAAAGATACAGCGATCAAAATCGAAGGCGATGCCGTGCAGAGTTTTACCATGATGTTCCTGCAGATGTGGAATATTACGGAGAGACAGCCGGAGGATTATGCAAAGTATCTGACAGAAAAGCAGCCGGGGTTCAGCCGCAAAGACGGTTACATCATCCCATATGGAGACAGTCCGTTTGACCATGAGAATGTAGGAGAAGAAGTGTATTTCCACATCCTGAATCATGCCAAGAAGTATGTGCATATTATGACACCGTATCTGATCCTGGACAATGAGATGATTGATGCGCTGACAAGAGCTGCAAAAGGTGGAATAGAAGTGCAGATTATTATGCCACATATTCCGGATAAGCCGTATGCATTTTATCTTGCGAAGACTTATTATGAGGAACTGATCGCAGGCGGGGTAGAGATCTATGAATATACGCCTGGATTTGTCCATGCGAAAGTATTTACTTCAGACGATGATACGGCGACAGTAGGCAGTATCAATCTGGATTACCGTAGTCTTTATCTGCATTTTGAATGCGGTGTTTTCATTTACCGCAATCCGGTGGTGCGTGATATTGAAAAAGATTTCCAGGGGACCCTTGCAAAATGCCAGAAGGTGACGATGACGGAGGTCAGAAACCGGAGCACTTTTGTGAAAATATATGGTCAGGTTTTAAGAATTGTGGCACCGCTGATGTAGGAAAACACTCAGAGAGCAGTAAAATCAAGAAAAATGCGGAATTTTCGGGAAGTAGCTGAAAATAAGAGTGTACTTTTTATTTGAAATGTAGTATAATTCAATCGGTGTCTTTATAAGGGACATTGATTATATTTATAAGTAGGAGTTATCCCGATGAAAAGAGGGATGACACTGTGGAGATATTTCACAGATAGCCAAGAACACGCAGGAGGATTTATTATGGTTAAAGCAGTAGTAGGTGCGAACTGGGGAGACGAAGGAAAAGGTAAGATCACAGATATGCTTGCCGAAAAAGCAGATATTATCATTCGTTTCAGGGTGGAGCAAATGCCGGACATACAATTATCAATGATTACGGCAAATTCGCTCTTCATACATTACCGTCAGGAGTTTTCTACGGACATACAACCAGTATCATCGGCAATGGTGTCGCTGTAGATATCCCGGTTCTTTTCAAGGAAATCCAGTCAATCATTGACAGAGATGTTCCGATGCCGAAGATTCTGGTGTCAGACCGTGCACAGATGGTGATGTCTTATCACAAGAATTTTGATGCATATGAGGAAGAGAGACTGGGCGGAAAGTCGTTCGGATCTACAAAGTCTGGTATTGCACCGTTCTATTCAGACAAGTATGCAAAGATCGGTTTCCAGATCAGCGAGCTTTTTGAAGACGAAGCTGAACTTAGAGAAAAGGTAAATCGTGTAGCAGAGCAGAAGAATGTTATGCTGGAGCACCTTTATCATAAACCATTGATCAATCCTGATGATTTATATAATGAACTGATGGAATATAAAGAAATGGTAGCACCGTATGTATGTAACGTTTCTCTGTATCTTGACGAAGCCCTCAAGGAAGGAAAAGAAATCCTTCTTGAAGGACAGCTTGGAACATTAAAGGATCCGGATCATGGAATTTACCCAATGGTAACTTCTTCTTCTACACTGGCAGCTTATGGTGCGATCGGTGCTGGAATCCCGCCGTATGAGATCAAACAGATCGTTACAGTATGTAAAGCATATTCAAGTGCAGTAGGAGCAGGTGCCTTTGTAAGTGAGATTTTTGGCGAAGAAGCAGATGAACTTAGAAGACGCGGTGGAGACGGCGGAGAATTCGGCGCAACAACCGGTCGCCCGAGACGTATGGGATGGTTTGACTGTGTAGCATCCAAATATGGATGCCGTATGCAGGGAGCTACAGATGTAGCATTTACTGTTGTTGATGTACTTGGATACCTGGATGAAATTCCGGTATGTGTAGGATACGAGATTGACGGAGAAGTTACAACAGAATTCCCGACAACACATCTTCTTGAGAAAGCAAAACCAGTATTCAAGACACTTCCGGGATGGAAATGCGATATCCGCGGAATCAAGAAATACGAGGATCTTCCGGAGAACTGCAGAAACTACATTGAGTTTATCGAAAAAGAAATCGGATATCCGATCACAATGGTTTCTAATGGACCGGGAAGACATGATATCATCTTCAGAAATAAATAGGAATATAAAAAAAGGGGCAGGGCTTTTTTAAGTCCTGCCTCATTTTTATGGTAAATTATCAAATTGTGATAATGGTTGGTTATGTATTACAGTAAGTACACTCCGCGGGATGCGGCTTCTTCGAGGACGTCGTCCGGCCAGATGGAGGACTGGACTTCTCCGATGTGGGCTTTGCGGAGATAGAACATACAGATTCGGGACTGTCCGATTCCGCCTCCGACTGTGTACGGAAGTTTTCCGTTCAGTAATGCTTTCTGGAAATCCATCTCGGCGCGTTCTTCGCAGCCGGCTTCCTTTAACTGACGGCGGAGTGCATCTTCATCGACACGGATACCCATGGAAGAAAGCTCCAGTGCGATATCGAGAACCGGATAATAAACGATGATATCACCGTTCAGCTCCCAGTCATCGTAGTCCGGTGCACGACCGTCATGACGCTGTCCGGAGGCAAGGGTCTTACCGATCTGTTTGATGAATACGGCACCTTTGGCTTTGGCAAAGTGGTATTCACGTTCCTTTGGTGTCTTGTCCGGATACATGGTTTCCAGTTCCTGGGATGTGATGAAGCTGATTTCATCCGGAAGGAATTCTTCAATATAATTGTAACGGCGTGCCATGTAGGCTTCGGTTTCTTTGAGTGCACTGTATACTTTTCCTACAGTGTATTCCAGTGTCTCCATGTTGCGTTCTTCTTTGAAATTACTTTTTCCCAGTCCCACTGGTCTACATAGAGAGAGTGGATGTTGTCGGTATCCTCGTCTCTGCGGATGGCACTCATATCAGTATAAAGTCCTTCTCCTGAATGAAAGCCGTAGCGCTTTAAGGCGTAACGTTTCCATTTTGCAAGAGAATGTACGATCTCAACTTCGCGGTCTTCCTGTTCTTTGATGCCAAATGAAACCGGACGTTCTACTCCATTTAAGTTATCGTTCAGCCCGGATTCAGGACGGACGAAAAGAGGAGCGGAAACGCGGGTCAGATGCAGATTCTTTGCAAGTGCACGTTCAAAATGGTCTTTTACTTCTTTGATTGCCACTTCAGTCTCGCGGATCGTAAGTGGAGAATGGTAATTCTCCGGTATCTGCAAATTGTTCATGATGTTCTTCCTTTCTTACTACTCACTATGTCTAGTTTAGTGAATTGACGTGGTGTTGTCAATCATATTTTCTTAAGAAACAACTTATGATTTTTTTTAGAGAATCTCCATAGTAAGGTCACAGAACACGGCTATACTCTTAAAATAAAACATTCATCATAAAAAGAAAAAGTCATAAATCAGAAAATAAGAACATATATTAAAGATGTCGGGGAAATGCCGGATGAGGCTTATACCAGAAGGCAGACAGACGAAAAACTGTAGACAGGAGGTAACAAGATATGCAGAAAGAGAAGAATATCAGCACACAGGAAGTCATTTCCATGGAAGAATATTTAAATAAGAGACAGAAGATCAGAGAACAGGAGAAAAAACGATTCGGTGGCAGATTCGGCGAAGAGAAAAGCCCTGCCTGGATGATGGCAGAGCTTTATGTATGAGATGTTAATATTCACTGTGAAAGTCGTCATCATTCCTGTGGATCAGACGATAAACCAGGATGTAGGCGTAACTCATAACCGGCACAAGAATCGTGCAGGCAACAGATGCTTTCAGAAGTCCTAATGATCTGGATTTGTCGATAAATGCAAATACCAGAGTGCTGACGTACATCAGGAACAGAAGAATTGCACAGATAAGAGCCGCAAAACGCTTGATTTTTTTCATAACAACCACCTTCGTACTGTACTTTATCTCTATTATATAGATAAAAAACAATTTCTACAAGAAAATGTTTTGCAAACAGTCGAAAAAATGCTGTATGATATATGAAGTGATAAAGAACAAAAAGGAGAATTTACAGTATGAGTACATTATTAGAACAGTGGAGAGATACCGCTTACTCGAAAGAGATGGATAAAGCTTCTCTGCAGAAGTTCTGGGGAACCTATTTCCAGACTGAAAAAAGAGATCTATGAAAAGCTGCTTGAGAATCCGGACGAAGAAGTAAAAGGAACTGTAAAGGAACTTGCTGAAAAATATGGCATTAATGTATTTACAATGACAGGATTCCTTGATGCAATCAATGACAGCCTGAAAGTGGCTAATCCAATTGAAACAATGGATGAGGACACTGAGGTAAGTCTTGCTTTTGATAAAGAACTGCTTTACAAGAACATGGTAGATGCAAAAGCTGACTGGCTGTATGAACTGCCACAGTGGGATAAGATTTTTACAGAAGAAAAGAAAAAAGTCCTTTACAAAGAACAGAAAAACGCACGTACAATCCACGTAGAAAAGAAAGTTTATCCAAACGATCCATGTCCGTGCGGAAGCGGTAAAAATATAAAAATGCTGTGGTAAGAACAAATAAGTTCTGATAGAAATTTTCAATACATTTTTTTGAACGTGTTGACAAATGAAAATCCCATGGTATAATGTTAGCAAATGCGATGAAGAGAAGAGTAGAACGCAGAAAAATCCCAGAGAGAGAGGTCTTAGGCTGAGAGCCTCTTATTACAGAAGCGTTTGAAGACCACCTCCGAGCGGCTGTAAAACAGTCCGGCTGGATACCGTTATCATCCACAAAGAGGTCCTGGAAATCAGGACAAGCGGGGTGGAACCGCGGGTATACAAAGTGACTCGTCCTCTGCAAAGCAGATAATCTGTTGCAGAGGTTTTTTATTTTAAAAAGTTAAGTTGTCTGGAAAAGATGTACTAGAAAATTTGAAGGAGCATATTGCACAAAAGATTCAGCCAATTTCATCCAATTCCATTGCGCAAAAAGTGAATTGGCTGAAATTCTTTTGTGCAATATGCGGTCTTGAATTACAGACAGTAGCTTTTACAGAAAGGATGATCTAATGGAAAGTATTTACGATTGTTTCAAGCTGAACAATGGTATGAAAATCCCATGCGTTGGTTTTGGAACTTACAAAGCGGCAGAAGGGAATAACGTAGAGGTTTTAAAGACTGCCATAGAAGCAGGATATCGCTATTTTGATACTGCATCCTTTTATCAGACCGAAGATTTTTAGGGCAGGCGATCCGTGAAAGCAATCTTCCAAGAGAGGATTTTTTCCTTGTATCCAAGATGTGGAAAGATGAAATGGGATATCAGCAGACAAAGGATGCATTAGAAAAGAGTCTGAAAAGACTTGGTACCGATTATCTGGACATCTATCTGATCCACTGGCCAAGACCGTCGGCTGACTGTGAGAACTGGAAAGAACTGGATCTTGAGACCTGGAGGGCGATGGAAGAACTTCAGAAAGAAGGAAAAATCCGGGGACTTGGACTCAGCAATTTTCTTCCGCACCATATTAAGAACATTCTGGAGAATGGAACAGTAAAACCAGTTGTCAACCAGCTGGAACTGCATCCGGGTTATATGCAAAGCAGGTCGCTGTGCAGTATTGTAAAGAGCATGGTATTCAGATGCAGGCATGGAGTCCGATCGGAAGACGGCGGATTCTGGAAGATGGACTGATCCTTGAACTTGCCGGAAAGTATCAGGTTTCACCGGTGCAGCTGTGTCTGAGATTCCTGCTTCAGAATGATATCATTCCGCTTCCGAAATCATCTTCGATGGAGCGGATGAAACAGAATATGGATCTGTTCCATTTTGAGATCAGCGAAGAGGATGTATCGAGACTGGCAACTATGCCACAGGCAGGATGGTCAGGAGAACATCCGGATCCGGAGCTTGCACAGAAAAATGTTGTATAATCAGAAATTATAAAATAAAGAGAGGAACAAAAAGACTATGAAAATCACATTAAAAGATGGATCAAGCAAAGAATATGCACAGAGCATGTCAGTAATTGATATTGCAAAAGATATCAGTGAAGGACTTGCAAGGGTTGCAACAGCAGGAGAAGTTGACGGAGAAGTTGTTGATTTAAGAACTGTGATCGACAAAGACTGTGAGCTGAACATTCTTACATTCAATGATGAAAAAAAGGAAAAGGTGCATTCCGTCACACAACATCTCACATTATGGCACAGGCAATCAAGAGACTGTATCCGGATACAAAACTTGCGATCGGACCTTCAATTGAAGACGGATTCTATTATGATATTGACCGTGAGACTCCGCTTGTAGCAGAAGACCTGGAAAAGATCGAAGCAGAGATGAAGAAAATCGTTAAAGAAAATCTTGCCATTGAGCAGTATACAATGCCAAGAGCGGAAGCAATCGCATATTTTAAAGAAAAAGATGAACCATATAAAGTGGCACTGATCGAAGACCTTCCGGAAGATTCCGTAATCAGCTTCTATTCACAGGGAGAATTTACAGATCTTTGTGCAGGACCTCACTTAATGACTACAAAACCGGTAAAAGCATTCAAACTTACAAGCCTTGCAGGAGCTTACTGGCGCGGAAGTGAAAAGAATAAGATGCTTCAGAGAGTTTATGGTACTTCCTATCCGAAGAAAAGCAGAGCTTGAAGAATATCTGCATATGATGGAAGAGGCAAAGAAACGTGACCATCGTAAACTGGGCAAAGAACTTGGCCTGTTTATGATGAGAGAAGAAGGACCTGGATTCCCATTCTTCCTTCCAAAAGGAATGGAACTGAAGAACCAGCTGCTTGATTACTGGAGAGAAATCCATAAAAAAGCTGGTTATGTAGAGATTTCCACTCCGATCATCCTGAATCGCAAGCTCTGGGAGACTTCCGGACACTGGGATCATTACAAAAACAACATGTATACAACTGTGATCGATGAAGAGGATTACGCAATTAAACCAATGAACTGCCCGGGAGGAATTCTTGTTTATGATTCTGAACCACGTTCATACCGTGACCTTCCGCTTCGTATGGGAGAACTTGGACTGGTTCACCGTCATGAAAAAATCAGGACAGCTTCATGGACTGATGCGTGTAAGATGCTTTACACAGGATGATGCACATATCTTCATGACACCAGAGCAGGTACGTGATGAGATCAAAGGCGTTGTAAAACTGATCAATGAAGTTTACAGTCTGTTTGGATTTAAATACCATGTGGAGCTTTCTACAAGACCGGAGGACAGCATGGGAAGTGATGAAGATTGGGAGATGGCTACTGAAGCCCTTCGTGGCGCATTGGACGATCTGGGACTTCCATATGTAGTAAATGAAGGAGATGGAGCGTTCTACGGACCGAAGATCGACTTCCATCTGGAAGATTCTATCGGAAGAACATGGCAGTGTGGAACCATCCAGCTTGATTTCCAGCTTCCGCTCAGATTTAACCTTGAATACACAGGAGCAGACGGTGAGAAACATCGTCCGATCATGATCCACCGTGTAATCTTCGGATCGATCGAAAGATTTATCGGTATCCTGATCGAGCATTTTGCAGGGCATTCCCGACATGGCTTGCACCGGTACAGGTTAAGGTGCTTCCGATTTCGGACAAATACATGGATTATGCACAGAAGGTTCTGGATGAACTGAACAATTCAGGTGTTCGTGCAGAAATTGATACACGTGCAGAGAAGATCGGATACAAGATACGTGAAGCACAGATGCAGAAGATCCCGTATATGCTGGTTGTCGGAGCAAAAGAAGAAGAGGACGGACTGGTATCTGTAAGAAGCCGTTTTGAAGGGGATGAAGGACAGAAGTCACTGACGGACTTCCTTGCGAAAGAATCAAGATGGAGATCCAGGCCAAAACAGCAAGGGAAGTAAAAAAAGAAGACGATAAATAGAGTTTTAAATAAAATCTGAATAAGAAATAAAACTTTCGGGCATAATGATACTGATTTTCAAAAAGGAGGTAACATTATGCCTGAATTAAAATGTACAGTACAGACATGTATGCACAACAAAGATTTTTATTGTGATCTGAACGCAATTACGATGGGAGGAAAATCTGCACGGAAAGTCTGCAGAGACAAGCTGTGACAGCTTTGAAGAAAGAAAAAGCGGCACCTACAGCAATGTGACTGGTGAGGCGGGTCCGACAAGCAAGATCGACTGCAAGGCCACGGAGTGCCAGTACAATAAGGAATGCCAGTGCCATGCAGGAAAGATCAGTGTGGAGGGCAGCAAGGCATGCAACTGTGATGAGACGGAATGTGCAACTTTCAGTTGTGGATGTGCGTAGATGAAAGTGATGGGTGTGGGAGAGTTTCTCCTGCACCTGTTTGTTTGTGTGCAAGGAATGAGAGAAAAGGTGCGAAAAGGATGGTTGGGGAGGTTGACAGGGGTGTTAGAAAGAAGGTATAATAAAAATCGGACTTTTGAAGAAAGACAGGGAAATTAAATGGAAAAAAAAAAGACAATGTAGAGAAAGGGGTTTCAGGGAAGCCGGAAAAGAAGAAATCGGCGAGCGTATTATGAAAAGCGTCCGGAATTTGGTAACAGAGGGCCGTCAAAGATTTTGCTTTGCATTTCAGGAAGGGGATTACCTTTTTCCTTGTTATTGCGGCTTGTGTAATCTTTTTATTTTCTGTTACTCCGAATAGAGGATATATCAGTAGGTGTCAGTAAAGTAATTGATGTGTTAAAGCCGATCCTATACGGAATGGTGATCGCATATTTGCTGAATCCGATCGTAAAGCAGATTGACCGGTGGCTGATTCCACAATTAAAAAAGAAAATGTCTCAGGAAAAGGCAAAGAAGGTTTCGCGTAGTGTCGGTGTTTTTGCAAAGGCGCTGGTTATGCTTTGCTTGCTTTGATCCTGGCACTGTGCAATATGCTGATTCGGAACTTTATAAAAGTATCCGTGACATGGTTCAGACTCTGCCGGGACAGATCAGTGATATGGTTACGAAGATCATAAGTATCCAGAAAGATACCAGTCCTGCCGGAGTCATGGCACGTAACCTGTTAGAAAAGGGATCGGATGCATTACAGAACTGGATCAAACAGGATCTTTTAACCAAGGTTAATGAAGTGATGTCAAACCTGACGGTTGGGATCATCAATTTTGTCAGTGAGATCCTGAATTTTCTGATTGGTCTTATTGTATCAGTCTATATTCTGTTCAGTAAGGAAACATTTTCCGCACAGAGTAAAAAGATCGTCTATGCAGTGTTCCGTACAGATCATGCCAATATGATCCTGCATCTGACAAAGAAAAGCAATGAGATTTTCGGTGGATTTATTATTGGAAAGATTATTGATTCTATGATTATCGGAGTGCTTTGCTTCTTTGGACTTACGCTCCTGAAGATGCCGTACATACTTTTTGATCAGTGTAATCGTTGGTGTGACCAATGTCATTCCTTTCTTCGGACCGTATATCGGTGCTATTCCGAGTGCCGTTCTGATTTTGCTGAATGATCCGATCAAGGGCTTGTATTTCCTGATCTTCATTCTTGTACTGCAGCAGCTTGATGGAAATGTGATCGGACCGAAGATTTTTGGGCAATTCGACCGGATTATCTGCATTCTGGGTTGTATTTTCAATCCTGCTCGGAGGCGGTCTGTTTGGATTTGTAGGAATGATCATGGGCGTGCCTACATTTGCAGTAGTTTATTATATTATTACAATGCTGATCAATCATTTGCTGGAGAAGAAAAAAGCTTCCGCTTCAGACTTCGGAGTATGGGGAAAAAGAGTTATGTGGATGCTAGCGGAAGATTTGTCAGAGAAACTCCGGAAGAAAATGATACAGCGGTAAAAAACGGGGAAAATAAAAAAGAGAGGAAGTAAGCAGAAATGCCAATTCGTGTACAGAATGACCTTCCGGTAAAAGAAATACTGGAAAAAAGAAAATATATTTGTAATGGATGAGAACCGTGCGGTTCATCAGGACATTCGTCCGATCAAGATCGGACTTCTGAATCTTATGCCACTGAAAGAGGATACAGAACTTCAGCTTTTGCGCTCCCTTTCCAATACACCGCTTCAGCAGGTTGACATTGTGTTTTTGGCAGTGAAAAATCATGTTTCAAAGAATACTTCAGCGAATCACCTGAACCGGTTTTATGAGAATTTTGAAAATGTAAAAGATCAGAAATTTGACGGATTTATCATAACCGGAGCACCGGTAGAGCAGATGCCTTTTGAAGAGGTGGATTACTGGGAAGAACTTGTAGAGATCATGGAGTGGACAAAGACACATGTTACTTCAACGATCCATCTCTGCTGGGGAGCACAGGCAGCACTTTTTATTATCATTATGGGATTAATAAAGTACAGCTGGACAAAAAGCTTTTCGGTATCTTTGAACATAAGGTTATGAACCGTAAGATTCCTCTGGTACGTGGATTTGATGATGTATTTTATGCACCACATTAGAGACATACAGATGTGCCGATTGAGAAGATCCGTGCAGATGAGAGACTGATGATTCTGGCAGAGTCGGAAAAGGCAGGAGCATACCTTATCATGGCACAGAATGGAAGACAGATTTTTGTGATGGGACATCCTGAGTACGACCGGGTGACACTGGATCAGGAGTATAAGCGGGATCTGAGCAAAGGACTTCCGATTGAAATGCCGGAGAATTATTATCCAGACAATGACAGCACACAGAAGCCACTTCTTACATGGAGAGCACATGGTAACTGTATGTATGCAAACTGGCTGAATTACTATGTTTACCAGGCAACCCCGTATGATATGGTGGGGACACCGGATTTTCATTAGGATTCAGATAGAATTTCATATACCGATATCCTGAAAGGCATATCAGAAAGTACTATGTTTCAGAAGAGAAATCCTTTGCTATAATAGGAAAGCAAAAATAAGCGGGAGGAAAAATATGTTATTGGAGCAGAAAACAACTGATTTTTTTGGAACAGCTCTCATCGTCAACACCGATTCCGGGAGGTGGCGGTGCATCGGCAGCAGTCGGAGCGTTTGCATCAGCTTTGGGACTTATGGTTACAAATCTGACTGTCGGAAAAAAGAAATATGCGGATGTTGAAGAAGAAATTCTAGAGATAAGAGAAAACTTGAGCAGAAGAAGCAGGATCTGGTCCGGATGGTAGATGAAGATGCCGAGGCTTTTGAACCACTGGCAAAGGCTTACAGAATGCCAAAAGAGACAGAGGAAGAACAGGCAGAGAAGGAAAAAGTTATGGAGGCCGCACTTAAAAAATGCGGCAGAAGCACCACTGTGTATTATGAAAACAATTGTAGATACTATGGAGATGATCCGGGTGCTGGGGGAAAAAAGGAAGCAGGCTTGCAGTCAGTGATGCAGGAGTTGCAATCCTCTTTGCCCAGGCAGCCCTTGAAGGAGCTTCTCTTAATATTTTTATCAATACAAAGATGATGAAGGATCAGGAAGAAGCTGAAAGACTGAATTATCTGGCTGATCAACTGATTGCGACAGGCAAAGAATTGAAAGAGACAACTTATGATGCTGTACTTAAGGGTATCAGACCATAACAGATAAGACAGACAGGAGGAAGACATGAGCATACAGATGCGAGGGGCTAAAGTGGCAAAAAGCCATGAAAGAAAAGCTGATCAGAGAAAGAGAAGAGTTGAATGTGGCGGGAGTAAATCCATGCCTTACGATCATTCGGGTAGGAGCGAAAGAAAATGATCTTGCCTACGAACGTGGAGCAAAAAAAGAGAATGGAAATGATCGGAATTGAGTGCCGCATTGTAGAACTGCCAGAAGATATTTCACAGGAAGAATTTGAGGATGCTTTCTGTAAGATCAATAAAGATCCGGAGGTTCACGGGATTCTTTTGTTCCAGCCGCTTCCGGAGCAGCTCGATGTAGAGAAGATCAGACAGATGATCGACCCGGCAAAGGATATGGATGGAATGAGTCCTGTAAATCTTGCAAAAATATTCGAAGGTGACAGAACTGCTTATGCGCCTTGTACTTCTGAGGCAGTGATGCACATTATGAATCACTATGGAATTGAACTCCAGGGGAAAAGAGTGACCGTCATCGGAAGAAGCATGGTTGTTGGAAAACCGCTTTCCATGCTGATGCTTGGACAGAATGCAACTGTAACTATCTGCCATTCACGCACAAAAGATCTGGCGGACAGATGTCGCGAAGCAGAGATAATAGTAGCTGCGATCGGACGGGCAAACCATATCACTGCCGATATGATCGCCGAAGGAGCGGTGGTAGCGGATGTCGGAATCAACGTACTGGAAGACGGAACCCTCTGTGGAGATGTGGACTACGAAAATGTCCGGGAAAAAGTATCCCATATCACACCGGTTCCGGGAGGAGTAGGAAACGTCACAACATCTGTACTCGCCTCTCACGTGCTGCGTGCCGCCCGTATAGGTCAGAACGAACACGGACAACGCAGAGGGTAACACCGCCTCTCTGTCGAACACAATACAAATGGGCGAAGAACAGTTACAACCGGTAACCCAGAGCGCCCCGGAAGAGAAAAAATCCTATAGATTCAACTTGAATCTATAGGATTTTTTCTCCTCCGTGGTGGCATAGACTACATTTATTTTTCGCCCATCTCTGGTGGAATCTTTTCTAACAACTGCCGGATATTATCACGGATCAATCGTTTATAATTATCAGGAAGCGGTGTGATCATATCCAGGATCTCGGCATTGATCGGATCCTTTGAATGAATTGAATCATCCAGGTAGTCACAGATCAGATAATCAAATTTGACATCTAATGCTTCTGAAAAATTAAGCATGGTTGCAAAGGATGTTGCCTGGCTGCCATTTTCAATCCGGCTTATCGTTGTCTCATCAAGATTTAGTTTTTCTGCTAGTGCTGCCTGTGTAAGACCGGCTTTGTGACGTGCCTGCCGAACGCGTGTACCGAAATTCTTTTCCATGCTGTATCTCTCCTTCATAAAAAGTAGTGTAGCATTTCAATTTGAAAAAAAGAATGATATTATATGCAAGTTGACTTTACAAAAACGCTGTGATAGGATATGATTAAAAAAAGGAGGGAGGGAAATGGATTGGGAATCGTACAGAACAGATATTGAGGCGATAAAGCTTGCGGTGAATGAATGTGAAAGACTTGGAGTGGATAAAGAAGAACTCCTCATAATCAGTATTTACCGTTTGTATGAATTTTATAAAACAGAAGACGACAGAGTCTATCTTCTGGGGGCATTATTGCATCTTAAGGCTTATCTTGAGCTGGGGATGGAATATGAAAAGAACCGTAAGATTTTTTCGCTGATTTTAGATAATTACGGGGTATGTTATCAGGATATTTTTCAGGGAGCTGAGAAAATGGAGTGAAAAAATCTGAAAAATTCCAAAAATCAGGTTGACAAACAGAGAATAAAGAGGTAATATATTAACCATAAATTGTAAAACCGTTGAGAAAGAGGAGTAGGTTATCGAACGATATCACAGAGAGCAGCAGGCGGTGGGATTGCTGTATGGAGTTGATAATTGAATGGACTTTCGAGGGCAGCCTGAAATCAGATAATTGAGAGTATGGTTTGTCGGGAACCAAACCCGTTATCAATAAGGGATGTATGTTAGTACATAAAAGAGGACAGGAAACTGTTAAAGTTGAGTGGTACCGCGTTAGTAGAAGATATTAGTCGCCTCAATCCGTAGAAGGATTGAGGCTTTTTTATTTAGAAATTCCGGGGAAACCTTTCCTGATAAATAAAAAAAGTCTCCGGCAGGATGTTACATATGTATTCCTGCTGTGGTACGGCGCGGAATCAAGAAACACCTTCTCTTGAAAGCTAACAAAGAAAATTATTTATCAAGAAGAGGAGAACAAAATTATGAAAAAAGAGAACAATCGCAGTATTATTAACAATGGCAATGGCAGCAACAATGATGGCAGGATGTGGAAGCAAGTCGGATTCCAAGACAGCAGATGGAGAAAGAGCTATACAATTGGTATTTCCCAGTTTGCAGAGCACGGATCTTTAGATAACTGCCGTGAAGGATTTTTAGAGGGACTGAAAGAAGAAGGTATCGAGGAAGGAAAGAATCTGAATGTTGAATACAAAAACTCGGCAGCAGATATGGGAACTGCATCACAGATCGCAAGCGAGCTTTGTATCCGATAAAGTAGATCTGATCTGCGGAATCGCAACACCAAGTGCACAGACAGCATACAATGCTGCGATGGATACGGATATTTCGGTTATCTATACTGCGGTTACAGACCCGAAAGCAAAGAGAGCTTGCAGATGATAAAGGGAACCCGGTTGGAGAAGTCACAGGAACCAGTGATAAACTTCCGATTGAAGCACAGCTGAAAATGATCCGTGAACTTCTTCCGGATGCAAAGAAGATTGGTATCCTCTATACAACAAGTGAGGCAAACAGCGTATCTGCAATTGCTGAATACAAAGAAAAAGTCGGTGACTATGGATTTGAACTTGTAGAAAAGGGAATTACAAATACATCAGAAATCGCACTTGCAACAGACGATCTTCTGTCACAGGTAGACTGCATCAGCAACCTGACAGATAACACGGTAGTAAGCTCACTTGCAACCATTCTGGATAAGGCAAATGCAGCAAATATCCCGGTATTCGGAAGTGAGATCGAACAGGTGAAGCTTGGATGCCTGGCAGCAGAAGGCCTTGATTATGTAGCACTTGGCAAACAGACAGGTAAGATGGCAGCAAAGGTTCTCAAAGGAGAAAAGAAAGCATCTGAAATGCCATTTGAGACGATCACAGAAGCAGGACTTTACCTGAATACAAAAAGTAGCAGAAAATCTTGGAATCACAGTGGAAGACGATCTGAAAAACAGCGCAGTAGAGACATACGATTCTATCAGCGAAAACTAAATTTGAATTAGAAAAGTGAGGAGCAATGCAATGAGCTTTGCAGTATCGATTTTGGAGCAGGGACTGATTTATGGAATCCTTGCATTGGGAATTTATATAACATACAAAATTCTGGATTTTCCAGATCTGACCGTAGATGGCAGCTTTTCCATTAGGAGCTGCCGTAACGGCGCTTATGATCACAAAAGGAGCGAACCCGTATCTGACCCTTCCGGCTGCATTTGCAGCAGGTGTGGCAGCCGGTATCTGTACCGGACTGATCCATGTCAAATGCAAGGTAAGAGATCTGCTTTCAGGTATCATTATGATGACAGCGCTCTGGACGATCAACCTTCGTGTGGCAGGAACAGCCAATGTACCGTTGTTTTCCCAGAAGACAATCTTTAAAAATGATACACTGGATAAGCTGCTTCCGTCAGGATTTTCCGCTTACTCTACATTGCTCATCATTCTGATCATTGCGTTAATTGTGAAAATCATTCTCGACCTTTACCTGAATACCAAGTCTGGATACCTGCTCCGCGCAGTCGGAGATAATGATAAACTGGTAACTGCAATGGCAAAGGATGAAGGAAATGTGAAAATCCTGGGACTTGCGATCGCAAACGGGCTGTGTTCGCTTGCGGGATGTATTTTCTGCCAGGAAGAACGTGTATTTGAAATTTCCAGTGGTACAGGGGCGATGGTAATCGGTCTTGCAAGTGTTATCATCGGAACCAGTATTTTCAAAAAATCAGTTTTGTAAAAACAACGACAGCTGTATTGATCGGTTCTATCATTTACAAGGCCTGTGTGGCAATCGCACTGAAGAACTTCGAACCGCAGGATATGAAGCTGATCACAGCCGTACTATTCCTGGTAATTCTGGTGCTTAGTATGGAGAGAAAAAGAAGAAGGTGAAGAAGAATGCTGGAGCTTAGAAATATTCACAAATATTATAATCCGGGTACAGTCAATGAGATGTGTCTTTTGAGGACTTCAATCTGACGATCAATCAGGGCGAATTTGTATCCGTAGTAGGAAGTAACGGTTCCGGTAAAACTTCGATGCTGAATATCATCTGCGGAAGTATTCCGGTAGAATCCGGACAGATCCTGATCGATGGAAAAGATATCACAAAGGTAAAAGAATACAAGAGAAACCAGAAGATCGGACGCGTTTACCAGAACCCGTCTATGGGAACCTGTCCGTCCATGACGATCTTGGAAAATATGTCTCTTGCGGACAATAAAGGAAGGTTCTACGGACTTGGACGAGGGAACTAATAAGGCACGTATTGATTATTACAGAGAACAGCTCGCCCAGCTTGGTCTTGGACTGGAAGATAAGCTTCATGTCAAAGTCGGATCACTTTCCGGAGGACAGCGCCAGGCGATGGCACTGCTGATGTCTACGATGACACCAATCGAGTTTCTGATCCTGGATGAGCACACCGCTGCTCTGGACCCGAAAACAGCAGAACTGATCATGGAGCTGACCGATAAGATTGTAAAAGAAAAAATCTGACAACGGTTATGGTTACACACAATCTCCGCTATGCAGTAGAATACGGTAATCGTCTGATCATGATGCATCAGGGACATTGTGTGATGGATAAGGCAGGAAAAGATAAAGAGGATACCTCGATCGATGAAATCCTGACGATGTTCAATGAGATCAGTATTGAGTGTGGAAACTAAAAATACAAGATTATGAATTAAAGAGATAAGCAGAAAAGGAAACAGTTTCGGCTTATCTCTTTTTATTTCCAAAGGTTTTGGAAAAATTATTCGAGGATTTTCAAAATGAAAGGCTATTGTCTGAATACAGAAGGAGAAGCCTATCCGGTATAAAATGTCAATGGATTTTCAGGAATATGCCTGTAGAAGATTTGGTTGTCTGGTGCCGGAAAATTGGTTATTTTCACAGATTGACGCTCTCTCTGTGATAGTGCTAAAATAGAGGAAAACGGTCAAGATATAGTATGCCTTTTAAATAGAATACAATATATTGTAGTTATCAGAAAGGAGAAGAAGATGAGCTTAAACAATGTGAAAGTTGTAAAAAAGATGGGACAAAAGAAGAATTTAACGTGCAAAAGTCGTTGTGGCAGTCAATAAGTCCGCATATCGTGCACTGATCAAATTTTCACAGAAAGATATTGATTTTATCTGTCATTTTGTAGAAGAAAAGGTAGAAGAACTCGGAGTGCATGAGATCCAGATTCCGGAAATGCACAATATTGTAGAGGAGCGCTTGAGAAAGTGAATCCGATCGTGGCAAAAAAGTTACCGGGACTATCGGAATTACAAGCAGGATTTTGTGCAGATGCTTGATGAGGTTTATAAGAAAAGCCAGTCGATCATGTATATCGCGGACAAAGAGAACAGTAATACAGACAGTGCGCTGGTATCGACCAAGCGAAGCCTGATCTTCAATGAGCTGAACAAAGAATTATATAAGAAATTTTTCCTGACGGTGGAACAATTACAGGCAATCCGGGAAGGATATATTTATATCCATGATATGTCAGCCCGAAGAGATACGATGAATTGTTGTCTCTTTGATGTGAAAAGCGTACTGACCGGTGGATTTGAGATGGGAAATCTGTGGTACAATGAGCCAAAGACACTGGATACGGCATTTGATGTGATCGGAGATATCGTACTGAGTGCGGCAAGCCAGCAGTACGGAGGATTTACCGTGCCGAGCGTAGATGAGATCCTGGAGCCTTATGCGAAGCGTTCCATGAAAATCATCTGAACAAATACAGAAGCCTTGGACTTTCGGAAGAAGTAGCACAGGAGATTGCCTGGAAGGATCTGGAAAAGAGATGGAGCAGGGATTCCAGGGATGGGAGTATAAGTTCAACTCCGTATCCTCAAGCCGTGGAGACTATCCATTTATTACCATGACCAGCGGAACCGATATCAGCGAATACGGAAAGCTTGTCACAAAGACGATGCTGGAAGTAAGAGCAGGAGGACAGGGAAAGCCGGGACATAAAAACCGGTACTTTTCCCGAAAATCGTGTTCCTTTATGATGAAAATTTACATGGACCTGGAAAGCCGGGAGAAGATCTTTTTGAAGCCGGAATTGAGTGCTCCAGAAAGACGATGTATCCGGACTGGCTCAGCCTTACCGGAAAAGGCTATGTGCCGAGTATTTACAAGCGCTACGGAAAAGTCATTAGCCCGATGGGATGCCGTGCATTTTTAAGTCCATGGTATGAACGAGGCGGAATGAAACCGGCGGACGAAAAGATGAGCCGGTATTTGTCGGAAGGTTCAACATCGGTGCGGTCAGTCTCCATCTTCCGATGATCCTTGCCAAATCCAGACAGGAGAACCGAGATTTCTTTGAGGTACTGGATTATTACCTGGAACTGATCCGGAAGCTTCATATCCGTACTTACGAATACCTCGGAGAGCTGCGTGCTTCTACGAATCCGCTTGCCTACTGTGAGGGTGGTTTCTATGGCGGACATCTGAAGATCCATGACAAGATTAAACCGGTGCTGAAATCGGCAACCGCTTCCTTTGGAATTACGGCGCTCAATGAATTCCAGCAGCTTTATAATAAAAAGTCCCTGGTAGAGGATGGAGCATTTGCCATCAAGACCATGGAATATATCAACATGAAGGTCAATGAATTTAAAAAGAAGACGGCTATCTGTATGCGATTTACGGAACACCGGCTGAGAATCTGTGTGGTGTGCAGGTACAGCAGTTCCGTAAGAAATATGGAATCGTGGAAAATGTATCGGACAGGGCATATGTGAGCAACAGTTTTCACTGTCATGTAACCGAGGATATTACACCGATCGAAAAGCAGGATCTGGAAAACCGTTTCTGGGATCTGTGTAACGGTGGAAAGATCCAGTATGTAAAATACCCGATCAACTATAACAAAGAGGCTATCAAATCACTGGTACGCCGTGCAATGGATATGGGATTTTATGAGGCTGTTAATCTGTCACTTGCCTACTGTGATGACTGTGGTCATGAAGAACTGTCTATGGATGTGTGTCCGGTATGTGGAAGTAAGAATCTGACGAAGATTGACCGTATGAACGGATATCTGTCTTATTCGAGAGTCAAGGGAGATACCAGACTCAATGATGCCAAGATGGCAGAAATTGCGGAAAGGAAAAGTATGTAAATGCGTTACCACAATATAACAAAAGATGATATGCTCAACGGGGATGGTCTGCGGGTTGTCCTCTGGGTTGCAGGATGTGACCATTGCTGTAAGGAATGCCACAATCCGGTGACCTGGGATCCGAATGGTGGGCTTTTCTTCGATGAAAAGGCGAAGGCAGAGATTTTTGAAGAACTGGAGAAGGATTATATCAGTGGGATCACATTCAGTGGAGGCGACCCGCTGCATTCGGCAAATGCCTATGAGGTCATGATGCTGGCAAAAAGAGATTAAAGAAAAATTTCCGTCAAAGACGATCTGGCTTTACACCGGTTATGAATGGAAAGATATCAAGAATATGGATATTGTAAATTATCTGGACGTTCTGGTGGACGGAGAATTCGAGGTTGAGAAGAAAGAACTGGATCTGCACTGGAAAGGCAGCGCGAACCAGATGGTCATTAACGTACCGGAGACATTAGGAAAAGGAGAAATTGTATTACATGAAGAGAATTGCTAAATTTCACAAAGTAAGTCTGGAACAGTTTATGGAAGGATGGAAGGATACCTTTGGTGAGCAGTATACAGAGGATCAGATCAAGGCTTTATATGAAGAAATCAAATTGCCGAAGCGTGCAACGGCAGGAAGTGCAGGATATGATTTCTATGCGCCGGATGATTTTGTGATCGAGCCGGGAAAGACGATCAAGATTCCGACCGGGATCCGTGTGGAAATGGAAGAAAACTGGGTGCTCAAATGCTATCCGAGAAGCGGCCTTGGATTCAAGTTCCGTCTGCAGCTGAATAATACGGTGGGGATTATTGACAGCGATTATTTTTATTCTGACAATGAAGGTCATATCTTTGCGAAACTGACGAATGATACCAATGAGAATAAAACGGTAGAGCTTGGAAAAGGGACAGGCTTTATGCAGGGAATCTTGTTGAGTATGGGATTACTGTGGATGACGATGCGACAGCAGTCAGAAACGGGGGATTTGGAAGTACGACGAAGTAGGGTTGTAAAAAAGAGTGACTAAGGTATAGGTTGTGTTGGCGACCGGGATTAAAAATGGTGTCCAATTCCATTGTGCAAGGGCATTACGATGAGCCTCTTAGGGCGGGAAGCGTGTTCAGCAAAGGCTTCCGCGCTTCCTGAGTCTCATCTCCATTGCACAATGAGTGAATTGGACACGATTTTTTAATCCCGGTCGCCGACGTTACTGTATCGATAGGACACTTTTTTACAAGGCTGGACTGATAACCGGTTGAGGAGATTTAGGTAGTGGTGGGAAGGGGGAGTTGGGGAAAGGTGAAGGTTATGTAGGTGTAGCCTGCAATTTTGTTGCAGGCTACAGGGATTAGTTTAATTTTACGTTCAGGTAACTACGGCCGGATAGGGTTTTGTTGAAGGTGATGCAGAGGACGACGATGAGGCAGCCAGTGAGGAATCCGGGAGGTTGAAGATGGCGGTGAGGATGAGGAGCAGGAGGCGCATGAATTTTAATGCGTAGCCGAGTTCGAAGTTGGGCTGGGTGTAGTTGGCGATGGAAACGAATGCCATGTAGAGCATGATCTCGCTGTTGAACCAGCCGGATTCGACAGAAAATTCACCCATGACGATACCGGCGATGACGCTGAGTGGTGTGCTGAGCATGCTGGGTGTGTTGAGGGCGGCGAGGCGGAGTCCGTCGATGGCAAGCTCCAGGATCAGGATCTGGAAGATCAGGGGATGTTGACCGTATCTTCGATCAGAACGAAGCGGAAGATCTCCGGTATCCATGCCGGGTTCTGCATAAAGAGCAGAAAGAGTGGAACCATGAAGACAGTCAGCAGTGAGATCAGTACACGGGATATTTTCAGATAGATTCCGGTGATTGGCGGAAAGTAGTAATCATTTGCCTCTTCGATCATATCAAAGATGGAGGTTGGCAGGATCAGTGCAGCTGGGGAGGTATCAGTAAGGAGGATCACTTTTCCTTCCATCAGGCAGGCGCAGGCTGTGTCTGGACGTTCGGTAAATTTATATTTTGGAAAGGGATTGTACCATTTGCGCTGAAAGAGATTCTGCAAGAGATTGCTGACTCATTTTCAGATCCTGGGATTTGCTTTCTTCCAGTTTGTTCTGTATCGTGGTCAGCAGTTCGCGGTCAACACGGTCGGACATATAGCAGAGAGCTACGTCGGTGCGTGTGGAAGTGCCGGCTTCATACATTTCCATGATCAGATGCGGATCGCGGATCCGGCGGCGCATCAAGGCAGTATTGAATACGATTGTTTCCACAAAGCCATCACGGGAACCGCGCAGGGATTTGTCTTTATCGGGTTCCTCGATGCTTTGCGGGACGGGTAAGTACGGCAGTCGATGGCAATAGCGGCTTCATAGCCGTCAATAAAAAGACAGGTGACACCGGACAGAAGATTTTTGAAAATGCTGTCAAAGTCACCGAGAATATCAACTTCCACATAGGGGATGCAGCTTGTAGAAAAGGAAGTTGCATCCTCTGGCATATCATCGGCGGAAATATTGAGGAAGGAGTCCATAAGTTTCAGCATGGTTTCATCCTTGGTGAAACCATCAATAAAATAAAAGGCACTATTTTGACCGCCGATGATCAGATTTCGTTCGATAATATCAAAGCTCTTTTTACGGGAAGAGCCCGGTTCATATATTTTGTATTGTCGGTGAGAGAAGCACTGACAGTATGTTTTTCCATATTGAATCCTCCATTCAGAGATAATTTAAAGTTAAGAAAATCTGGAATCCCGGAAATATTTTACTGCCTGGATTCTGCATAGATTTAGCATTTCACAAAAAAGGAAAATATACCGGATTATGACAAAAGTTATTAAGAAACTTAAGATTTTTTAGCATGGGAAAAAAGATTTTGCTATCTTGCGGAAAAGAGGGTATACTGTACATAATTATAAGTAATATATAAATCCCTAAAGGGATGAAGGAGGCACACTTATGAGTGAATATATGATCATGACAGACAGTACAGTAGATTTACCGAAGGAATACCTGACCGAGGAGCTTGGGGTTCCGTATATTCCTCTTACTTATCTGATCGATGGACAGTCTTATGAGGATATGATTGGACTTACCGGGGAAGAATTTTTTGCCAAAGTCAGGGCAGGGTCGATGCCGACTACTACTCAGATCAATCCGGAGCAGGCAAGAGAAGCACTGGAACCGTATCTGAAAGAGGGAAAGGATATTTTATATATTGCTTTTTCGTCAGGACTTAGCGGAACTTATAACAGTATCCGGATGGCAGCAGAAGAATTGCAGGAAGAATATCCGGGCGGAAGCTGATCGTGATTGATTCACTCTGCGCCTGCATGGGAGAGGGCTTCTTGTGTACAAAGCTGTTCAGTTAAAGCGTGCAGGAAAGAGTCTGGAAGAAGTGGCTGCCTGGGTGGAGGAGAACAAGCTTCACATCATGCACAACGTTACGATTGATGATTTATTCCATTTACATAGAGGCGGAAGAGTATCAAAAGCTTCTGCTATTGTTGGAACGATGATCCAGATCAAGCCGATCATCCACATGGACGATCATGGTGAACTGAAGGTTATTGGAAAAACGTGGCAGAAAGAAAGCATTGACACACATCGTGGATATGGCAGTGAAGCAGTCCGAAGGTTGGGATAATGATATTGTGATGATCACACACGGAGACTGCAAAGAAGATGCGGAATTTGTGGCACGACAGGTGGAGAAGAAGATGGGAGTCCACAATATTCTGATCAACTGTATCGGAACAGTTATCGGATCACATACAGGTCCGGGGGTTGTGGCTGTGTTCTGTATGGGGAATAAGAGATAAGATTTTGTGAAGACGAGGCATACAAATGAAAGAATTACGGAGACAATTGAAAGAGCTACTGCAACAGGCGGGAGCAGCTGTATTTGAAGGTCAGGTTTTTTTATGATAGAAGAGGACTAAGACCATTTTTGGTTGCTGAAAAGATGTCCTTAATGTCGTTAAGAAGAAAGGGAGATAAGAAAAAACCAGAGCAGACCTGGCAATCCTATTGTTAAATAGGGAAAGCCAGGAATATCTCTGGTTTTATGTTTGTCAGAACAGAAATTTGTTTTCTCCGTCTACTGCATGCTTAATGATATCCTGCTCTTTAGAGGTAAGATTAAATAATTTAAAAATCAATTGGTCAAGTTGCTCGTAGGCAATTTGTGCTCCCTCAGGAGGCAGTCCGTTAATTAGTGGTTCGACAGCTTGGATGATACTGTTTTGCATGTCGGCATTAACATCCGGAATCGGAATATTTTCAATATGAGAGCGCAATACCTTCACGGAGTGAAATTCCATTTTGTAAATAAACTGTGCAATTCTGGAATTAAGGATGGCAAGAATATATTTTATATGCAGTCCTTCAAGTTTGGGGATGACTAAGTTGCAGCTATTCAAAGAAAGTGTTTGTTTATCATCATAAGCAAAGACAAGCTGGCTGCTGATAAAACGATACAAAAAGCTTTTCTGGCGCACGGTACATTTCTATAGGTGCTACCTGCTGAAAATTCTGTGGGTTAAACACGATATAGTTTGAGTTAGGATTAGTATGGTACTTACAGATATCGGAGCCTTTTAAAATAACTTCGTTATCTTTGTTTTTCACGGAAGAAATATATTTTTTATTATTTCCGGTTACGATTCCTAAAGCAAAATCGGCGTTTCCGGCAAGGAATTTTGTTTTAGGAATATGCCGAATTTTTTCAAGCAGCTGATATTCAGCATCCGTTGTATGAAAGCTGAAATATTCGGCTGAAATTTTACGGTTTGTCAGAATGGTTGTACAGTGACTACAGTCGGATACTTCCATTCCGACTGTCGAAAGTGGCTTTCCGGTGTGAATGAGCTGCAATATAATGCAGGGACACTGAACCTTATCAAAGGCATTTCCCAAAAATTAAGATATCGGATGGAATTACTTTCCATAATGGCAGTACGGACCGGTGTATGTGCCTTTACATTAAGTATTGCCTCTGGAAGAATAAAAGAGAGTTGTCCGTTTATGGACAAATTACGTAGTGCTTTTCAATAAACAAATCATAAGACTCTATATTTTTCCCGGAAGCAGTCCGATAGTTTTTGCGAAGCTTTTCCTTTTCCGACTCGGAAAATTCATATCCCCATGGCGGATTGCCGATGATATACTGATAAGAGGTTTTTGAATCGGATGCAAGATAATCGGCTTCGGTTATATGCTCGTACAGAGTTTTGACAGAAAGAATGTCATATTTTAAAACCATGTTCAACCGGGTGATTTTTACACTGATTGTATCGGTGTCATTGCCATAAATCTGGTCAAAACGAACATGTGCTGGAAGCTGCAATAAAAATTTCCAGTTCCACAGCAGGGATCCAGAATTCTGGCATCTGATGCAATATCCAGCTTCTCAATCAGCTTTTTGACGATTTTGGTAGGCGTATAGTAGGAGCCGGTTGCCTTGCGGCTGTCGATATTTTTACAGGAAATGTAAATGAGACCAAGAATATCTTCAGCAGGTTCGTATACATAATCAAAATCAAAAAGCGGAGAATATTTTTCACAGAAAAGCAGAGCCTGCTCGGAATCTGCAATCAAAGCATAGATCAGTTCGTCGTATAGAGACAGGGTGATTTCTTTTTTTAAAAATCTGCTCAGCAACGCTTTTTCATGCTTGAAAGAAAGATCATATTTTTGGGCGAGCAAATGCAGGGCACAGTCAGCAATGAAATATTGAATCACATCCGATGAAAGAGCAATGGATTCATCGGTTACAATTCGGAGAATCTGCTGCAGTGGTTCGATATTCTGACAATTTTCAGAAATATAGGCGCTGTAAAGAGAATTTCCACAGACAAATTTCTTGTTACGTCTGCTTTTCAGCGATTGATTTTTGCCTGATTGCAGTTCGGCTTTCAACTTTTCGGTATATTGTTTTGTAAAATAAGGCTTTCTTTTATCCGTATATTCAGGAATAAGTTTGCCAAGCTTGATCCAGTTGCGCCCGGTTGCGGTCGAAATGGAAAGTATATCACATAATTCTTTTAAAGAGAGATAATCGGAATCTTTCGGGAAATTCGTCATTCGCTCATCGGAAGGTTTAGTGGCCGAGGCAGGGATCAACCAGATGCCGCTGACCATTTTGCAACCCTCAATCCGGTTGGTTTCGCAGAGTTTTTGTATGCGGCGTTCAGATAAATGGAATTTCTTCGAAGTTTCTTTTACAGAAATATAATCCATAGTCGTGCAGACTCCTTTTTTGTATAATAATGATGTGAGTGTCAAAAGTAAATTTTGCCGCTCACTGGTGTAATCAGATTGCTCCATTGCGAAGCGATTCCCGCAATCCTCGAACACCTCAAACTCCCATAAAATGGCGTATTCATATCATTTTATTTCGTTTTCAGTGTTCGGCGTGTCAATAAGTATCAATTGCTTATTTGCGCGAGCACAAACGCAATTGATACTTTTGACACTTACATCATATAATAAATATTATATACGGCAATACGAATGAAAGAAATATTAATTTAAAGGATTCAAATTTGGACTGGACGATTGTTTGACTCATGCTGATTATTGGAAGGTGAATTGAGCGTTACTATCAATTTATATAGTTGAAAAAGGGAAATTCCTTTTCTGATAAGAAATTTTCCTAAGTAAATGTCATTTACTGTGAACAGTAACTAGTTTTGCTCTCATAACTTGAAATTCATTTGACAGTATGATTTATCCTGCTTATAATTATATACAGGCAATTTATAAATTCAAGTACTAACAAAAAAAAGACAGGTACTATCTAAGGAGAAAGCGTTATGATAAAGAACTATATCGAAAATGCAAATTTTGAAGATACAGGCTTTGCCTACACATTGTCCCTGATTTCCGGCAAACATAAGATGGTTATTCTATACTGTCTGATGGAGTTTGAAACGGTACGGTTCAATGAATTAAAACGGTATCTGAAAACTATTTCCGACAAAACACTCAGTACCAATCTCAAAGAGCTGGAGAAAGACCGACTGATTATCAGGACGGAATATCCGCAGATCCCGCCGAAGGTGGAGTACAGCCTTTCAGAAAGAGGGAAGTCATTGATGACTGTACTGGATCAACTTTGCATTTGGGGAGAAGAGAACAGATTGGTGAAATGATCAGTTCTTATTTTTTTATGTGAAAAGAAGGTGTTATTATGTGGATGATATTTGCTGTCTTATCAGCGGTATTTGCTTTGCGTTAACCTCAATTCTTGCCAAGATAGGTATAGAAGGAGTGAATTCCAACCTGGCAACTGCAATCCGAACCATTGTTGTAGTAATCATGGCATGGGGCATGGTCTTTCTTACTCATGCGCAGAATGGACTGGCAGAAATCAGTAAGAAAAGCTGGATTTTTTTAATCTTATCTGGATTAGCAACAGGAGCTTCGTGGCTGTGCTATTATAAAGCTTTACAAATGGGGGATGCATCAAAGGTTGTACCAATAGATAAACTGAGTGTGGTAATCACACTTATATTGGCATTTGTGTTTTTACATGAACAGTTTACTGCAAAATCACTCATTGGCTGTATTTTGATAGGAGCAGGTACATTGATAATGGTGTTATAAATTTTTAATTAAATCGGAAAGATTTGGTGAAATAAAAAGAGTATATAATTCGATGGTTGGAGGGGATATATGAACATTGTAATTATTAACGGAAGTGCCAGAAAAGGAAACACGCTGATCACAATTGATGCATTTATAAAAGGGGCATCAGAAAAGAATGAAATTGAAATCATTAAACCGGAAAATCATTGTACATCGTATGAGAGCGGTAGAAAATGCAGATGGAGTCAGCGGACTGGAAGCTGAATGCGAAATAGATTTACATTTTTATAATTCTTGCACCACCGGAGAAAAAAGGCTATACTCATATTATAGGCATAGAGGGAGGGCACATAAAATGGGACAGTTTTTGAATAATAAAGAACCATATGATAAATACAGAACCGTCAAGAATGGGCCCTATTTTGTTGATAAGTCGGAGATACTTGAAGAATTGATTCCGGCATTGCAGCAGGAACAGCGCTTTTTCTGTATTACCCGTCCAAGGCGTTTTGGGAAGACGATTATGGCAAATATGATCGCGGCTTTTTTTGAAAATACAGAGGAAGAATCCTTATTTGATGATCTTTATATTTCAAGGTATAAGCACTATAAAGAACAGGCAGGAAAGCATGATGTGATCTATATTGATTTCAGTGAAATGCCGAGGGGATGCAGAAATTATCAGGAATATATCCTCAGAATCCAGGATGGTCTGATCCGGGATATTGAAGAAGCGTATCCAGAGCTTGAGATAAAATCTGATGCAGCAGTATGGGATATTTTATCGCATGTTTTTGACAAGACAGGAGATAAGTTTGTTTTTGTAATGGATGAATGGGATGCTGTTTTTCATATGTCTTTTATTACAGAGCGGGACAGAGAAAATTTTCTTCTTTTTTTTCTGAAGCTTTTACTGAAAGGAAAAAGCTATGTAGAACTGGCATATATGACTGGTGTTCTTCCGATTGCAAAGTATTCGGATGGATCAGAATTGAATATGTTTCTGGAATATAATATGGCAACAAGAGTAAGGTTCAGTGAGTATTTTGGATTTTCAGATGAAGAAGTTGACGTGTTGTATGACCGTTATCTGAAAAATACGAAAAACCACAGATTACCAGAGAAAGCCTGAGAGAGTGGTATGATGGATATCATACAGCCTCCGGAGAACGACTGTATAATCCACGTTCTGTAGTATGTGCGCTTACCGACAATCAATTATCGAATTACTGGGTAAGCTCTGGTAAATATGATTCGGTGTTTACTTATATCCGATATAATGTGGATCAGATTCAAAATGATCTGACACTGATGTTTGCGGGAGAAAAAATACCTTCCGGGATACAGGAGTATGCAAGCGACAGCACAGGAATTAAAGACAAAAGAAGAGATTTATTCAGCAATGGTTGTGTATGGACTTCTGACATATGATAACGGGATGGTGTTTATCCCGAATAAGGAGCTTATGGGCAGTTATGCAGCAATGATGAAAAAAGAAGAATCTTTGGGATATGTGTATCGTTTGGCAAATGCGTCCTCGCAAATGTTGCAGGCAACTCTTTGCGGGCGATACGGAAACAATGGCAAAGATTATTCAGTATGCACATAATACGGAAGTACCGATTTTATCGTACAATAATGAGACAGAATTATCAGCAATTATCAATCTTGTATATCTGGCTCATGAGAGACCAGTACAGAGTGGAGCGGGAAGATAAAGCGGGGAAAGGATATGTTGATTTTATTTTTATCCAATCAGACATGATCAGGATTGTATGATACTGGAACTGAAAGTAGATCATAAGCCGGAAGAGGCAATTGCACAGATAAAAGAAAAAAGAATATGCTTTGCGGTTTAAAGGAAAAACAGCAGAAAGAAAGGAATATACAGGACGCATTCTTGCTGTTGGAATCAGTTATAACAGCAAGACAAAGGAACATGAATGTAAGATTGAACAACTCTAAAAAAGTGCAGTTTTATTACAGGATTCTAAAATCATTCATTCATCAGATTGCTATAATATTTCGTTTTGCTCGCTTATTTTATGGTATAGTGGCGGATATATGTACGGAATGAAGGAAATGGTTCATATGTCCAGAGTAGATATGTGTGGAATGTTGCTGGAGGTTTGTGATATACTGAGGTTGGCTTCTTTAACTATAATTGGGAAAAGGATCAGGAGATAAATAAATATGAAAAAAGTTCTGATACTTGGGTGCCCCGGTGCGGGGAAAAGTACATTTGCAAGAAAACTCAGAGACAAAACAGGACTTCCATTGTATTATCTTGATATGATCTGGCATAAGCCGGACAGGACAACGATAACAAAGCAGGAATTTGATGCAAAATTATCTGAGATTATAAAGCAGGAAGAATGGATTATCGATGGTAATTATGGAAGAACACTTGAAATGCGTTTTAAAGAATGTGATACGGTATTCTTTTTTAGATCTGCCAACAAATGTGTGTCTTGCGGGCGTAGAGGGGCGTATTGGAAGTGAAAGAGAAGATATGCCATGGCAGGAAGAAGAACTGTCAGCAGAATGCAGAAATTTTATTATCATTTTTTCAAGGGATGGAATCCCTGAGATTAATGAGATGCTAAGAAAATATAAGAATAAAAATATTATTATATTCAAATCGCGGGAAGAGATAGATGCATGGAAATGAGGAAGAGATAAATGGTCCTACACACAGGAATGCGAACGGACATTCCGGCGTTCTATTCAGAATGGTTTCTTAATCGAATAAAGTAAGGTTACGCGCTGACCCGCAACCCATATAATCCAAGTCAGGTAACAAGATACAGTCTGTCACCGGAAGTTATGGATCTGCTTGCATTCTGCACAAAAATTGAAAAGATTTTCGTCTATAATTGAAGATATGAAAATATTTCTTTTAAAAGAAAGTGCGAAGGAACAAGATGAGACAAGCTATGAGTGATATGTTGAAAATAATCCGCAGGAAGGAGATCTGGTAGGAGCCATTTATGAAGGAATCGCAGAATTCTTGAATGGACTGGATGATGCGGAGCGTGCAGAAGTTTTGTGTGATGTTTATGCAGCAAATGTTTATCAGAATGGAAACGGAGAAGATGAACAGGGCAGAGTACTTCATACGATGTTTGATCAGGTGATTATTGAGAATGTTTCTTTTAAATAAACAGTAAGAAAGAATAAGAGAATCTGTGGGTTGAAAAACCTGCAGGTTCTTTTTGTGTGTAAAAAAGTTTCTGCTAAATAAAAGATACAATGAGCCAAAGACACGTGCCCGGTACAAGAATGTGTCATTGTGCAACCATCATTCATTGCTGTATATAAAAATTTTAAAATCGAGAAAATTTCCCTTGCAATATACCCCAATGGGGTATATAATAGCCATCGTAGAGAGAAAAAATAAGAGGTGAGACGCATGGAAGAAAAGAAAGAATGTTGTCACTGTCATAAGACGAAAGAGCGTTCTGAAAAGGAATACAAGGACATGATCAACCGCCTGAGCCGGATCGAAGGGCAGGTCAGAGGTGTGAAGCGCATGGTAGAAGAAGATGCGTACTGTCCGGATATTCTGATTCAGGTGTCGGCGATCAATGCGGCGCTCAGCAGCTTCAATAAAGTCCTTCTGGCGAATCATATCCGTACCTGTGTGGCAGAGGATATCCGCGAGGGAAAAGATGAGACGATCGATGAGCTGGTTGTAACGCTTCAGAAACTGATGAAATAACAGGATTGTTATAGATTTTCAGGTGAAAAGCACAGGAAAATTTTTACAATATAAAAATGGAAGATAAAGCCAAAAAGTGAGGTGGATTTTTGTGGAACAATATACAGTAACAGGAATGAGCTGTGCGAGCATGCAGCAGCAGAGTGGAAAAGGCAGTATCGAAGGTATCGGGAGTTACCAGCTGTTCGGTCAGTCTTCTGACGAATTCCATGGGAGTAGAAGGAACCGCATCCCAGTCGGAGATCATTGCGGCTGTTGAGGCAGCAGGATACGGTGCTTCGGTAAAAGGAGCAGATGCAGGAGCCAAAAAAGGCGCAGCAATGGATGAGGATGCCCTGAAAGACAGGGAGACACCGATTATGAAGCGTCGTCTGATCGCATCACTGTGTTTTCTGATTCCGCTGATGTACATTTCCATGGGTCATATGATGTGGAACTGGCCACTGCCAAGATTTCTGGCTGACAATCATGTAGCAATGGGACTGATCCAGCTGTTATTTACCGGAATTATCATGGTGATCAACCAGAAGTTCTTCATCAATGGATTTAAGGGGACTCCTTCATGGTGCGCCGAACATGGATACCCTGGTTGCACTGGGATCAGGGGCATCCTTTGTATACAGCACCTATGCATTGTTTGCAATGACAGATGCACAGGTGAAGATGGATATGGAAGGCGTCATGTCTTATATGCATGAGTTCTATTTTGAATCAGCAGCCATGATCCTGACGCTTATCACAGTCGGAAAGATGCTGGAAGCGCATTCCAAAGGAAAGACAACAGATGCATTAAAGAGTCTGATGAAGCTGGCTCCGAAGACAGCTGTTGTCCTGAAAAATGGTGTGGAGACAGAGGTTCCCATCGACCAGGTGAAAAAAGGCGATATCTTTGTAGTAAGACCGGGTGAAAATATACCGGTAGACGGTATCGTGCTGGAAGGAACCAGTGCAGTCAATGAAGCAGCACTTACCGGAGAGAGTATTCCGGTTGATAAAGCAGAAGGTGACAAGGTATCTGCTGCAACCATGAACCAGTCCGGTTTCCTCAAATGCGAGGCAACCAGAGTTGGGGAAGATACGACACTTTCGCAGATTATTCAGATGGTCAGTGATGCGGCTGCAACAAAAGCACCTATTGCAAAAATCGCAGACCGTGTATCCGGGATATTTGTGCCGGCGGTTATTACGATTGCAGTGATTACAATTATCGTATGGTTGATCGCAGGTCAGAGTGTTGGATTCGCACTGGCAAGAGGTATTTCCGTACTCGTTATCAGTTGCCCTTGTGCACTGGGACTTGCCACACCGGTTGCCATTATGGTTGGTAACGGAATGGGCGCAAAGAACGGAATCATGTTCAAGACGGCGGTATCTCTGGAAGAGACCGGTAAAATGCAGATCGTAGCTTTGGACAAGACCGGAACCATCACTAGCGGGGAACCGAAAGTAACGGATATGATACCGGCAGAGGGTATCTCGGAGGAAGAACTTTTGGGATTTGCTTATGCACTGGAAAGAAAGAGCGAGCACCCACTGGCACATGCAATTTTACAGGAAGCCCAAGAGCGCAGACTGGATGCGGAGGAAGTAGAAGACTTCCAGGCAGTACCTGGAAACGGAATTTCCGCAGTTCTTGCAGGAAAGACGATTTATGGTGGAAATAAGAAATTTATCCAGACAAAGACTTCTGTGGATGCAGGAATGCTGAAAAAGGCGGAAGATCTGGCGGCAGAAGGAAAGACACCTTTGTTCTTTGCGAAAGAAGATCAGCTGATCGGAATCATTGCGG
>VOFH01002842.1_pt1 | contig 61029 bp, 114 predicted proteins | sample 5384091 | NCBI WGS metagenome assembly VOFH01 (sample SAMN12384727, study PRJNA508395) | human gut metagenome | isolation source: healthy gut G | host: Homo sapiens | reverse complement strand
GCGTACTGCCAGAAACGAAAGCGAGGGAAGGAACATGGATAGATGGGCTGGAAGACTTCCGAAGATGGAATATCCGGATTATGCTGCCGAAATTGAGCGATCCGGCTGACTGGTATTACAACGGACCTTCTGGATCGTATCATCGAACGACACCAGGGCTGTCAGCGGCATATGATGGATCTGTACGGACGGTACCGGACGGAGGCGGACAAGGTGCCGATTTTTACGAGAGAGCCGAGATTCAGCGGTGACGATGATCATGAAGCTGAGAGCGCAATCAATAACCGCGTCAACAATGATTTTCTGGGCGAGATCGTAGACGGAAAGGTTGGTTATTTTGCAGGTAAGCCAGCGAATTACAACTATGGTACTGACTATCAGGCTGAAGAGGAGACTGGAGGCGAGGAAGCTGTAGAAAAGGCGTCAAAAGCTCTTTCAGATTTTGTAAAACGGAATAATATGTTCGATGTTTCGATGGAGGTGACCAAGTTTGCAGCAATCTGCGGATACTCTGGCCGCCTCTTTTACATTGATCCAGAAGGCAACGAGCGTGCCATGGTGATCCCGCCGTATGAGTGCATTATCCTCTCAGATACTGAAATGACCGAGCCGGAATACGCAGTTCGGTATTATCCATTTCTGAACCTGAATGATGAGATGATTTTCAAGGCAGAGTTTTACGATAAGAATAAAATCTATTTCTTCGAAGGTCAGCCTGGGGCGTTTGTATGCGTGGATGAGAAGCCACATCTGTTTGATTATTGTCCACTACAGGGAGTTCCAAACAACAGAGAGTTGATCGGGGATGCAGAGAAAGTCCTGGCACTGATTGATGACTATGACAGCAACTACAGTGATAACAGCAATGACATTGAGGGTTTTGCAAATGCCTACATGGTTTTTAAAAACTGCCGGGTGGATAACAATATCTTAAAACCGCCAATGCCACTGGTGTTATTGGCATTGATGTGGATGATCCGGATTCACCGTATGATGTCACATATCTGACAAAGAACATTAACGGTGATTTTGTTAACAGCCACCTGGATCGCGCCCAGGATAATATTTACCGCTTATCCAGGAATCCGAATTTGAATGATCCAGAATTTGCAGCATCTTCAGGTCTGGCGTTACGGATCAAGATGATCGGCCTGGAAACGAAAACAGGAACCTTTGAAGCAAAGATGCTCAGTGCTGACACCTACATGTTTAAGGTTCTGAGCAGCAGTTTCCGGAAGAAGGGCACAGCGTTCGACCCTTTGCAGTGTAGCGTAAAGTACAACCGGAATTTCCCGGTAGACTTCCAGGGTGAGGCTCAGGCGGTACAGGCGCTGATTGCGGCAGGACTTCCAAAGAAGATTGCTTTTGGTGCGTTGTCCTTTATTGACGATGTGGATGCAGTTATGCGTCTAATCGAGAGTGAGCAGGACGATATTCCAGATTTGGACGATGACAATGATGACGATAATCAGAGCAAGAAGCTGGATGACCAGAATAAAGATCCCGTAGAAGGCAAGGAGAGCGATGGCTGATTACAATCTGGATTATCTCCTGGCGCAGGTCCGGCGCATCGAAGAACACCGCGAGAAGGGCACTGAGGCGAAGATACGGAAGAATTACCAGGAGATATTAAAAGAGCTGCGGCATTATCTGGCAGACACCTACAGTCAGTATGCAGAAGATGATAAGCTGACTTATGAGATCTTGCAGCGACACAGCCGTTATGCCCGATTCCTGGACGAGGTGGAGAAGAAAATCAATGACCTGTCACCAGAGACCAAGCGGCTGATCCGCAGCACGGTGGAGCAGGTCTATGAGCACACCTATAATGGCATGATCGATGCGGTGCAGGATAGGGCTCAGGATGTTGTCAGTGGTTTAAAGGGCTGTACTCAGGCAATCCTGCGGCGCGCCGTTGAAAATCCGGTATCAAAGCTGACTTTAAATGACCGTCTGGAGAAACACCGGAAGGAAATCATCTACGATATCAAACAAGCCATTACGGTCGGGCTCATGAATGGTGACCGGTACAGCACGATGGCTGGTAGGATTAAGCAGTCTGTGGATGGCAGCTATAAAGAAAGCTATCCGGATATCCAGGACAGAGACACACCGTGTTCGGGAAGCAGGCAATCTGGACGCTGCTAGATCGGTACAAGAAGCGTTATCTTCTGGGAATGTCCCGCTGCAGATGATGAAGGTCTGGAAAACCATGAAAGACGAGCGGGTCCGGCCAGCGAAGCAGAAGGGCAGGAATAAGCAGTATGATCACCGGAAGATGGATGGAGTAGCAGTCAAAATTGACGAGGAATTTATTCTTCCGAGCGGCGCAAAGACTATGGCTCCGGGACAGAGCGGTGTTGCCGGTGAGGACATTAACTGCAGGTGTTACCTGAGCTATGAGCTGCGCAAAGTAGATGAAGAGTCAGTAAAGCAGACTGGAGGCAAGCAATACACTCCGTACGATGAAAATGATCCCAGAGATATCTTTGCCGCGAAGGAGTATAGGAAGATCAGTAGAGATAACAGTGATGTTAAGAAAATTGCACGGAATACTGATTTCACGGAAAAAGAAGTACAGCAAATAAAACGTCATATTTTTTACAATAAGCATCAAAAGTATGATGGCTATGGAATGTTGACTCCTGATTATGACATGGCAGTTGCGTGGAAGCGATTGCGTGAGGGGAAGCCAGAAGAACGTGATATTTTACTTTTTTACATCATGAATTACTTGAAAGTACGCTGGAAAAAGAATATAATTTAACTATCTCAGAAGCTCATAAAAGAGCTAAAAAAGCAGTTTGACTGGGAAAAGGAACTGATAAAAGCAGTTGGAGAAGGTGGTGAACGTTTTGGTATACTGTGATTACAAAGAACATACGGAAGACTCAGTAACGTATGCTTATGGCGGTGATTATGAAGATATTACTGGTATTTTGGTTTTTCATTTCAATGATGATTTGATCGAAATTGCAAAAGAACCAAATACTGAGCCAGCACCAATGCGTCATATAAAGAGTCTTTATGGAACTCAAAGAGAGAATTTTAAAAAGGGAGTATTTAAGAAAAAGATATCCTATGAATCATGATATTTACCAGTTATATGTTTTCGAGCCTTACAATTGCAATATAGAATAGCGCTTTCAGAGTTTGTAAAGGAGTATGGAATCGAATGGAAAGAACTGAAATAATGGGTAAAGATGTGATACTCCATAAGGAGATGTCGCAGCAGGAGCGGGAGAAGGAGCTTGAGCGGTTAAAAGCAGAAAGCGATAACTTAAAAAATGGGAAGAGTAGATACCACCAGTCAGTAGGCCGGTGGTATTTTTTTGTACCCATTTATAAGAATAATTGCGACGTCGCAAATGAAAGAAGGTGATCTTATGGGGCTTATATCGTGGATCAGGCAGAGGTTTTTCAGAAAGAAAGAGTGCTGCCACCACTACCGTAAGCACTGGAGCCGGGCTTCCGGTCTTTATGGCAGTTATGTGCGGCGGTGTACCAAATGTAATAAGATCGGTAGTAAGCACGCAGAGATGCGTGTTATTTTTATGCCCTAAGATAAGGCGTTAAACTGTCTGACCGTCACTCCCGGAATGTGGGGCGGTGAAACTTAAATGTGGAGCAATCTGGTGCCACTCCCGGAATGTGGGGTACCTGGCTGCGACTCGAAAGGAGCAGAAAATGAAATTATCAAAGCTTAAGAAGTTACTGGAGACAGAAGCCATCAGCCAGGAAGAGTATGACGAGATGGCAAAGACTGCCGAGGATGACACTCAGGATGATGATGATAATCCTGGTGACGATGGCAAGAATGGTTCGGACGATGATCCGAACGATGATCTGGATGCCAGGATTGCAAAGGCAGTCCAGACTGCAGTTGACCGTGCCACTAATAAGCTGGGGAACGAGAATAAGAAGCTCAAAGATCAGCTAAAATGCGGAGCGCAAGAAAAATCTGTCTGCAGATGAACTGAAGAAGGTGGAGCTGCAGGAGAAAGAGGATGCCATCACCCAGAAAGAAAAATGAACTGAAGGAGAAGGAAAAACCGCATGTATGCCATCAAGGCCCTGAAAAAAGGCAGAGCTGGATGACGGCAGCGAGGATACCCTCGATCTGGTTGATTTTGTCATGGGTGAGGATGAGACTGCAATCGACCTGAAGGTGAAAGCGCTGCAGAAGTTTGCGCAGCGGATCGTCAAGAACACCACGGACGGTATTTACAAGACCAATGGCCGAATTCCTGGAAAAGGCGGTGCCGGCGGCGGTAAGGATAATCCGTGGAGCAAAAGAAAACTGGAACTTAACAAAACAGATGGAGCTGAAATCAATGACCCGGAGTTAGCCAAATCGTTGAAGGCCAGCGCCGGAAAATAGAAAAGGAGTGAATGACACATGGCAGCAACTACTATTGCGAACCTGCAGATGTACCTAGATAAATTTGCAGAATATATTTTAGAGAGAACTACTGAGAAATCCGCACTTGTCAGAAGCGGCATTGCTGTTTCTGATCCGACCGTGTCCCAGATTATCAACGGAAGCCCGAAGGGCGGTAACATCGATACCATGCCGTACTACAAGCCGCTGACCGGTGAGGATGAGGGTATTTGGTGAGGAAGAGCTGGGAATCGATAACGTTGATACCGACAGTGTGATCGCTGCCCTGCTGATCAGGCAGAAAGCATGGGGCGATACCGATCTTTCCCGTGTTATGGGTGGAACCGATCGCTGGCAGCTATCGCAAACCTTGCCTCTGACTGGTGGATCGGCAGAGAGCAGGCTATTATCATTGCCACTTTAAATGGTATTCTGGATCCGTCCAAAGGTGCTCTGAAAGCACATGTCCTGGACGTATCAATGTAAAAAGTACCGATTGTGTTATCAGCGTAAGATAATACACTGGATGCAAAAATCTCATGGGAGACGCAGCAGATAAACTTGGTATGGTATTTATGCATAGTGCTACCTATACCCAGTTACAGAAACAGCAGAAGATTGAGACAGAATACAATTCTGATCTGAAGGTGAAGATCGATACCTACCTTGGCTATGAGGTTACCGTTGATGATGGTCTTCCGTGTGATACTTCAACAGGAACTTATACCACCTACTTCATGGGTAAGGGGAGCTTTTGCCCGTAACGATGGTATGCCTCAGCATCTGGTAGGTGTAGAGACTGACCGTCAGAAGCTGAAAGCTTTAAACATCCTGATTAATAGGCGTGCGCTTGTTATGCATCGAATGGACTGTCTTGGAATGCAAATGCTGCATTAACTGGCGGAAAAAGTACGCAGCAAATGCAGATCTTGAGAAACCAGCAAACTGGACTTTGAAAAGGATCGTAAGAATATCCCAATCGTAGCCCTTAAACACAAACTGGCCTACATTCCAGAATAATGACATCGGATGAATTTCGTAATCTGGATGTTCCAGTAGAGAATTCAGACCAGCTGTATACAGAAAGCGGTCTGGAATGGCTGCGAGACAATACAACCCTGGAAGTGGACCTTGCTGATCCAAGGAGACGATTAAGAGTCTTCCGGCATCGGCAAAACTCTTTGGTTAAGTATTGCGAGTTGCTGGGTAAGATCTGGGGGGTCACTTCTGAGACTGTTGGGCCAATGTCTCAGAGCTTTTCTTCGGATTCCGTCTCAAAGCAGACCGCCAATCTCGCAAGGCAGATTTTAAAACCATGGTTGAAACCAGAGGTGACTTTTATTCCATGTCGGAGGCGATGGCTGTGAAAGTCAAATGGAAGACGAAAAACAACCTGCTTCCCACAATGGAAGCTGCAGTCCGGCAGTTGAACGGAAGAAAAGTCACAGTCGGTGTATCTGGAGCGGATAACGCCTATCTGGCTATGATCCATGAGTACGGCTGCAAGATTCAGGTAACGGACAAGATGCGGGCTTATTTGCACCAGCATGGCCTGCATCTGAAAGGCGGTACAGAGTATATTACGATTCCAGAGCGGTCTTTTTTGCGAAATGGTTATGATCGGAACCGTGATCGGTGCTGGCCAGCGCAAGAACGGCTCTGGATGCTGTAATGATCGGAACGATGGCTCCGGATAAGTATCTGGAGATGATCGGCATCCTGCTGTCATCTGCAATCAAGAACTATGCGGTGTCTCTGAATACGCCACCAAACCATCCGTACACAGTAGCGCAGAAGGGCAGCAGCAATCCTCTGGTTGATACCGGAGATATGATCGAGTCTATTACTTATGAGGTGTCATGATGAAACAGTTATTTAACTTTAAACGTCTCATAAAAAAATACAGCGTGCCCTGTGAACTGCTTGCGGAGTCAGCTTCCGGCAGTTATGTTGGCGGAGAGTGGGTACCGGGCGTCGCTGCGGAATCTAAGATGATCAATGGGGCAGTGATTCCTATGACCACCAAAAAGATTTACCAGAGCGGTGGCACATATACAGAGCAGGACCGGGAATTTATCACGGATACAGAGATCCGTTGAAAACAGAACACTACATTGTCTATAAAGGGGCAAGGTACAAGGTGCAAGAGAACACAGATTATTCCGATTATGCGGGATTTTACGCGTATGATCTGAAACGAGTGGAGGTGCTTGAACAGTGATAGATCGGGGAATCTATGAACCGACTGATCACGTCTGGTTTGAAGTCAGTAACCGGTTGTGAAGTGGTGAAGTCCAATATCGCCAACGCACCCATTCCACCGTATCCGTATATCTCATTTACGATCATCCGGACTGAAACCGAAAAAGGCACCTATTCCGATGCAAATGGTACGAGATATATCCCTCTGCACCAGACCTGGAGCTTTACAATACAGGGAAATAAGGACAATGATGCGCAGCACATTGCCTTACTGGCAAAAGACTGGCTGGAAGAGGCAGGCAGAATCGATCTGAACGATGGTGGCGTGGTAGTACAAAGTGTGGGGGATATATCTAACCGAGACACGCTGCTTACAGTCGGATATGAGTTCCGGAAGGGATTTGATGTGGTGTTCTCGTTGATGAATGAGATTCAGGGCACCGCTAGTGAAACAATTGATACAATAGAATTGACAAGGAGTGATGAATAACATGGCAAAGAATGATATTACAGTAAAGCTTTCCAAAGCCCGCGTGATCGGCAGTGCTGGATTCGGTGTGCCGCTGATCATTCAGGGTAAGGCAAATGCCGCAAAGGATTATGCGGAGTATGACAGCCTGGATGCAGTCCTGGAAGCGGGATTTACTTCGGATACTCCTGTGTATAAGCAGTGCGCGAAGCTGTTTATCCAGGAAGACCGTCCGAACAAGGTTGCGATTTGTGTGGGTACAGGGAAAGTTACGGAAACCTTAAATCTGATCAAGGCGCAGGATTTCCGCCAGATCATCCCGGTTTTTGGTACCGAAGATGATACTCTGAAGGAATTGGCTACCTACGTGGAGGCAACGGAGGACCGGATGCTGTTCGTAAAGGTATCTGACACCTCCAGCCTGGAAGCTGTCGGCAAAATGGATCGTACCCTTGGTATTGTCTATGCCGGCGAAGAGGAGGGCGTGGAGGGCGCTCTGGTGGGTGCTACGGCTGGTTATACAGCAGGCTCTTTCACCTACAAGAACATTATCCTGAAGGGAATTGAGCCGGAACTGCTGACGGATTCCCAGATTGAAGCAATCCATAAAATTGGCGGCATCTGCATCGTGCAGAAAGCCGGTGATGTGGTAACCAGCGAGGGAACCGTGCTGAGCGGCGAGTACGCGGATATCATTGACAGCAAGGATTATGTGATCCGGAATATCACCTATAAGTCTCAGAAGCTGCTGAACAATTCCAAAAAGCTTGCATTTGACAACACTGGAATCAGCCAGCTGGAGGGTGTGGTAACCAATGCAATGAGAGAAGCGTTTCTTTCCGGCATTATCGCTCAGGATGACGAAGGACAGCCGATGTATTCCACAAACTTTGCTACCAGGGCAGATATTCCGGCTGCAGATCGCGCGGCACGAAATTACAAGGGCGGCAAGTTTAGTTTTAGCCTGGCTGGCGCGATCCATTACGCAACTATTAACGGCACAATTGAGGAGTAAAGGAGGCAATATGGCTGCAGTTAAGACTTACAATCCCAAAGACTGTGTGATTACGGTTGGCGGTGTGTACATCACCGGTCTTGGAGAAGACATGGTGAAGTGTGAAAAAAGATGAGGATAATTTCACCACCAAGGTAGGCGCCCAGGGTGATGTTGTGGTGAATCAGAGCTGTAATGATCTGGGGAACCATTACCATCAGCGTGCAGGGCACCAGCCCACAGAAAAGTTACCTGATTGGCTTAGCCAATGCGGGAACATTGTTTGATATCTGGGTGCTCAACAAATCCATTGATGAAAAAGTTGGCGGTTCCCAGGCCATGGTAAAGAAAACCCCGGAGCTTGGTCAGGCAGCAGAGCTGGATGACCGGGAGTTTGAATCCAGGTATTTGATTATACGGTAAATTAATGTCAGGAGTGCTTTCCTTCAGGGATGGCACTCTTTTTTTGGAAGGAGACAAACAATGGATAAGAGTAAATTTTACACGGTGGAAAAAGAAATCAACGGAACTAAGTATGTGGCGCAGTTTTCCGGTTTGTCTGTGGCTGTACGCGGTGTGGATAGTTCCTACATTGATGGAACTACTACCACCAGTACAGAGAAACTCGGTCAGTACATCCTGGATAACGTAATCGTAGAGCCGAAGGGGCTCACTGCAGACAGCTTCGACACGATGGAAGAATACAACGCGGTAACTACCTGGGGCCGTGACGTTATGTACGGCAAGTTTCGAAAAAGAATCTAACGCAAACGGAGCTAAAGCAAAGGGCTAGTCAGCATTGGGACTGGTGGCGTCTGGTATTGGACGCCGGCATGGATTACAACACGGTATTTAACCAGATGTCACCATTGGAAGTAGCTGAAGCAAACGCAGCTTATGACCTGCTCCTGGAAGCGAGAAGAAAAGCTGCGGAAAAAGTAACGAAGGCAGGTGATTGGAATGTCTACGATCCGGGAAGATGTTGTAACAATCGGATTTGAGGTTGAGCAGAATCCCTTTGCGGACCTTACTTCTGATTTGAACAGCATTGATGCAAAGCTTGGTATCCTGGAAGATACAGAGAGCGGTCTGAAGAATATCGAAAAGAGCGCAGAGGACGCAACGGATCAGATGGACAGCCTGGCCAACAGCATTCATGCTCCCCCGATTGATAAATTGGTCGATGGAGTAAAGAAGCTGGGTACGGGGCTGGCTCATCCGAAAAAAGTTTTAAGTCTCTGGCTGATTCGGCAAAGCAGCTGGCAAAAGAAAAGCTGGATGCTGGCATAAAGAAACTTCCGGGACCGCTTCAGACGGCGGCCAAGACCGGAGAAAAGCTGCTTGGAAGCCTGGGAAAGGTTGCAAAGTTATCGTTTAAGACTGCAGCGTCAGGGATTAAGAGTATTGCTACCAATGCGGCTGGTGCTGCAACATCGGCTGGGAAATTTGCGGTAAAAGGACTTGCTGCTGGAATAACTGCAGCAACAGTAGCTGGTTGGACTCGGAACAGCTGCGGTAAATGTTGGAGCTGGTTTCGAAGCATCTATGAGCCAGGTTGCCGCAACAATGGGCATGACTGCCGGCGAAGCGGATTATTCTAATGAGCAGTACGCAATGCTGGCCAATACCGCAAAGGAAATGGGTGCTGCAACCAAGTTCTCTGCTGCAGAATCTGCGGAAGCGTTGAATTATATGGCGCTGGCCGGATACGATGCAGAAAAGGCATGCGGTGCATTGCCAACGGTCTTGAATCTGGCATCTGCTGGTGGAATGGACCTGGCGGCAGCATCAGACATGGTCACTGACAGTATGTCGGCTCTTGGCATTGAGGCAACGCAGGAGAACCTGACTAAATTCGGTGATCAGCTCGCAAAGACAGCACAGAAGTCCAATACCAGCGTGTCACAGCTGGGTGAGGCGGTCTTAACTGTAGGTGGTACTGCAAAGACCTTAGCGGGAGGAACCACGGAGCTCAACACTCTGCTTGGTATTATTGCAGATAACGGTGTAAAAGGTGCTGAAGGCGGAACAGCACTGCGTAATATCATGTTATCCTGCAGGCGCCAACCGATATGGCGGCCAAGAAGATGAAAGCTCTTGGACTCAGTGTTTATACGGCAGAGGGTAAAATGCGGCCGATGAACGACATCCTGAATGATCTAAATAAGTCCATGGACGGTATGAGTGATCAGAAAAAGCAGGATGCACTATCGACCATTTTTAATAAAAATGACCTGAAGTCCGTAAATGCTCTACTGGCAAATTCTGGTGACCGGTATAACGAGCTTAGTGGTTATGTTGAAGATTCTGCAGGTGCGATGGAGAACATGGCTAAGACCATGAACGACAACCTTACCGGGCGGATCACAGAGTTTAAGAGTGCCACAGAGGGTACTGGCATTGCCATTTATGAAGCACTTGGCAGCAGCAACTTAAAAGATGCTGTGGCCAAGGCATCCGGATGGATGACGCAGCTCACCAAAGCAACCGAAAAAAGGCGGTTTAAGCGGCCTGGTAGAGGAAGCCGGTACCGTTGCTTCGGAGGTTGCCGTGACGGTGGCGATCAGCTGCCTAGTCTGGTGCAGGGTGGTGTTTCCATCGTACAGTCTCTGGTTTCTGGCATCGACCAGAACCGGGGCAACATTGCACAGAGCGTTATGCTTGGATTAAGCACTATGTTGACTGGAATCATGAAGCTGGCACCACAGCTACTCAGCCTTGGAGCCGGAATGCTACTTTCTTTGTTGCAGGGATTGGATCAGCAGATGCCTGGTATCCTCTCGGCTGGACTTACAGCTGTTGACAATTTGTGCGCTGGCCTTATAGCAAATGGTCCCGCCATTATTCAGTCAGGAATCAATATCATTTTGCAGTTGTTAAACGGGCTGATTTCTGCGGCACCTACAATTCTGACAACAGGTATTCAGCTGGTGATCATGCTGATACAGGGACTTATCGGGGCAATCCCGCAGCTGATTCAGGCGGTGCCACAGCTGATTAGTGCCATTGTAACCACAATCATGAGTGTTAACTGGCTGCAGCTTGGGATCGATATCGTAAAAGGTATTGGCTCTGGAATTATTGATGGTGTGAAAGGTTTATTTGGCAAGGGAAAAGATGCCGGTAAAGAAGTATCCGACGGAATCGACAGCAGTACCCCTTTGGTAACAGCATCCACGACAAACCAGATGACACAGATGAGTACGGCAGCAGATGCTGGCTTTTCCACGATGATCCAGAATGCGGGTCAGTTTTTCTACTGACTTTACCGGAAAGATTGATGAAACCAATCTGTATGCGTCTGGTGAGAATATCATGCTGGGACTTAACAATGGCATGCTGGCCATGAGACCTACTGTCATCGGGACTGCAGAGGGGATTGCGGCAGATGTGAAAAATGCGGTAAATGGGTCTTTGGATATTCATAGTCCTTCCCGTGTCATGGAAGATAGCGGACAGTTCACAATCTTGGTCTGGTAAAAGGTATGCGGAATTATTCCGGCAAGGTTGATCAGACTGCTCAGGAAATCGGAGATTCTGCTGCATCCAGAATGTCACCAATCCGGAGCCGGTACAGCCCGGACAGTTCTTCGGTTACCAATAACCAGAGCACCAGTAATGTAAGTACCTATAGCCCGTCATTTAACCTTACTCTGAATGGAGCAAGTGCCAGTGACAGTAATGAGCGGAAGGTAAAACGCTGGGTGCGTGAAGCAATCCGAGAAGCCATGGACGGTATGGGACGTACCAATCCGGAACTAAGGGAGGTGTAACGTGGCACTGATCAATGATATTTATATTTTTTGTAGAGTCTGAGGATGTGGCGCGGGAAACTTCCATCAGCAGCCATCCGGTAGAGGAGGGATTGACCTGACTGATCATGTCAGGCAGTCCCCTCTGGTGTTAAGTCTTTCAGGGGAACTAGTTGGAAGTGACTATGAGGACGATATCGCACAGCTGGAACGTCTGCAGAAGGATGGGGAGCTGGTGGAGTATACTGGAATTAACATTCTCTCATCGGCGCTGCTCACGAAGTTTACTACCACGCACACTGGCTCTGTCAGGGGTGGCTGTACGTTTTCGGCGGAATTGAAGGAAATCCGGATTGCTTCCAGTCCATATTCTGCTGGCAGCGGAAGCAGTTCTGATCAGCAGGTAGAAGAAGTATCTGCGCAGGGCACATCAGCTGTAAAGACACATACGGTGAAACATGGAGATACTTTATGGAGTATTGCAAAATCCTATTACGGAAGTGGTGCTTCATATCCGAAGATTTTTGACGCCAACAGAAATATCTTGTCTGACCCAAATAAAGATCGAAGCCTGGTCAGATTTTAACCATACCATAAGGAGGCAGATGTGAAAGATAGAATTGTAGTAAAAAAGATCAGATCCCTATGGTTTTAATATTGCCCTTGGAAATGAAAAATTCAATATGAGGTTCGCCTATAATCGACAGGCGGATCTTTTTACTGTGAGTCTTTATCGGGACGGTGTGGTTTTATGTTATGCAGAGCCGCTTATCTATGGAGTGCCCCTGTTCCAGGAGGTGTATGAAGCAGGGAAATTCCCTGTGCTAGACATTGTGCCATTGGACGAATCTGGTCAGGAGAATAACGTGACTTGGGATAATTTCGGAGAAACCGTGTTTTTAACCATTGATAACGGGAAGTGATGCTGATGAAAAAGAGTTTTTGTAATAAAAAGGTACGGGCAGAGACCTGGATTCCAGAATCGTGGAGTCCATACGCCATCTGGAAAGTGAAATTATACTGGAGACAGAACAGGCAGACACAAGCGGTTTATATCATCATACAGTGACCATTAAAATTGGAGATATTACCATTGACAATGAAGAACTTGATTGTGAGTTTGATATTCCTTTTTTGATGATGATACAGAAGCTGATGAGGCAGAAATTATTGTTTACAATATTTCAGACACGACGATCCAGAACATAAAAGGGATGCGCAGATTTCTGTAACAGCAGGATATGGGGACGATACTGGAATCATTTTTTCGGGAATTATATCAAAAGTGCGGTCATATTATTCGGGTAATGACAGGGTGACAGAGATTTATGCTATCGATCGGGCTGTTCTGAAAGAACGTGAATTAAAAAGTAAATCATATGCTAAAGGAACAAAAGCCAGTAAAATTTTACAGGATCTGATCAGTCAGGTTGGCATTCCGGTTGCGGTATTTGCGCCTAAGCGTGACCACACATATAAGGATAAGTCTACTGTGGATGGCGGGCTTATGGAAAATATCCGGAAGTATGCAAAGGTATGCAGGTGTCAGCGTACATCTGTAAAGGGCAGATATACGTCAGACACATCCTGGATGGTGATGGCCTGGATTTTACTTTATCTTCGGATACCGGTCTATTGAGTCTGTCAGAATTTGAAGAGGAGCAGACCGCAGAGGATTTTAAAGACACAGTAAAAGGCTATGAAATGACCATGCTTTTACAGCACCGCATTACAACAGCCAGTCTGATCCATGTGCAGAGCCGCAATGTTACCGGTGTGTACCGTGTCCGGGAAGGCAGCCATACATATGATGGCACAGATTTCCCTGACAAAGGTCAAGGCGATTGAATGCCCTGCAACAGCAGAAACTCCAGAAGATGAGACAACAACTTCCAATCTTCCAAACCTGGTGGGCTACAGCGGAGTATCTATTGTAGACGGCTTAAAATCTGCAGGAGCAGATAGTTCCTATGCTTACCGGAAAAACGCTGGCTCGATCAGCTTGGAATCCAAGGGTATTCCGGTACTGCGGCACAAAATCTGGAAATGCTCAGAAAACTGGGCGCGAAGGTAGGGTGATAGGATGAAAGGAACTGTGTTTCAGGGCATGATCGAACAGGCCCTTTTGCAGGTACATACAGGATTTTTTGCAAAGGTTACAGCGGTCAGCGGGAATCTGGCTACTGTGCAGCCGCTTAACTTGGTAAAGGCGGTTGGTGGACAGGCACAGAAACAGGCTGTTATACCAAACTGCCCAGTGCTGGATAGCGCAGTGAAGTTCCTTTCACTGTCACCGGCTACGGTACGCAGAGTGCAGGCTGGAGATACTGTGTATTGTGTTTGCGCAGACCGGGATATATCGGAAACGAGAACAGGAAGCTTTGCCACGCCAATCCCAGGACATCATACACTGGATGGAGCGGTGGTTGTTGGAATTATGTGAGGTGCTTATGAAATGTTTTGCTTTGGATGAAAGCGGGGATGTGGTCCTGAATCAGAATGATATTCAGATGGCTCAGGGACAGACTTGATCATGCAGAAAATTCGCCAGGTGTTAAGAACCAACCGTGGTGAATGGTCATTTGACGAAAAAGAAGGTATCCCGGTGCGGAAAATCCTGAAAAGAATCCAAACATTGCAATGATCCGGGATTATGTCCGGAGCGCTATTAATCAGGTAGACGGCTCTCTGCAGATGGCTCGTTGTGACATCGCAACGGAAGGGCGTGTGCTTAAGATTAATTTTACTGTATCTGGTGCATCTGGCCAGACTACAGCAGAAATGGAGGTATAACAATGGTTCTGACAGACAAAGGGTTTCAGCGTCCAACCTATGACGATCTGCTTACCCGGCAGGAGAACAGAGCGAAAACGCTGTTTGGAGAGGATATCGATACCAGCAGTCAGTCCATCCTTGGCAAGTACATCCGGCTGAATGTGGAAGATCTGGCAGAGTGCTATGAACTTCTGGAAGAGATTTATTATGCAATCTTTCCGGAAGTGCCCGAGACAGAGCCTGGACCGGCGCTGTGTGTTTTGCCGGTATTACCAGAAATCCAGCTACTGCAGCAAGTTTGAAAGTACGGGTTTACGGTAATACAGGTGCAATCGTGCCGGCAGCCTTTATGTTGGTCGGTAACGGTAAGGAGTTTTATGTCGATGTTGATTATACGGTAGGTGGTGAAGGGTATGCGGACTGTTATGCTAACTGTACGGAGCCCGGAACTGGTGGAAATCTGACTGTTGGAACAGAAATTACAATTGTAAACCCAGATCCGATCTGGAACGAGCGGAGCTTCTGGCAGTTGATACATATGGAGAGATCGCGAAACAGATACCGCTTTGAGAATCCGCTATAAAAAGGCTGTTGCTGGATCTGGAAGTGCTACAGCGAATGCTATTCGCGGTGCTTTGTCTCGTATCGCACAGGTAGATGGTGTAGCTATAGCAGAAAATGATACAGAATCAACTGTTGATGGTCGTCCACCACATTCGTTTGAGTGTTATGTATTTGCACCGGAAAGCCAGGATCAGGGAAATCGGAGAAGCTATTTTTTCTAAAAACCTATTGGAATCAGGTCTGTTGGAACGGTGGAGGTACAGGTGTTAGATGATGGAAACAAGCCGCATACAGTTCGCTTTTCCAGGACTAAAAAGAAGATAGTGTATATCAAGATGAAGGTTCTGACGAATCAGTTTTTGAAAATGACGGTGTTGCTCAGATCAGGGAAAGTCTGCTGGAGTATATCAATAACCTGGCAAATGGGGATTCGGTATATTTATCCAGTTTGTATGGATATATCCATGATGTTCATGGCGTCGTCAATGTCCAGGAGTTGTCCATATCCACGGATGGGGAAACTTTTTCCATGGCAAACATTATTATTGAGGACCATGAGATGGCGCGATGCGAAGCAGATGATATCGAAGTTGAGGTGGTGTCGTGAAAGGTATAAAAAGGCCTTCCGGATTGCTACCGGAAGGATGTAGATAGCAATAATTATAAATTATTGGAACTTAACCAGTTAGCCACATCAGAGTTACGTATGGATATTCAGATGGTATTTGATTGTTTGGATTTAAATCAAGCAAGCGGCAAGACTCTGGAATTGTATGGGGATACGATGGGACAGCGCAGAGGTTTACTGAATGATGAGCAGTATCGCTATATGATCTTATCCCAGATCGGCCGGAATGTAGTGCAGGGAGATTACAACTCTATTATGCATGCATTGGTATTGATGTTTGGCAGCAAAATGGGGGACATTACCATGGACGATTTGGAAATCGTGGAGGATGATCGTCCCTGTGTGGTAAAGACTGACGAAGTTTCCGGTTTTTGTGTTGGTTAATGCAGGTTTTTCTAGCCGTCAGGCAGTAGCTATGATCGAGACATTACTTCCAATCTGTGTAACTTTATCTGCAGATAACTTTGAGGGTACATTTGAGTTTTCAGATTCTGTGAATGAGTATGATGAATCTGCAGGTTTTGGAGACATTGAGCAGACTGTAGGCGGTTATCTGGGGCTGTATCTGGGAGATGATGATAAAATCCCGGTATTGCCGATTTAGGAGGAGTAGACTATGAATTTTGAGGAAAAGATTCCAGATTGGGATAATGTAGGGGTAGAACCGGATGCACAAATGAAGAAAGATGGCTTTAAAGCTGGATCTAAGCCACCGGCAGCGTACTTTAACTGGTTTTTAATCGAATTTCAGCATCAGTCAAAGAATTACAAGAAAAGCCGGGAATAAAATCGATGATAAATTAGATGCCTCTGGTGGTGATATATCAAAAACTGTGGTCACGACTGCGGAAGTATGTCAGGCGAAGTATCCAGTACCGGCAATAGGAGATAGTATGGGCATGATCCTTGGCAAGGTGCAGAAGTTTTTCACTGATATAAAAGGGCAGCAGAACCGGCTAATGTAACACTTACAGCAAGCGGCTGGACGGGAGATGCAGCCCCATATAGCCAGACAGTTGAGGTAGAAGGTGTTACAGCAGAAGATAATCCCATCTTTGTAAGTCTGCTGGAAGATGGGGCTCTGCAGAAACCCAGAAGGCATATATGAAAGCTTTTGGTATCATCGCTTCTGGTACGGGGACAACGGCAGCCGGCAGCGTGACTTTTAAGGTTTACAAAAAAGCCGGAAACTGACATTATGATCGGGCTAAAAGGAGTGTAGCAATGGGAAGAATATTAATGACTGGCGGAGGCGGAGGTGCCGATTTAGATGTGATCACAGCTGAAGCAGATGATATCTTATCTGGGAAAGTGATCGTAGATAAGGATGGCAATCCTTTAACAGGTACACTAACCCTCAGTGGCGATGCCGGAGCCGGTGATGTGTTATCAGGCAAAACTTTCTATACCACCAATCCCAAAAGCAAGCAGACCGGCACCATGGGTACGATGGGCGGTGGAACTTATACGCCTAAGGCAGCTCAGCAGACAGTATCATGCAGTGGTAAGAAAATGACCGGTAATATTGTTATCAAAGGTGATGGGAATCTGGTTGCTGGAAATATAAAGAAAAGGGAAGTCAGTTTTTGGAGTATCAGGTAATGTTAATGCATATCGTAGTGGTTTTAAACAGATTAATTCAAATGGCAGTGGATACATTACTATATCATGGTTTTTACATTACAGCTTGGGTTTTAATGAAAGTTGGTGATGCTAATAACGTTTCCATAACGGTTCCTTGGAACGCGAAAGACACTATTGTTTTACCAGGTTGTCCTGCATATACGGTGAGTAGAAGTGGAAATAGCATTACGATAAAGGTATATAGTGCTAATGCACAGTACAATTGCTATTACACTGGATATGATAATTAAATTCAGATAAAAAGAGGTGATGAAAATGAAAGCATTAGTAATTTATGATGCAACCGGAAAAATATGGTCAATTTTTTATGGAGAGACCAGGTTCCACAGGGGCTTCTGGCATTATTTGTGGACATCCCGGATGGAGGTCAGTTGGAACGTATTGATGTGACAAATCCAGATGATCCAAAGCCGGTATTCACTTACTTACCAGAGTCAGATATTGGAAAATTACAGAACCGGGTAACAGAACTGGAAAACCAGCTCACCGAAGCCCAGTTAGCTCTTACCGAGCAGTATGAAGCTAATCTGGCACTGGAAGATGAAGTCACTAACACCCAGTTAGCATTGACTGAACTTTATGAAGCAACCCAAACCACTACAACCACAAAGGGAGGCTTAATCATGGCAAGCTACATGGCAAAAGTATATGCAAATCTGATCATAATGGAAAAAAAAAATCGAAGAGGTACCAGAGAAAATCAGAGCGGAAGTCGAGGAATTATTAAATGCTTAGACTGCTGCTCTTTTTATTACTGAGGAAGGAGGTGGAGACTATGGCAATCATTTATGCAACCCTTATTGTTAAAGGGAAAGAAAACCTACGCACAGGTACCAGAAAGATCGAGCCACAGGTAAAGCAGGTTTTGATCGACCTGGAGTGCGAAGATCGATCACGGAGGGTAAGTCATGGAATCAATCATGCAGTACATATCTGTGCATTGGGTTTCATGGGTGCTTGGGATCAATCTCTGTATTGCTTTCCGGAGCATATCATAAATTATCCAAACAGTTAAAAGGCTGATCGTGCCAGAACAAATGCTATTAATGCAGGAGTTCTGGCACTCCTCCATGACCGTCTTTACCAGGCATGTACATTTTATTTAAAAAAGGAAATATTGTACCTTGGAAGACAGAGACAATCTGGAGTATATGTTCAGGCCATATAAAGCATTGGGTGGAAATGGAACCGGAGAAGATCTTTTATAACAGATGTCTGGCTTTACCATATGAGCCGGCAGAACAGGAGGTATAGATATGGATTTTGGGATTGGAAGCGTAACAGCGATCACAGCAATTTGTTACCTGGGCGGCATGGCCTGCAAGGCAACCACCAAGGTCAAGGATGAGGTTATCCCGGTAGTATGCGGAGTGACCGGTGGTATCCTGGGTGTAGCAGGTATGTACCTCATGCCGGAGTTTCCAGCTACAGATGTGATCAACGCTGCAGCTATTGGCATTGTATCCGGGCTGGCAGCAACCGGAGCGCACCAGGTCATCAAACAGGCAAGCAAGAAGTAGAAGGAGGTGATCCAAGCATCTCCCGCAGGCAGTCCGGGTCATGGCTGCCATTTGCGACGTCGCAATAAATCAGTAGTATAAACCACACTCATATGTTATAATGCCAATGTTACCGCCCTATACCCGGTAAGGAAAGGGGGTGTCTCCAATATGGAACCAGTGCTTTCTTTTTATTGTCGCTGTTGCGGCTGGTGTAGCCTGCCACTACATCATCAAATGGTTAGACGGTGACAAATAATCGGTAACTAGCCTATGGTTTAAGCCACCATACAAAAACGGAATAGAAAAGCCCAGGGAATTGCGCTCCCTGGGCTTTTCGTTTTGCGTCTCCAATACTGGTGCTTTCTTTTTGCCTAACGGCATTATAGCATATGCAGAAAATCTTTTCAAGATACCATTTTGTAAGAGAAAAAACCTTGACTTTTGCCCGACATAATATATAATAAATTTATGCCCGACAAAAGTGAGGTGAGAATATGAGTCCAAGGACAGGCAGACCAACGGATAATCCCAGACCGAATAAATTGAGTATTCGCATAAGTAATGAGGATAAAGAAATATTGGAAAAATATTGTGAAGAAGAAGGTGTGAACAGAACAGAGGCAATAAGTCGAGGGATTAAGAAGTTAGTAGAAAAATAAAACAGTCGTAGCACCGACCAAAGCACACACGATCTGTTTTGGGTAGAAGTTTCCTTCTGTAAATATTATAATGCAGCAGGAAACTTCTTTCAAGAACTAAAATTTGAAAGGAGTTTTATCATGCAGTTACCGCAGACAGTAGAAGTAAAAGAAATTAGAGTTTTAACCAGTAAACAAATTGCTGAAGAATATGGAACTACTCCAGGTGTGATAAAAAAGAATTTCTCTAATAATAGAGAACGCTTTGTTGAAGGAAAACATTACATATCACTTACAGGTGATGAGTTGAGAGCTTTCAAGAACCAGGTGAATAATGTTCACCTGGTCGCAAATAGGACATCTCACCTATACCTCTGGACTGAAAAAGGAGTCTTCTTCATGCTAAGTCCTTAAACACGGACAAAGCATGGGAAGTATATGATTACCTGGTTGATTTTTATTTTCGGGCCAAGGAAAAACGACCAGAGAAAAAGAAATAGTACCGGTTCCAGCAAAACGGTAGAACAGGTTAAGGAAGGGTATGATATAGCACCTTTGTTTCGAGAGGTTTTGGAAATGCTCCCTTTAGAGGCTTTAGATGAAATGGAAAAAAGCATTTCGAATAGGCCATAGTAAAGCAATAAAAAAGCAGCAACCAGTGTGTTAGCCGAAAAAATGAAAAGACAATTAATGTAAGTTTTTGGGGCGTCCTTCATATAGAGGGGCGCTCTTTTTAATTGTGACGTCGCAATAGAAAGGAAATGCTATGAAAATATCAGATAACGGTTTAAATCTCATAAAAAAGAATTTGAAGGCTGCCGACTAACGGCTTATCAAGATGCAGTAGGTGTCTGGACTATCGGCTATGGCACCACTAACGCAGATAAAGCCATTACCGGCACAACCATCTGTCAGGGCTTGAAAATCAGTCAGGCTACAGCAGATGACTGGCTGAGACAGTCTGTGGACAAAAAGTATGGTCCTAAGGTGGACAAGTACAGCGCTTACAACTGGAACCAGAACGAATTTGATGCCTTAGTAAGTTTTGCTTACAACATCGGAAGCATTGATGGATTGACGGCTAAAGGCACTCGTACCCGTTTTGAGATAGCAGCTAAGATCCTGGAATATAATAAGGCTGGTGGAAAGGCCCTTGCAGGCCTTACCAGAAGACGCCAGGAAGAACGAAAACTATTTTTAACACCCGTTACAATTAAGACTGGCTGGCAGCAGGAAAATGGCGGTTGGCGTTTCTATAAAGATGATGGCTCCGGGGAATACATCTCTGACAAATGGCAACAAGACGGAGATAAATGGTACTGGTTTGACGGTGCTGGCATGATGGTTCATGACGTCTGGTATCAGTACAGAGGTTCCTGGTACTACCTCGGCTCCGATGGTGCCATGCTCAAAGGCCTTCAGACGATCAACGGCAAGTGGTACTACCTGGATCAGACCGGTCGCATGGCAACTGAACCAGTAGTCCTCACCCCTGATCAGGACGGTGCCCTACACTACCCAGGTCTGTCAATTGACAGATTTGTAAGCGCAAGGCTATAATGGAACCTACTAAGTACTAAGTCGCTACAAAATATCTTCATTTCATCTTCAATGGAGTGAAGAAACCTAGTAAATATAAGGAAAAAAATGAGCGTAAACATCTTGACTTTTAATCAAGTTGTCCGGGGTTCGAATCCCCGCACGCTCATCTTTGAAAAGTGGCGGCAAAATCTTAGAAATTGAGATTTGCCGCTTTTTTCGTTTATGGTAATGTCATCTGGAGGTGATATTGTCCGTTCACAAACAGATTCCAAGTGTATATTTTTATCTTTATGTACAGGAGGCCTAAACAGGATGAGAAGAAGGAAAAAAGAATCTGGATTAAAAACAGCGTTGCTTATGATCGCAGCAATTATTTTTATGATCATGGCAATTAGTGTTGTAGTGATCGTTTTTGGAAAAATCCATTCAGATTATGAAAAGCTGGATATGACGAAAGCCAGCGAACAGAAAACACTGGAAATACCAGCAGTTGAGACTGAAAAAGAGACAGATCAGACTGGTTGGGAAGAAACAGAGGATGGATGGAAGTACAAGACCAATGAAAAAACATATGCATCAGATCAGTGGCTGGAAATAAAAGGTTTTCTGTATCATTTTGATGATAAGGGGATCATGGCAACAGGACAATGGAAAGGTGGTGGCCAGATTTTTACCTGTCATGATGTAAAAGGATACTTGAAAATATTGAGCCGGATCCAGATTATGTGCCTGAAGATACCGGAGAAAATCTGGACAGTTTTGTGAGGACCAATGCATTCTGGTGCTACTTAGACAGCGAGATACCGGGCTTTTTAAGATGATCCTCTATAAGAAAACAGTAGATAATAAGGTAAAACCTCTGGGAAATGAAAAGAACCCTGAGAAAGCAACAAAAATTCTTTAAGAGCCTATGGTGATTATGTATACTATCTTCCTAAAGTGGCTGAAAATAGAAAATCGTCTCTTTCTGAGGAAGAAAAAGGCCTGTGTGATGTTTTGGTACAATGATCCCGGGACAGAACACAAAGGAGATCATAGCCGAGAATGTAGATGGCTATCTGGTATTAGATGAGACTATTTACTATGCCCAGAATGGAAAAATCTATACAGCCACTTCCGGCACAGAGACAGAGCTTTCTGAGAGCGGTTATCAGGTAAAAATTGATGGTAATGCATGTTATCTTGTAAATTCATTTGGAAAAGCGGTTAATGGAAAAGAAAGTACGGGCATTGCCATAGAAGACCGTGTATACAAGATAGATGAAAATGGAAAGATCAGCTATGTAAAAGAAAAATCCGGTTGCTGCAGATGGAAATTCTTATGAACTTCAGGGAAACGGAGCCCAGATGCAGATTGTAAAGAAAACTTCTTCTGGAAGCAGAGCCATTATAAAGGCTGATTATGGTGTACAAAGTTACTGCATTGTGGATAATTCTATTTTTTTTCAGTGCTTATGTGGAAAAAAGATGCTTCCGGAAAATGGTACAGCCGTATTTTTAAAACAGATCTGAATGGAAAAGAGAAAAGGCAGTCAGTGGTATTTTCCAGGAGCTGTTTTTAATCTGTATTATTTTGAAAGTCAGGGAGAGATATACGGGGAATATCACCCCAAAATCTGGGAAAATGCTTATGGTATAGTCATTAATGTAAAACAGGACAGGACTATTTACGCAGTAAAAGACAGTTCTGAAAGAACAGGGAAAGACGGTGACGGGAAATGATATGATCGAAATACTGGCGCTTCAGGATGGAGAGCTGATCGGTTTTGGCATGATTGCAGTTGGAGCAGAAACGGCGGTATTACCCAGGTTCTCTGGAGCCAGCCGGTTTCATTGGATGTTTCTTTAAAGATAAAAATAGAAACAGTAGATGAAATAAGACCGGAAACAAACTACTGTGGAAGAGACACTACAACGGCTGCAGAAAAGATCATTCCTATATCACGGCACAAAAAATTCAGGTACTGTATCAGAAACAGGAAAGGTGCAGCCGTCCCAAAGCTATAAAGAGGCGGTGACCGGGACAGATGCACCTGGAAACCAAGTGGAAGAAACTGCGGTAGCTCCGGTGCCAACTGTACCGGCAACAACCAGCCAGTGAGACTACAACAGAAGAAATCAAAAGATCGTACCGTTATCATAAACAGGCTGGGGAACATTTTGTGGAAAATTTAATGAACGTCCTCCTCATCAAAATCAACTACAACGTAAAATCCCCGTGAGTTTTCACGGATGTCTTTTACAATACCGTATTCGGATTTGATGCGGTCTCTGGCGGCGAAGCAGCCGGACATGGCCACAACCGGGATCGATGATATAGCTGTAGCTGCTGGTTCCTTCCCGCTCAATGATCTTTACTTTGTCACCGGCGCTTACAAGACCGGGACGTTCCATTTTAAATTCAACGGTTCTCATGATAAATTTATGGGACATGTCAATAGTGACATCTTCTTTCCATATTCATGAAAACAAAAAGATGTTTAAAAATGGATAAATTTGTCTTTCCATTCAAACCAGCGCATGGCTTTTAAATCTTGTCTGCCAACTTCTTCACAGACCTGGCGGATATAGTCGCTTAAACTGCCGCCCTGACAGCCTGCAATAAAGTGGTTGCAGCGATTAACAGGTATAAGTATTTTATAGGCGCTGCTGGAGCTTACAGCAGTTGCCATAGCAGCGGTGATCTCCCCATCAGGGAATCTGCCATAACAATACCAATAGGCCCGATGATCAGGTCTGCGTTTCTGGCATTGACGATCAGGGATTTTCGCCGGTGGCTCCATAAGAGGCACCGGCTTTTAACATGGCAGAGGTTGCAATGCTGTTGGTGCCAATGGCGTAAAGTTCAAGTTCGGGATAGCTGCTTTTTAACTGTTCGATCACAGCTTTTCCCATTCGGCCGCCCTGGCCATCTATGATAACGATCTTCATAGGTTGTCTTCTGGTTGTAATATAATGTTCCTTTTTTCATAATCTCTTTTTTATGGATTACGGTTGTTGTTCTCGGAAAGTGGAGAAATGATAAATCAGAGGATTATATCTTATCAAAATACAGCGGAAATGGGAATAAGAGGATTGATTGTATCTTGACAAAAATGGCTTAAATGTTATAATCAAGGTTAGCAGAAATGCAAAAGGCATTGAAGGAACCAGTAATCTGATGGGAAGCAGACAGAGAGCAGCCAGTTGGTGGAAAGGCGCATGCAGGGGAGACAGATGAAGACCAGTCCTGAGCCGTATCAGGGAACTGTGAACAAGGCTTTAGAAGTGGGATACCGTACCCCGCGTTAAGGGATGAATGAGTGAAAATCAAGGTGGAACCGTGTATATGCACCCTTGGACATAGAGATGTGTCCAGGGGTTTTTAATATCTTAAAACCTTAAAGGACATATCCAAACGATCTAAAAACGCGTTTTAAAACGAAAGGAGTTTACCATGAAGATTATTTTACCAGACGGAAGTGTTGAAGAATCAAAAGACGAATTAAGAGCCATCCGCCACACTGCTTCCCATGTACTGGCACAGGCAGTAAAGAGACTGTATCCGGAGACCAAGCTGGCGATCGGACCGGCAATTGATGATGGATTTTACTATGACTTTGACAGAGAAGGTGGATTTACTCCGGATGATCTGGAAAAGTTAGAGGCTGAGATGAAGAAAATCGTTAAGGAGAATCTGGCATTAAAGCCATTCGTTCTGCCTAGAGACGAAGCTATTAAATTTATGCAGGAAAAAGGACGAGCCTTATAAGGTAGAGCTGATCGAGGATCTTCCAGAAGGTGAGACTATCAGCTTCTATCAGCAGGGTGACTTTGTAGACCTGTGCGCAGGACCACATATTCTTTATACAAAGGGAATTAAAGCATTTAAGCTGACTAGCATTGCAGGTGCTTACTGGAGGGGCAGTAGAGAAGAATAAGATGCTGACCAGAATCTATGGTACTGCATTTGCAAAGAAAGAAGATCTGGAAAGCTACCTGAACCATGATGGAAGAGGCTAAGAAGCGTGATCATAGAAAACTAGGCAAAGAGCTAGGATTGTTCATGTTCGCAGAAGAAGGACCTGGTTTCCCATTCTTCCTTCCAAAGGGCATGACCTTAAAGAATACACTGATCGATTACTGGCGTGAGATCCATCTGAGGGAAGGCTACCAGGAGGTTTCCACCCCCATTATCCTGAGCCGTAAGCTGTGGGAGACCTCCGGTCACTGGGATCATTACAAAGACAACATGTATACAACCGTTATTGATGACGAGGACTATGCTATTAAGCCAATGAACTGTCCGGGCGGTATGCTGGTGTATAAGTCCCAGCCTCGTTCCTACCGTGACCTGCCATTAAGATCGGTGAGTTAGGTCTGGTACATCGTCATGAGAAGAGCGGACAGCTTCATGGCCTGATGCGAGTACGCTGTTTCACACAGGATGATGCACATATCTTCATGACACAGGAGCAGATCACGGACGAGATCAAGGGCGTTACAAGACTGATCAACGAAGTTTACTCTCAGTTCGGATTTGATTATTTCGTAGAGCTTTCTACCAGACCAGAAGATTCTATGGGAAGCGACGAAGACTGGGAGATGGCAACAAACGGTCTGAGAAACGCACTGGATGAAATGGGCTTAAAGTACATTGTAAATGAAGGCGACGGCGCATTCTACGGACCTAAGATCGACTTCCACTTAAGAGACTCTATCGGACGTACCTGGCAGTGCGGTACTATCCAGCTTGATTTCCAGCTTCCGCAGCGTTTTGAGGCTGAGTACGTAGCAGAAGATGGTACAAGAAGCGTCCTATTATGATCCACCGTGTATGCTTTGGTTCTATTGAGCGTTTCATTGGTATCCTGATCGAGCATTTCGCTGGTAAGTTCCCTGTATGGCTGGCTCCAGTTCAGGTTAAGGTTATTCCTGTATCTGAAAAGTCCATGGAATATGCCCAGGGTGTGTATGATCAGTTAAAAGCAGCTGGTATCCGTACAGAGTTAGACCGTAAGGATGAGAAGGTTGGATACAAGATCCGTCAGGCTCAGTTAGAGAAAGTTCCGTTCATGCTGGTATTAGGTGAGAAGGAAGCAGCAGAAGGCAAGATCACTGTAAGAAGCCGTGACAAGGGCGACCTTGGTGTTGCTGATCTTAGCACATTCATTGCAGATGTTAAGAAAATGACTGAAACAAGAGAGAAATAATGTTACAGTTCAGCCATGACATCTTCTTGTTTCCATATTCATGAAAACAAGAACTGCAACAAAATAATAAATAAGCTGTTTTAGGCAGCCAATCCCCTGCAGAGACTTTATAACAGGTATAAGGCCCTTGCAGGGGATTTTTTCAATATGGCTTTAACATTCGGGGAAGGAAAAAATGAAAATTGCAGTGATCGGATATACCGGCTCCGGTAAATCGGTGCTGGCAGCAAAACTGGGCAAGATAATTGGCTGTCCGGTGCTCCATTTAGACAAACTTCAGTTTGAAGCAGGCTGGAAGGAGCGAAGGAAGCAGAAGGGAACCTGGCTTTGTGAGCAGTTTTAGAGAAAAATAAAGAGCGTGGCTGGGTCATTGACGGAAATTACGAAAAATTCTGTCAGAAAAGGCGGATGAAAGAAGCAGACCTGATCATTTTTATGGATTATCCAAGATGGATCTGTCTGTGGCAGGCGCTGCGCCGTTATTACAGATACAAAGGCCATACCAGAAAAAGCATGGCAGATGGCTGTATAGAAAAGATGGATAAAGAATTTATCTTATGGATCCTGAAAAATGGACGCAGCCGGGAAAAGAAAGAAGGATATAAGCGGGTGAGTGCACAGTATCCGGATAAATTCATCCAGGTGAGAAATCGCCGGCAGCTGCGGGCAGCTGTGATCCGTCTTTTACAGCTGCAGAATGAAAAAGGGCTTTACGCGGGAACCGGGAGCAGAAAAAGGTGAAAAAAGAGGAACTTCTCATTGAACGTTTAAAAAGTACCGGAAATCGGATATGTATCCCTTTTCATATGCCGGGACATAAGCGGGCAAAAGGAATTAAACTATCCTTTCCAGATCCATTTTCGGTGGATATAACAGAAATTGACGGCTTTGACAATCTCCATCATGCAGAGGGGATTTTAAAAGATTCTATGGAATGGGCATCATGCCTTTACGGTTCTGACCACACATGGTATCTTGTAAATGGAAGTACCTGCGGGCTGCTGTCTGCCATTAGCGCAGCGGTTTCCCATGGAGGAAAGATATTAGTCAGCCGAAATTGCCATAAGGCGGTGTATCATGGGATCTATTTAAACCATCTGGAAGCAGTTTATGTTTATCCACAGTCGGTTCCTGGATTGGGGATACAGGGAGGAATTTTACCAGAAGATGTGGAAAACGCATTAAAAGAGGAGCCTGATATCCAGGCTGTGCTGATGGTTTCTCCTACGTATGACGGGATTGTTTCTGATGTGAAAGCAATCGCAGAAATCGTCCATAAAGCAGGGTCTTCCCTCTGATCGTAGATGAGGCTCATGGCGCTCATTTTGCTTACGGAGATGCGTTTCCAAAGTCAGCCCTTGAACTGGGAGCAGATGCGGTGATCCAGAGTGTGCATAAAACACTGCCAAGTCTTACCCAGACAGCGCTGCTCCATGTGAAAAATAACAGGCCGGATGGTGGCTGCTATCTGGATGTGAAAAAGATAGAGCGGTATCTTCAGATCTACCAGAGCAGCAGTCCTTCTTATGTGCTTATGGCGTCCATTGAGAACAGCATTTTTCTCATGGATCAGTATAGAAAAGAAGGTAAAGTGGCTGAATTTGAAGCTGCTTTGCTTAAGATACGAAAAAACTGGGAAAAATGAAGCCCCTGCGCCTGGTAGAAGGGAACTGGGAGGAACAGCAGGAATTTCTGATGTGGATATTTCCAAGATCGTTGTTTCAGTAAGAGGCAGCGGGCTTACCGGAGAAATGCTTTCCCAGATCTTAAGGGACAAGATATCATCTGGAAATGGAAATGTGCGGTGCTGATTATGTAACGGCCATTGCAGCCATTGGAGACAGCAAAAAGGGGCTGAAACGTCTGAAAAAGGCATTATTTGAAATTGACAAAGAACTGGAAAAAATGGAAATATCTGCAATGATGATCCTGATGAAAATGTTTACAGCCGTCATGCAAAGCAGGTGATGCCTGTTTTTAAAGCAATGGACGGGGAAAAGGAAGCAGTGTCTTTAAAAGAAAGCAGCGGCCGCATCTGTGGGGAATTTGCCTATATTTATCCGCCGGGTATCCCGCTGTTAGCGCCGGGAGAGCAGATCACAGAAGAAATACTGGAAACATTACAGGATTATATAAAAAAGATCTGCCGGTCCAGGGACTGGAAGATACAGACCTTGTCACCATACAGGTAATGGCATTATCAGGTGGCAGGTCCGTTTAAAAACAGAAAGAGAAAGATGGAAACATAATGGGAAAGATTTATTATGTAATGGGAAAAGTGCCTCAGGTAAGGACACCATTTACAAACGTCTGGTAAAGGAACTGCCAGAACTTGGGGAACAGTCCGCATGTACACCACCAGGCCCATCCGTGATGGGGAAACCAATGGGGTGGAATACATTTTTACCGATGAAAAGCAGCTTCAAACTATGAAAGATGCAGGTAAAGTGATCGAATGCCGCACTTATGATACCATTTATGGACCGTGGAGTTATTTCACAGCAGATGACGGCCAGATCGATCTGGGATCCGGCAGTTATCTTATGATGGGGAACATTGGAGTCTTATGAAGGGCTCTGTAGATTATTATGGGGCAGAAGTTATGGTCCCTTTATATATCCATGTGGAAGACGGTGAACGTCTGCAGCGGGCATTAAACAGGGAAAATACCCAGAAAGTGCCAAAGTATGCGGAAATGTGCCGAAGATTCCTGGCAGATGAAAAAGAACTTTGTCAAAAGAACGTCTGGATCAGAGCGGGATCATAAAACAATATGAAAATACCGGGCTTGAACCGTGTATAGAAGAAATCATAAAGGACATTTTGTGTAACGAAGGAAAGGAGAAACAGATGTTAAAGAAAATTGGATTTATTGGCGTTGGCATTATGGGAAAATCCATGGTGCGCAATCTGATGAAGGCTGGTTATGAGGTTTCTATTTATACCAGAACAAAGTCAAAGGTGGAGGATGTGATCGCAGAGGGCGCTGTATGGTGTGATACAGTGGCAGACTGCTCCAAAGGCAGAGATGTGGTCATTACCATTGTTGGATATCCTAAGGATGTAGAGGAAGTATACTTCGGGGAAGATGGTATCCTTGAAAATGCAGATAAAGGCACATATTTGATCGATATGACAACTACAAGCCCGAAGCTGGATCAGCAGATATACGAAGAGGCAAAGAAGCGTGGTCTCCATGGCTTTAGATGCCCCTGTAACCGGCGGTGACAGCGGCGCAAAGGCGGGAACACTGACTATTTTAGCAGGCGGCGATAAAGAGGACTTTGATACCTGTCTGCCTGTATTTGAGGCAATGGGAAAGGCTATCAACTACGAAGGAAAGTCAGGAAACGGACAGCACACCAAGATGTGTAACCAGATCGCCATTGCAGGTGCTTTAGCAGGTGCATGCGAGGCTATGGTCTACGCAAAGAATGCAGGACTGGATGTAGATGTAATGCTTAAATCTATTTCCACCGGTGCAGCTGGAAGTGCCCAGATGAACAATGTAGCTTCCAAGGCATCAAAAGATGATTATGCGCCGGGCTTTTTCTTAAAACATTTTATCAAGGATATGGGCATTGCAGATGAGGAAGCATCTGAAAGAGGAACCAGGTTAGATGTATTAGAGGATGTTCTTGGAATCTGTAAAAAACTGGAAAATGAAGGCATGGGAGATCTGGGAACCCAGGCTCTGATCAAGCATTATAAGTGGTAAAATACAGGTGCTCTGTCTGTGCAGAACAGGGTAATTTAAGGTAGAAGTATTGTAATTTGAAGATTTTTGTCAGTTGTGCAGAAAAAATCGACAGATGAAAACAGGACCGTTGTAAATAGACGTAGTAATAGTAAGAAGTTAGCTGCGTTTATGACAGGACGGTCCTGTTTTTATTGCTGGTGTATGTGTACTATGCACATATAAATATAAAATACGACTTAAAAATTATACAAAAGTTCAGAATAACACAACAAAAGTTAGAATAACAAATGGAAAAATGCATAATAAAATTATATAATAACAACATCAGGAGTGAAAAGTTACGGTACATGCTATATGATCTGTAACGAAAACTTCAAAGAACGTGAGAAGCAGTTTTTAAACTGCAAAATTTAATTTCCGGTGAGACCGGAAGAAATGTACCGGAAAGGTACATAGAAAAGGAGAGGTGTATATGAAGAAAAGATTTGTAGCAGCGTCACTGGCAGCCATGATGGTACTGAGTATGACCGCATGCGGAGGCGGAAATACCGCTACTACTGCAGCACCGGCAGAGACCAAGGCAGAGGAAACAACAGCAGCAGAGGCTAAGGAAGAGTCTAAGGAAGAAGCAAAAGAGTCTAAAGCAACAGCAGAGAAAGCTCCGGAAGATTACACCGGTACAGTAGTTGTGTATTCTCCTCATGATGCAGACCCGTTAAATGCAGGTGTGAACCTGTTTATGGAGAAGTATCCAAATGTTAAGGTAGAAGTAGTAGCAGCCGGAACTGGAGAGCTTTGCAACCGTATTGCAGCTGAGTCTGCTAATCCGATTGCTGATGTACTCTGGGGCGGAGGTGCTGACTCACTGGCTGCATTTAAGGATTATTTTGCACCATATGTGTGCGCAAATGATGATGTGATCGCAGAAGAGTATAAGGATCCAGATGACAAGTGGATTGGTGAAAGCCCACTGCCAATGGTACTGTTTTACAATAAAGATCTGATCGAAAAAAGACGGAATGACCATTCCTGAGTCCTGGGAAGACCTGACCAAACCGGAGTGGAAGGGCAAAATTGCTTACTGCCTGCCGTCTAAATCTGGTTCCGCATACACCCAGCTCTGCACCATGATCCTTGGACATGGCGGCAAGGAAGCAGGATGGGATTTCATCAAGAAACTGTATGACAACCTGGACGGCAAGATCGTTGACTCCTCCGGTAAGTGCCACAAGATGGTAGCTGACGGTGAGTTCTATGTAGGTCTTACTCTTGAGAAAGCAGCTGTTAAGTACAAGGATGATCCTTCTGTTGGATTTGTATATCCAAGGATGGCACCAGCGCAGTTCCGGATGGTGTCGCACTGGTTAAGGGATGCCCGAACGAAGAGAACGCAAAACTGTTCATTGATTTCGTAACTTCCAAAGAGTGCCAGACAGAGCAGAGTGAAAACTGGGGCCGTCGTCCTGTAAGAAGTGATATGGACGTTGCAGAGGGGCTGGCAAAGCTCAGCGACCTGGTATTAGTTGATTATGACTTTGACTGGGCTGCAAATGAAAAAGAGTCCATTATTGAACACTTCAATGATATTATGGTAGATTAATCTTTCTGAAATGAAAGTAACGGGAAACAAATAATAGAAAGACTGCCTGGCCCTGGCGGGCGGGCAGTCTTTCGCATATATAAGGAATGGAAAAAGTGGGAGTGTCTTCCAGAAAAGCGGTTGCAGAAAGATTTTGAGAGGACATTGAACAAAAAGGAGGACCAGATATATGAGCCATGCAGTGATCATTAAAAATGCCGTGAAAAAATACGGTGATTTTACAGCATTAAACGGGGTAAGCCTTGATATTAAGCAGGGAGAGTTTTTTACCCTTTTAGGGCCGTCTGGATGCGGAAAAACCACCCTTCTGCGTATGATCGCAGGATTTAATACAGTAGACGGAGGAGAGATCTGTTTTGATGACCGGGTGATCAACAATCTGGAGGCTCATAAAAGAGACATCGGTATGGTCTTCCAGAACTATGCGATTTTCCCACATCTGACAGTGGCTGAAAATGTAGCATACGGCCTGAAAGCGAAAAAGTGTCCAAAGATCAGATCCCTGGAAAAGTAGAAGAGGCACTGGAACTGGTGCAGATCGGCAAGTTAAAGGACAGAAAACCAAATGAACTTTCCGGCGGACAGCAGCAGCGAGTCCCTTTAGCAAGAGCTTTCGTTATTGAACCTGGTGTTCTGTTGATGGACGAACCGCTGTCTAACCTGGATGCAAAGCTGCGTGTGCAGATGAGAACGGTTATTAAAAAACTGCAGCGCAGACTGGGAATTACTACGATTTATGTAACCCATGACCAGGAAGAGGCACTGGCTATTTCCGACCGGATCGCTGTTATGAAGGAAGGAAATATTATGCAGGTGGGAACTCCGGAGGCCATTTACAAGAAACCGGAGAATACCTTTGTAGCCGGATTTATCGGTGTTTCCAACTTTGTAGAATGTGATGTTAAGGGAGATGACCCAAATCAGGCAGTGCTGGATATTAAGGAGAGTGTTCTATTACCTGTACCTTAAAGAAGCCATTTACCGGTAAGGGAATTATTTCCGCAAGACCGGAGCAGCTGTTCTTTGACGATAAAGAGGGACTGCCGGGAACCATTATCATTTCCACTTTCTTAGGTGACTTCATTGAATATGAGATCCTGTTGGATAATGGACAGACCGTACAGTTAAATGAGTATACAAAAGACGTACATGAACTTCGCCCGGATGGACAAAAAGGTAAAGGTAAACTTTGACATCCGCGCCGTAGGTGTATATGATTCAGCGACCCAGGAGGTGATCTCATGGTAGGTTCCGGAAAGAAGTTAGACTTCTGGTTCTGGGTGAAAGTGGCAGTTGTGGGATTTATGCTGGTATTTCTGATCTATCCCTTTTGTACCCTGATCACCCGAAGTTTTTTCTCAACCAAGGTAGACGGTTTTACTTTTGAAAACTACATCAGGTTTTTTACAAAGAAATATTATTATTCCGCTTTAGGAAGAAGTATTTTTTTGTATCCGTGGTCACAACGGTTACAACGCTGATCGTAGGTGTTCCTATTGCCTATGTAATGTCCCGTTATAATGTATGGGGCAAGCAGTTCATCCATATTTTTATCATCATGAGCCTTATGAGCCCGCCATTTATCGGCGCCTACAGCTGGATCATGTTGTTTGGACGTTCTGGTCTGGTGACAAATATGTTTTCCCAGTTTGGTATCCACCTTCCAAGCATTTACGGAAAACTGGGTATTATCCTGGTATTTACCTTTAAGCTGTTTCCTTATGTGTATCTGTATACATCAGGTGCTATGGGAAGTATTGACTCCAGCCTGGAAGAGGCAGCAGAGAACCTGGGAAGCAATAAGCTTCGCAGACTGTGGACTATTACACTGCCGGTCGTCCTTCCGTCTATTGCAGCTGGCGCGATCATGGTATTTATGACCAGCCTGGCAGACTTCGGTACCCCGATGCTGATCGGTGAAGGCTACATGGTTCTTCCGGTTCTGGTATACAACGAGTACATGAGTGAGATCGGCGGCAACGCCCATCTGGCAAGTGCCCTTTCTGTAGTGGTGGTGCTCTGTTCTACTACAGTCCTTCTGGTGCAGAAGCATTTTGTTACAAAGAAGAATTATGTAATGACTGCCATGCGCCCGCCAAAGGAAGAAGAACTTCACGGAGTAAAGCGTTTCCTGGCAACATTCCCGGTTATGCTGGTTACATTTATAGGTATCCTTCCTCAGATCGTAGTCATCGTCAGCAGCTTTATTAAGAGTGATTTTACAGGATTTAAGAAAGGGCTTCAGTCTGGGAAGCTATATTACGATTTTTAAGCGTCTGTGGACCAATATCCGCAATACATTTGTATTTTCAACCATTGCTATTGTATTTATCATCATCATCGGTATGCTGATCTCCTATATCGTTGTGCGGCAGAAGGGCTTTGCAGGACAGTTAATGGATCTGCTGATCATGTTCCCGTTTGTAATTCCAGGCGCTGTTCTTGGTATCAGCCTGATCGTAGCGTTTAACAAGGAACCGGTGATCCTTACAGGTACAGCAGTGATCATGATCATCGCCTTTGTTGTACGAAAACTGCCTTATACAGTACGCTCCGGCAGTGCTTTCTTACAGCAGATGGATCCAAGCGTAGAAGAAGCTTCTATCAGCCTTGGAGTATCGCCTATGCAGACATTTATCAAGGTGACAGCAAGATTAATGGCACCTGGCGTATTATCCGGTGCGATCTTTAAGCTGGATCACCTGTATCAATGAGCTGTCTTCCAGTGTTATACTTTACGGCGGCAAGACAAGTACCATTTCTGTAGCTATTTATACAGAGGTTGTAAGAAACAGCTTTGGTACAGCGGCAGCGCTGGCATCGATCCTTACTGTCAGTACAGTTATTTCCCTGCTTATCTTCCTGAAGGTAAGTAAAGGTAAGGTATCGATCGTTTAATTTGTTTCATACTGCAACATGAAAACAGTGCCTGCGCCTCTGGCGCAGGCTTTGTAAGATCTCTATGTATATTGAAAAGATGGGAGGAACACACAAATGGTAAAATTTGGAACTGGCGGCTGGCGTGCGATCATCGGAGAAGAGTTTACCAAGGAAAATATACAGAAACTGACCTTAGCTATGTGTCTGAAAATGAAGGCAGAGCATAAGGACACAAAAAGTGTGGTCATTGGTTATGACCGCCGTTTCCTTTCCAAAGAGGCTGTGATCTGGGCATGTCAGATCCTTGGAAAAGAAGGGATCCATGTACAGTTTGTAAACCGCAGCGCACCAACACCTCTGTTAATGTTTTATGTGATGAAACATGAACTGGACTATGGAATGATGGTCACAGCCAGCCATAATCCGGCAATCTACAATGGTATCAAGGTGTTTACATATGGAGGAAGGGATGCAGATGAAATCCAGACAAAGGACATTGAAAAATGGCTTTTGGAAGCAGAAAAACTGTATACACCATGTCATGAAGAGGATGGGCAGATGCCGCCGCCAAGTTATACAGAACTGGTAAAACAGGGCATTGTAGAAGAAATCAATCCAATGAATGAATATCTGGATAATATCTTATCTGTGATCAATGTAGATGCGATCAGAAAGAGAGATTTAAGGGTAGCAGTTGACCCCATGTATGGTGTCAGCCTGACGGCTTTAAGCACCATTCTGGCAGTTGCAAGATGTACGGTAGAGACCATTAATGCCCAGCATGATACGCTGTTTGGAGGCAAGATGCCGGCACCTGCGGAAGATACCCTTAAGAACCTGCAGAATTATGTGCTGGACCGCTACTGCGATATTGGTATTGCGACAGACGGTGACGCGGACCGGTTAGGTGTTATTGACGATAAGGGACATTATCTTCACGCCAACCAGATCTTAGTTATGCTGTATTATTATCTTCTGAAATATAAGGGTTGGCGGGGCGATGCAGTACGAAACCTGGCTACCACCCATATGTTGGACAAGGTGGCTGAAAGCTTTGGCCAGAAGTGTTATGAAGTGCCTGTAGGCTTTAAGTATATTTCTGCAAAGATGCAGGAGACAGGTGCCATCATTGGCGGTGAATCTTCCGGTGGGCTGACTGTAAAAGGACATATCCATGGAAAAGACGGCATCTACGCTGCAAGCCTTCTGGTAGAAATGATCGCAGTGACCGGTAAGAGCCTTTCTGAGATCGTAAAGGATATTGAGGACCAGTACGGTGAGACTCATATGGAAGAGCGCAGCTATCGCTTTACAGCAGAAGAAAAGGTGCGGATCCATAGAGTGCTGTTAGAAGAACAGAAACTGCCACAACTGCCGTTTGAGGTGTTCCGTGTTTCTTATCAGGACGGCTGCAAGGTCTACTTTAAAAAAATGGCGGCTGGGTAAGCGCCAGATTTTCAGGTACTGAGCCGCTGCTGCGTATCTTTTGCGAAATGGAAAAAGAAGGAAGATGCAGTCCGGGCCTGCGTAGTGTTTGAGAGGTTTTGGGGCTGTAAAAGTGTGGAAATGGAACTGTTTTTCTGGTATACTGATGGAACGAACAAACCGTCCGCATTAGCGGACAGTAGAGCGCGTCAGCGCGTGTTTGCGAGTCTAAAAAATACAAGGGGCACCGCAGCATGTATACAGGAAAAGCAGACAGAAATGCAGCATATAAAAAGTATAAATTTTTCAACAGGGAATGCAAACAAGGGCGTTCCCTGTTCTTTTTATCGGTCATATCTGCAGCTGCAATATTGGCTGGAACAGTTCTTACAGGCTGCAGCCGGGCTGATGATCTGGTGCAGGAACAGACAGAAACGGAGAACTATGCCCTGACCGTATTTACTGCCCAGGAAAGGAAAGAATGGGAGCCGGTGATCAAGGAATTTGAAGAGCGAACCGGCTGGAATGTAAAGGTGGAAACAGGCTCAGCAAAGGAGATGCTTTCCCGGCTGGAAAAAAAGAGGAAGCAGAATGGGATGTGGTTTTTGGTATCAGTGCGGATGCATTAGAAGAAGGAAAGGAATACTGGCAGACATATAAGGATGCCTGGACCGGATATTCGGCCGTATCCTTTGTTATTTTATATAATACTAATGTAGTGACCTACAGAGAGTTGCCTACAGGATGGGACAGCTTGTTAGAACCACGGTGGAAAGGACGTGTGGCAGTGCCGGACCCCCTTAAGTCAGATATGGCGGCTGCCGCTCTTACAGAGGCTGCCAAAAACAGTGAAAAAGAAGAATTTCTGGACCTCTTAGCGGAAAATATGCAGTATCAGATGCCGGAGACCTTTAAAGAGGTGGAACAGGGCATTTCTGACGGCCGCTATTCTATTGGCGTTACCTCAGAGGAGGCAGCGAAAGCGATGCTGGCTGCAGGTCAGGACGTAGATTACATTGATCCGGAAGGAGGAGAATGTTTCTTTGAAGACGGAACTGCGATCCGGAAAGGAACCCCAAATCTGGATGCTTCTGAAGCATTTGTAACCTACACTACCTGTGATGATACAAAATGGCTTTTACGGACCCAGCTTTTACGCCAACCGGCAGAAGATGTGGCTGCAGAGAATGACCGGTCAGATGAAGAGCTGAAACAGAGATATTCCAGACAGCAGGAAGTTTTAAATATCTGGAAGCTTATTATGGAAGAAAAGACTGGTCCAGCCCATGAACAGGAACAGTAATAAAGAAGGCAGGGAAAAAGATGAAGATATTAAATAAGCTTTCATTTCATAAAAAGATCTTTCTTGCCTGTCTGCTGACGGCACTGGTGCCTTTATTGTGCTCCAGTGTGGTTATGATCCGGCTGTTTACGGCAGCTCTTGAACGTCAGGATTTAGATGAAGGGCGGACTCAGATTATAAAGGCAGAGGCAAGACTGGAAGCAGTTTTTGAAAAATGCGAGGAAGCCTGCCAGACTATTGCAGCAGATAAAAAGACAGCCCGGATTATGATCGAAAAAGTGAAGCAGATCACCAGAGGGAGATGTACTTATCCTTATATCAGGCCACCCAGGAAACCTCAGGATATGCCCGGTTTTCTATTTATGATTCAGGAGGCCGTCTGTGCTATACGACGGATACAGAGGGGAAGGAAAAAGACCTGCCTGTATTCTGGGGGCTTTTAAGAAAGGCTTCCAGAACGGATGATATTGTATATTACAGGACTGATCCGGATCTTTCTATTACGGACGGGGACATTTTGCTTCAGGGTGCAAGACCGCTGTATACAGAAGGCGGTGCAAAACCGGCTATATTGTTTTTGATTTTACAAGGGAAAACCTGGATGATCTTTTAGGGGCAGAGGTGTCATCTGGGGATGTGCTGCTGCTTTTAGATACCCATAAACGGACGGTGTACTGCTCTGGACAGGACAAGAGCCAGGTTCAGACAGGTGACATGATCGAAAAGATACTGGAAAACAGGAAAATGTCTGATGCAGGCCATGACAGGGAACAGCATCTGGTAAGCCATGGAGGAAAAACTGGCTTTTATTTTCTGTTATGCCGTCAGGCACCCATGAGCCAGCCAGCTGTTCAGACCATGTGGACCGTCAGCCTGTGCCTGTCGGCGCTGGGATTATTTTTATGTCTGGCTGTATCTGGTGTACTTACAGGAAGTATTGCCCGCCCGGTACAGACATTAGACGAAGCTATGGAAAAAGTAAAAAAGGGAGATCTTTCCATCCGCATCCATCCGCAGTCAAATGATGAAATGGGCCGCCTGACCAGCAGCTTTAACCAGATGACGGAAGATCTGGGGCGGTATCTGGAAGATAAGGTGCAGAGGCAGAAGGACCTGAATGAAACAACATTAAAATTATACCAGACCCAGTTAAATCCTCATTTTCTCTATAATACACTGGATACTATTAAATGGGAAGCGAGGATACGCCAGGTGCCACGGATCGCTGTGCTGGCGGAAAATCTGGCGATCATATTGCGAAAAAAGCATTTCCAGTAAGCCGTTTATCCCGTTAAGAGAGGAATTAGAGACCATTGACAGTTATGTAGAAGTACAGGAGATCCGTTTTACCGGACGTTTCTTGTGCGAAAAGGAGATACCGGATCAGTTAGAGGAGTGCCTGGTTCCGAAAATGATTTTACAGCCATTAGTGGAAAATGCTATCCTACATGGTCTGGAAGGCTGTGAAAATGGATATATCTGTATTTATGCAGGCCGTGAAGGAGATGTTTTAAATATTTCCATTACCGATGACGGCCGTGGCATGAGCCCGGAGATATTGGCCTGGATCAACAGTCCGGAACCGGAGAAGCGGGACGGACATCTGGGGCTTTATAATATTATGAGGATACTAAAATTGTACTATGGGAATGAATATGGTCTGAAGGCAGAGGCGACAGAAGATGGAACAACTGTCACTTTGAGACTGCCGGATGTTCGCTCGGGATCTTTTGGTGCCGAAAGACCCTGAGAGGACATCTTAGAAAGGAGGGGGACGATGTATAAAGTAGTAGTGGTAGAAGATGAAGAGATTGCCAGAAAAGGCATTATATTTACCATTAACTGGGAAGCGTTAAACTGCATGATCGCCGGGGAAGCTGCCAATGGGGAAGAAGGGGCAGCGGTGATCCGCCGTCTTTCGCCGGATATTATTGTTACAGATCTGAAAATGCCCCGTATGGACGGCGTGGAAATGATCCAGATGCTGCGGGAACAGGGAAACAGGGCGAAATTCATTATCCTGACAGCTTATGGGGATTTTAAATATGCCCAGAGTGCGGTGAAGCTGGGAGTCAGCGATTATCTGTTAAAGCCATTAAAGGACGGTGATTTGGAGCAGGCAGTGACCCGGATCATCGACCAGTTAGAAGAAAGGAGACCGGCTCCGGCAGAAAGAAGAGGAAGAAACGCCTATTTTCCGGTTTAATGCAGACAGAAAAGCAAAAAATAAGTATGTAGAGCAGGCAATTAAACATATCTGTGAACATTATAAAGAAGATATCAATATCAGTACAGTGGCAGAGCAGCTGCAGATCAGCGAAGGCTATTTAAGCCGTGTGTTCAAAAAAGAGACAGATTATACATTTACCACCTATCTTTCTTATTACCGCATGAAAGTGGCAATGGAACTGTTAAAAGAGGGAAATTTAAAGGTATATGAAGTAGCAGATGCTGCGGGCTATTCAGATACAGCCTATTTCAGCGCCCAGTTTAAGAAAGTAGTGGGGATCGCGCCTTCTGAGTATCAGGATCGGGTAAGAGGGCACTAGGCGGCTGGTCATGGAGCCTGTGAATGGTAATTGCACTGGAGATTTTGCACCTGGAAAAAGTGTGTACAGGAAAAAAGTAATTATGTTATCATAGTGATAAGATCGTGAGAGCACAAAGTGCAGAGCATCCGGTAACAAACAAGGTACTGGGGGGGAGGTGGCCACATGCTTGAATTTAAAGACATCTTAGGACATGAACAGATCAAAGAACATTTTCAGAATGCGGCAGCAACAGGGGAAAGTTTCCCACGCTTATATTCTAAGCGGCGAAGAAGGAATGGGAAAAAAGACCCTTGCAAATGCCTTTGCCATGACTCTTCTCTGTGAAGAAGGAGGCAGAAGCCCTGTATGCAGTGTCATGCCTGCAAGCAGGTCCTGTCAGGAAACCACCCGGATCTGATCTATGTAACACATGAAAAACCGGCCAGTATGGGTGTAGATGATATCCGTGAGCAGATCAATGATACCATTATGGTGCGTCCTTACAGTAGCCAGTATAAGATCTATATTGTAGATGAAGCGCAGAAAATGACGGTGCAGGCCCAGAATGCTCTTTTAAAGACCATAGAAGAGCCACCGGCCTATGCAGTGATCATGCTTTTGACTACAAACCAGGATGCATTTTTACAGACCATTCTTTCACGGTGTGTGCAGCTGAAACTGAAACCATTAAAAGACTCTGTTGTGAAGACTTATCTGGAAGAAAAGCTTCAGGTAAAGGACATTCAGGCAGAAATATACAGTGCATTTGCAAGAGGAAATCTGGGCAAAGCAATTCATCTGGCCCAGTCAGAGGACTTTAAGATGATGTATGAAGAGATTTTAAAGCTGTTAAAAGGAAATCAAGGAAATGGATATTTCCCAGCTTTTAGATGTGATCCGTAAATTAAAAGATGACAATACGGATATTAAGGGATGTCTGGATTTTATGCAGATGTGGTACCGGGATATCCTGATGTATAAAACTACCAAAGATTTAAACCTTCTTATTTTCAAAGATGAATTTTCGGCAGTAAAGAAGGCAGCATCTTTAAGCAGCTATGAAGGGCTGGAACGGATCTTAGAGGCGATTGACAAAGCCAGAGTCCGTTTGGATGCCAATGTAAATATGGAACTGGTCATGGAGCTTCTGACTTCTGACTATGAAAGAGAATTAATAGAATTGTATTTTAAGGGTGTTTTAAGAAAGGAAAATAAGCAAAAGAAATGTTGACAGTAATCGGAGTGCGCTTTCGGACTGCGGGAAAGATCTACTATTTTGATCCGGCAGACCGTCAGATAAAGATCGGAGATCATGTGATCGTTGAAACTGCCAGAGGCATTGAATACGGTTATGTAGTTTTAGGAAATAGGGAAGTAGATGAGACAAAGGTAATACCGCCTTTAAAGCCGGTGATCCGTATGGCAACAGATGAGGACCGTGCCATTGAGGCAAAAAAAAAGAGAAAGAAAAAGAAGCGTTTAAGATCTGTCAGGAAAAAATCCGCAAGCACGGTCTGGAAATGAAACTGATCGATGCGGAATATACATTCGATAACAATAAGGTTCTGTTTTACTTTACAGCAGACGGAAGAATTGACTTCAGAGAGCTGGTAAAGGACCTTGCAAGTGTATTTAAGACCCGTATAGAGCTGCGCCAGGTAGGTGTGAGAGACGAGACCAAGATCATGGGTGGTATCGGCATCTGCGGAAGACCGCTGTGCTGCCATTCTTATCTGTCTGAGTTCATCCCGGTTTCTATTAAGATGGCAAAGGAGCAGAACCTGTCTTTAAATCCGACTAAAATATCCGGTGTATGCGGAAGACTGATGTGCTGCCTGAAAAATGAAGAAGAGACCTACGAGGTATTAAACAGCAAACTGCCGGGAATTGGTGATACAGTTACCACTGCAGACGGCCTGAGGGGAGAAGTACACAGTGTAAATGTGCTGCGCCAGACTGTAAAGGTGATCGTAGTAGTAGATAAAGACGAAAAAGAGATCCGAGAGTACAAGGTGGATCAGTTAAAATTCAAGCCCAGAAGGAAGAAGGGCAAAGGCGGCGAAAAACAGGAAGAAGCAGAGTTAAAGAAACTGGAAGCACTGGAAAAACGGGAAGGAAAGTCAAGGTTGAATGATAAATAGTGAAATGGAACACAGCTGGAGACAGGAAGGAAATATCCTTTTAAGGGATGATGAGCGGATCGATGATCTTCAGAGAAATCATTACGGCATCATCCAGAGAAAAGGCACCTTCTGTTTTGGGATGGATGCGGTGCTGCTGTCCGGTTTTGCAGTGGTAAAGCCGGGAGAAAAGGCGCTGGATCTGGGAACAGGAACCGGTATTATCCCCATTCTTTTAGAAGCAAAAACAGAAGGAAGGCACTTTACCGGTCTTGAGATCCAGGAAGAGTCTGCGGATATGGCCAGGAGAAGTGTGAAATACAATCATCTGGAAGAAAAGGTGGAGATCGTAACAGGAGATATCAAGGAGGCCGGAAGCAGGTTTGCACTGGCTTCTTTTGATGTAGTCACCAGCAATCCGCCTTATATGAATGATGCCCATGGGATCAAAAATCCGGGAGATGCCAAGGCTATTGCCCGCCATGAGGTGCTTTGCACCTTAGATGATGTGGTAAGGGAAGGCACAAGGGTGCTAAAACCAGGGGGACGATTTTACATGGTCCACAGGCCGAGAAGACTGATCGAAATATTACAGACCATGAAGCAGTATGGTCTGGAGCCCAAACGGATGAAATTTGTACATCCCTATAAGGACCGGGAAGCTAATATGGTACTCATTGAAGCAGTAAGAGGCGGAAAAGCTTTGATGAAGGTGGAGGCGCCGGTTATTGTGTTTGATGAGAATGGGGAGTATTCACAGGAGATACGGACTACTTACGGGTATTAAAAAGCGCTTGCGGAGGAAAAGTACATGACAGGAAAATTATATTTGTGTGCAACACCCATCGGTAATCTGGAAGACATTACCTACCGGGTGTTAAAAACATTAAAAGAGGCAGATCTGATCGCAGCGGAAGATACAAGACACAGTATCAAGCTGTTAAATCATTTTGACATAAAAACGCCTATGACCAGTTATCATGAGTATAACAAGGTGGAAAAGGCAAAATATCTGGTAGAGAAAATGGCAGAGGGAACCAACATTGCCCTGATCACCGATGCGGGAACTCCAGGAATCTCTGATCCGGGAGAAGAACTGGTAAGACAGTGCTATGAAGCAGGTATTCCGGTCACTTCCCTTCCAGGTCCGGCTGCCTGTATCACAGCCCTTACCATGTCCGGGCTTCCAACCAGAAGGTTCTGTTTTGAGGCATTTCTGCCTGCAGAAAAAAGTGATAAAAAAGAGCGCCAGAGGATTTTGGAAGAGCTGAAAAAAGAGACCAGGACCATGATCGTCTATGAAGCTCCTCATCATCTGGTGGCAACTTTAGAGGACCTGTACGGGGCACTGGGAAACCGGAAGATCACCATCTGCAGAGAACTTACCAAGAAGTTTGAAAGCGCCTTCCAGACTACTTTTGAAGAGGCTCTGGCGCATTATGAGACCGAAGAGCCAAAGGGCGAATGTGTTATCGTCATTGCCGGAAAGCCGGTAGAAGAGATCCGTGAAGAAGAGATACGCGCCTGGGAAGAGATGCCTATTGAAGAGCATATGGAGCATTATCTGTCACAGGGAATGGACAAAAAAGAAGCAATGAAAGCAGTTGCAAAGGACAGAGGAATATCCAAGAGAGATGTGTATCAGCAGCTGCTGTAATAAAATGTGCGTGATGCTGAAATATTCGCTCATGTTTTGTGGGATTGAGCCAGATATTCCCTCATGTTTTGTGTAATGAATTTAGAAGTAATAAAAAAAAGATTTATGCTGCCGTAAGACCACGGATTTCATGGTCTTGCGGCAGTTTTAATTGTTTTTATGTAATTTACTCAGCTAACTTCAAACCAGCCAGCTTTGCCAGCGCCAGAATGGATGCCTTAGAAACTTTCTTTCCTTCATATTCAACCAGATCTTCTGTTCCCCGGTGAAGATATCTGCGTTTTCTGCCTTTTTCAGGATGATGCAGTCATCTTGACTGTGATCTCAAGGGCGTCTTTTACGTCCAGATCCAGGCTTCGTCTAAGCTCGATGGGAAGGGTGATCCGCCCAAGCTCGTCCAGTTTTCTTATAACCCCTGTTGTTTTCATATTGAAAATACCTCCTGTTTTGTTGCACTTTGCGAACCCCATACCGCTGCGATCCCTAACTTAAAACATCCCATTGTTTACAATGTATAATTAGAAAGTAGCAAATTTTGGAAATTAAGTCAATGATAAAGGGGGATTATAAAAGAATACAGGAAAATACTGAACAGAAACGAAAACAGTGGATTAAATATTAAAAAAATATTTCTTGACAAAAGTTATCTATTCCTGTAGTATTACTTTGATGTTCAAAGTATTTCTGCGGAAGGGTAAGAAAAATGACTACAAAAATTATAGGAACTGGTTCCTATGTACCGGCTCAGATCGTAACAAATGATGACCTGTCAAAGATCGTTGAAACCAATGACCAGTGGATCCGCAGCCGCACGGGGATCGGAGAGAGAAGGATCGCAACAGACGACAGTACATCAGATATGGCGGCGAAAAGCAGCTAAGAAAGCTATTGAGCAGGCGGGAATTGATCCGGAGGAGATCGATCTGATCATTCTGGGTACTTCATCACCGGATTACTGCTTTCCAAATGGAGCCTGCGAGGTACAGGCGAAAGTTGGCGCAGTTAATGCAGCCTGCTTTGATATCAGTTCTGCATGTACCGGTTTCGTATTTGCCTTAAGCACTGCACATGCCTATATTTCTTCCGGTCTTTATAAGACAGCTCTTGTGGTCGGCGCTGACCTGTTAAGCAAGTTAGTAGACTGGACAGACAGAAGCACCTGCGTCCTCTTTGGAGACGGAGCAGGAGCAGCAGTAGTAACAGCAGCTGAAAGTGGTATCATCGGCCTGAACATGCATTCTAATGGAGCCAAAGGCGGGTACTGACCTGTGGAAGCCGTTCTACCGGAAACTTCTTATTAGGAAAGAAACCGGAGCTTGGCTATATGACCATGGAAGGACAGGAAGTGTTCAAATTTGCTGTAAAGCAGGTACCGGAGTGCATTAAAGAGGTTCTGGAAGAAACTGGAAATACAGCAGATGATATTGACCAGTTCATCATCCACCAGGCAAATTACCGCATCATTGAGTCCATTGCAAAACGCCTGAAGGTGGATCTGGAAAAGTTTCCGGTAAACATGGAACATTATGGAAATACCTCCGGCGCATCTGTACCGATCTTACTGGATGAATTAAACAGGGCCGGAAAGCTTAAAAACGGAGACAAGCTGGTGTTAGCCGGATTTGGCGCAGGTCTTACCTGGGGAGCTGTTTTACTGGAGTGGTAAACAGACAGTAATAAATAACGTAATATACACGCAGTGGCTTTGCCGCAGCGGATAAGATAAACAAAAATATAAATTTTAATCAGAAAAAGGAGAACAATATCATGTTAGAGAAGATGAAGGAAATTATCGCAGATCAGTTAAGCGTAGATGCAGACAGCATCACAGAGGCTTCCTCTTTTAAGGAAGATTTAGGAGCAGACTCCTTAGATCTGTTTGAACTGGTTATGGCTTTAGAGGATGAGTATTCCGTAGAAATCCCTGCAGAAGATTTAGAGAATCTGGCTACTGTAGGCGATGTTATGAATTATTTAAAGAACAAGGGCGTTGAGGCTTAATTATAAGTAGACATGCTGCCAGGCGTCGGCAATGAAAGGCTCCGCGAAAAAGCGGAGTGTACATCAATAGCAACAGGGGACGGCGTGCTTACTATGGAAGCACGCTGTTTCTACAAGGCTGGGAAAATCCCGGAATTTTGGAGGAAAGAATGAATACAAGAATTACAGAAATGTTAGGAATCGAATATCCCATCATTCAGGGAGGCATGGCATGGGTGGCAGAACATAACCTGGCTGCAGCCGTATCTGAGGCAGGCGGTCTGGGACTGATCGGCGGAGCAAACGCTCCTGGCGAAGTAGTCAGAGAAGAGATCCGAAAGGCAAGAGAGCTGACAAAGAAAGCCTTTTGGTGTCAATGTTATGCTGTTAAGTCCACACGCTGATGATGTAGCAAAAGTAGTTGTAGAAGAAGGCATCAAGGTGGTTGTCACCGGAGCCGGAAATCCTGAAAAATATATGGAAATGTGGAAGGCTGCAGGCGTTAACGTCATTCCGGTTGTTGCATCAGTTGCTCTGGCACGCCGTATGGAAAAATATGGTGCTGATGCTGTTGTTGCAGAAGGAATGGAATCCGGCGGACATATCGGCGAAGAGACTACCATGACTTTAGTACCACAGGTTGTAGATGCTGTATCTATCCCGGTTATCGCAGCAGGTGGTATTGGTGACGGAAGAGGCATTGCAGCTGCATTTATGTTAGGTGCAGAGGCAGTACAGATCGGTACCCGCTTCGTTGTTTCCAAAGAGTCTATTGTACATGAAAATTACAAGGAGCGTATCATCAAGGCAAAAGATATCGACTCCACTGTTACAGGAAGAACCCACGGACATCCGGTCCGCTGCCTGAGAAACCAGATGACCAGGGAATACATCAAATTAGAGCAGGAAGGAAAGTCCTTTGAGGAGCTGGAATACCTGACCTTAGGAACTCTTCGTAAGGCAGTTCAGGAAGGCGATGTAAAAAATGGAACCGTTATGGCTGGTCAGATCGCAGGTCTTATTTCCAAAGAGCAGACCTGTAAGGAAATGATCGAAGAGATGATGGGTCAGGCAGAGAAACTTTTAGGTCGTTGTTAGGTACTTTTTGAACCGCTTTTAAACAGGGAGTAATGAACATGAGTAAGATCGCATTTATCTTCCCAGGTCAGGGCGCACAGACCTGCGGTATGGGAAAAGATTTTTATGAGCACACAGAAACAGGCCGTAAGGTATTTGATAAGGCCACAGAACTTTTTAGGCTTCTCTGTTCCAGAGCTTTGCTTTGAGCCGAATGACAGACTGGATATTACAGAATATACACAGGCAGCTATGGTCACCACCAGCATTGCCATGATGAAGGTTTTAGAAGAAAATGGCGTAAAACCAGACGTAGCAGCTGGTTTAAGCCTTGGCGAGTACTGTGCACTGGCAGCAGCAGGGGTTATGAGCGAAGAAGATGCCATTACAACGGTACGTCAGAGAGGCATCTTCATGCAGGAAGAAGTTCCTGCCGGAGAAGGCGCTATGGCAGCCATCCTGGCATTAGATGCAGCAGTGATTGAAGAAGTAACTGCTGATATAGACGGTGTATGGATCGCCAATTACAACTGTCCGGGACAGATCGTTATTTCCGGTAAGAAAGCAGCAGTAGAAGAAGCCTGTGAGAAGTTAAAAGGCAGCAGGTGCAAAACGTGCCATTATGTTAAATGTAAGCGGCCCATTCCATTCAGGAATGTTAGTTGGCGCAGGCGAGAAGCTGGGAAAGGTTCTTGAAAACGTAGAGATCCACAAGCCGGTTATCCCATATGCAGCTAATGTGACTGCCCAGTATGTAACAGAGGCAGAACCTGTAAAAGATCTTTTAGTAAAGCAGGTTTCTTCTTCTGTAAAATGGCAGCAGTGTGTGGAAACCATGCTGGCAGACGGTGTGGATACTTTCATTGAGATCGGACCAGGAAAGACACTGGCTGGCTTTATGAGAAAGATCGACCGCAGCGTAAAAACATTAAACGTTGAGAAGTTAGAGGATATAGAAAAGGTAGTAGAAGCTTTAAAAGAGGCGTAGAAGGAGAATAAACATGCTGGAAGGAAAAGATTGCACTGGTTACTGGCGCAAGCCGCGGAATTGGACGCCAGATCGCTAAAACGTTAGCGGCAAAAGGCGCATTGTGATCGTAAATTATAATGGTTCTGCTGCAAAGGCAGAGGAAGTAGTAAAAGAAATATATGAATACAAGAAAGTAGTAGTAACAGGTATGGGCGCTATTACCCCAATTGGAAATAGTGTAGAGGCTTTTTGGACTGCGAAAACAGTTAAGTCAAACACAGTAGGCATTGCACCGATCACTCATTTTGATACAGCTGATTTTAAGTGCAAGCTGGCAGCGGAATAAAAGATTTTGATCCAAAACAGTATATGGATCCGAAAACTGCACGCCGTATGGAAACATTCTGCCAGTTTGCAGTAGCAGCAGCAAAGGAAGCTCTGGAAACATCCGGTATTGACATGGAAAAAAACAAGATCCTTTCCGTGTTGGCGTAAGCGTAGGCTCCGGTATTGGTTCCTTACAGGCTTTAGAGCGCAACGAAAAAGACTGTTAGAAAAAGGACCGGGAAGAGTAGAGCCATTATTAGTACCATTAATGATCAGCAACATGGCAGCAGGAAATGTTTCTATCCAGTTTGGTCTTAAGGAAAATGCATCAACGTAGTAACTGCATGTGCAACTGGTACCCATTCCATCGGCGAAGCATTCCGTTCCATCCAGCATGGTGAGGCAGATGTAATGGTAGCAGGCGGTACAGAAGCAAGTATTACACCAATTGGTGTGGCTGGCTTTACCTCCTTAACTGCATTAAACACCACCGATGATGTAAAGAAAGCATCTATCCCATTTGACCAGGACAGAAATGGTTTCGTTATGGGCGAAGGCGCCGGTATCGTTGTATTAGAGTCCTTAGAGCACGCACAGGCAAGAGGGGCTAAGATCCTGGCAGAAGTAGTTGGATACGGTGCAACCTGTGACGCATACCACATTACTTCCCCTGCAGAAGATGGAAGCGGCGCTGCAAAGGCAATGGAATTTGCCATGAAGGATGCAGGAATTACCCCAGAGCAGCTTGATTATGTAAATGCTCACGGAACCAGCACCCATCACAATGACTTATTCGAGACAAAGGCTATTAAACTGGCTTTAGGCGCTCATGCAAATAAAGTAAAGATCAACTCCACCAAGTCCATGATCGGCCACTTATTAGGCGCAGCAGGCGGTGTAGAGTTCATTACCTGTGTAAAGAGCATTGAAGACGGCTCTGTACATCCAACAGTAGGTCTGGAAAACCAGGTGAAGGCTGTGACTTAGATTACACCATGCATGAGGGCGTATCTATGGATGTAAATTATGCCATCAGCAACTCTTTAGGCTTTGGTGGACATAATGCCAGCCTGATCGTGAAGAAATTCACTGCATAAGGAAGGAGAACGTGGACAATGAATATAGGATGAAATCCTGACACTGGTTCAGGCTGTATCTGATTCAAAGCTGACCAGCTTTAAACTGGACCAGGGCGATATGCATATTTCCCTTAAGAAAGAGAAAGAAGAAGCAAAGATCATCACAGTTAGTGCACCTGGCGCTGTAGCAGCAGTTCCGGCTCCAAGTACAGCACCTGTACTCACTGCAGCTTCCACAGGCGCAAGCACAGAAGCACCTGCAGCTGCACCAGAAGCAGCAGAAAGCCATGACATTGCTTCTGATAAAGTGATCACCTCCCCATTAGTAGGAACCTTCTACAGTTCTTCTTCACCGGATGCAGAAAGCTTCGTAAAAGAGGGAGATACTGTGAAAAAAGGGACAGGTACTTGGCATTATTGAAGCTATGAAGCTGATGAACGAGATCGAAAGCGAATATGACGGCGTTATTGAAGCAATCCTTGTAAATAATGAGGAAGTAGTAGAGTACGGACAGCCATTATTCCGTATTAAATGAAGATGTCCTCCTGGAACCTTTCCAAATAAAAAAGGTTCCGGGAGAACATTGGTCCGAGAGCAAAATAGAGGGCAACAACCATGTTAATGGGTATTAAAGAAATCCAGGAGATCATTCCGCACAGACATCCATTTCTCCTGGTAGATTGTATTGAAGAATTAGAGCCGGGCGTAAAGGCAGTTGGCTACAAATCTGTTACTTATGATGAGCCATATTTCAGAGGCCATTTCCCCAGGAACCGGTTATGCCGGGCGTTCTGATCGTGGAAGCACTGGCTCAGACCGGCGCTGTAGCGATTCTTTCCCAGGAGAATTTCAAGGGAAAGACTGCATATTTTGGCGGCTTAAATAACGTAAAATTCAAGCACAAAGTAGTTCCGGGAGACCGTTTAAGACTGGAATGTGAGATCATCAAGCAGAAGGGACCGGTTGGCGTAGGAAAAGCAACTGCTACGGTAGACGGCAAGATCGCAGTTGTTGGCGAACTGACCTTTATGATCGGATAGATAATACTGGTCCATAGGAGATTTGAAATGTTTAATAAGATATTGATCGCAAACAGAGGTGAGATCGCAGTCCGTATCATCAGAGCCTGCCGTGAAATGGGTATCCGCACAGTTGCGGTTTACTCTGAGGCTGATAAGGATTGTCTGCACACTCTTCTGGCAGATGAAGCCATCTGTATCGGCCCGGCTCCTTCCAGCCAGAGCTATCTGAATATGGAGCGTATTCTCTCTGCAACTGTTGCAATGAAGGCAGATGCCATTCATCCGGGCTTTGGATTTTTATCAGAAAATGCCCGTTTTGCAAAGCTTTGCCAGCAGTGCAACATTACCTTTATCGGACCGTCTGCTGAGATCATCAACCGCATGGGAAATAAGTCAGAAGCCAAGAAATACCATGATGCAGGCTGGAGTTCCTGTTGTTCCGGGAAGCAAAGAGCCTGTATACACAGCAGAAGATGGTCTTGCCATGGCAAAGGAGATCGGTTTTCCGGTTATGATCAAAGGCTTCCTCCGGTGGCGGTGGAAAGGGAATGCGTATTTCCAGAAGCGAAGAGGACTTTACAGAGCATTTTAATGCAGCTCAGTTAGAGTCTGTAAAGGGATTTTCCGATGATACCATGTATATTGAAAAATATATTGAAAAACCCGTCATGTGGAATTTCAGATCATGGGTGACAAGTTTGGTCAATGTTGTTCATCTTGGGAGAACGTGACTGCTCTATCCAGCGCCGTCATCAGAAGGTAATGGAAGAGTCCCCTTGTGAGGTCATTTCCCCTGAACTTCGTAAAAAATGGGTGAAGTTGCAGTAAAGGCAGCCAAAGCCGTGAATTACGAGAACGCAGGAACCATCGAGTTTTTTTGGATAAAGATAAAAATTTTATTTTATGGAAATGAACACCCGTATCCAGGTAGAGCATCCTGTAACAGAGCTGGTTTCCGGCATCGATCTGATTAAAGAGCAGATCCGTGTGGCTGCAGGAGAGCCGTTAAGTGTGTCACAGGAAGATATCCAGATCAAGGGTCATGCCATTGAATGCCGTATTAATGCGGAAAACCCGAAAAAAGCACTTTATGCCATGTCCGGGCCGCATTACCAACGTGCATATCCCAGGTGGAAATGGTGTCCGCGTGGATACACACATTTACAATGGTTATAAAGTACCGGCCAACTATGATTCCATGCTCATGAAGCTGATCGTTTATGATAAAGACAGTGCATCTGCTATTGCGAAAATGCGCAGTGCGTTAGGCGAAGTTATCATAGAAGGCATTGAAACAAATATTGATTTTCAGTATGAGATCCTGGAAAATGAAGCTTTTCAGAAGGGTGATACGGACACAGGATTTATTGAAAAGTATTTTCCGGACTACGTAAAATGATTTTAATTTAATCTGGTGAAAAAGTTATTTACGCGACCAGGTCGCGGACGGATATTTATGATCCTGAATAGGGATAATGCAGAAAGGAAGTTGTCGTATGCTGCGCAACATGTTCAGAAAAACGTATACAAAAAATAGATACCAAATACAGACCGGTAAGCCAGGAAGGGGAAGAACCATCTATCCCGGAAGGTTTATGGCGCAAGTGCAATAAGTGCGGACAGCCCATCTACGTGGAAGACGTAAAGAACAATTACTATGTATGCCCCAAATGCGGCGGCTACTTCCGTGTTCATGCTTACCGCAGGATCGAAATGCTTACCGATGTAGGAACTTTTGAGGAATGGAATAAAGAAATGCCATTTTCCAATCCTCTGGATTTCCCAAATTACGAAAAAAAGGTAGAATCAGCCAGAGAAAAAACAAATCTGAATGAAGCCATTGTTATTGGAAAGGCAAAGATCGACGGAAATCCTGCTGTTGTAGGTGTCTGCGACGCCCGGTTTATCATGAGCAGTATGGGCCATGTAGTTGGGGAGAAGATCACTGAGGCAGTAGAACGTGCTACCAAAGAAAAACTTCCGGTGATCCTGTTTGCCTGCTCCGGCGGTGCCAGAATGCAGGAAGGCATTGTTTCCCCTGATGCAGATGGCAAAGACTTCCGCAGCCTTAAAGCGTCACCATGAAGCAGGACAGCTGTTTATCAGTGTTCTCACTGATCCAACCACCGGCGGTGTGACAGCAAGTTTTGCCATGTTAGGTGATATTATTATTGCGGAACCAGGTGCATTGATCGGCTTTGCAGGCCCAAGAGTCATTGAGCAGACCATTGGACAGAAGCTGCCGGAAGGCTTCCAGAGAGCGGAATTCCTGTTAGAACATGGATTTGTAGACATGATCCTTCCACGTCAGGACCAGAAGCATGTGATCGGACGGATCCTTTACATGCATAGAAAACATGATATGGATGTGGAAGAGAACGGGGTTAAGAACAGATATACCTGTAAATACCCTGGCAGCTGCACAGTCTCAGGAAAACACAGAAAAGAGTGCCTGGGATACAGTCCTTCTTTCCAGAAAGGCAGACAGACCCACCGCTCTTGACTATATCACCGCTGTTTTTGATGAATTTATGGAATTCCATGGAGACCGCTGCTTTAAAGATGACGGAGCCATTGTTGGCGGTATTGCCATGTTCCACGGCATGCCGGTGACTGTCATCGGACAGCAGAAGGGAAAGAATACCAAGGACAATATCCGTCGCAACTTCGGTATGCCGTCTCCAGACGGCTACCGCAAGGCGCTGCGCTTAATGAAGCAGGCAGAAACCTTCGGACGCCCCATTATCTGCTTTTGTAGACACACCGGGAGCTTTCTGCGGCCTGGAAGCAGAGGAAAGAGGTCAGGGAGAAGCCATTGCAAGAAATCTGTTTGAAATGTCGGATTTAAAAGTACCGGTACTTTCTATCGTGATCGGGGAAGGCGGAAGCGGCGGCGCGCTGGCTATGGCGGTGGCCAACGAGGTATGGATGCTGGAGAACGCCATCTATTCCATTCTTTCCCCGGAAGGCTTTGCGTCTATCCTTTGTAAGGACAGTAAAAAGGCGCCGGAAGCAGCCAGAGTCATGAAAGTGACCGCTGCTGACTTAAAGGAACTGGGGCTGATCGAGAGGATCATTCCAGAGGAAGAACCGGCAAATACAGATACTTTGTACCGCATTGCAGGCTATATGGACCGGTCTATAATGGATTTTATGAAGAAGTATTTGAAACTGTCCGGAGAAGAGCTGGCAGAACACAGATACGAAAGATTTAGGAGAATGTAATGAGTGGGATCAAAGCTTTAAAAATAGGAGATCTGGTACTGCAAAGACCAGTGATCCAGGGCGGTATGGGCGTAGGCATCAGCCTTCATAAACTGGCGGGAGCTGTAGCAGCTTCCGGCGGCATGGGACTGATCTCCACAGCACAGATCGGTTTCAGGGAACCTGATTTTAAGACCAACTTTGTAGAGGCAAATCTGCGCGCTATCAGGCGGGAGATGCAGAAAGCCAGAGAGATTGCGCCAAAAGGGCTATCGGTTTTAATATTATGGTTGCCACCAAGCACTATGACCTGTGGGTCAAGGAAGCCATTAAATCCGGCGCAGATGCCATTGTATCCGGCGCAGGTCTTCCGGTACGTCTTCCGGAATATGCACAGGCTGCTTACGAAGAGATGAAAGCCGGTATTGCAGACGCAAAAGAAAACTGCGAAGAATTTTGCAAGCAGGCAGTAAAAAAGTAAAGCTTGCCCCCCATCGTATCTTCCGCAAAGTCTGCACAGGTTATCTGCAGACTTTGGGACAGAAAGAAACTACAAGCAGGTTCCGGACTTTGTGGTAGTGGAAGGACCATTAGCAGGTGGTCATCTGGGCTTTTCCAGGGAAGAGCTGGCAGAGTACGGTGCAGACACCAAAGATGTGCCAAATACCTACAACCAGAAAGCTTACGATAAAGAAGTCCGCTCCATTATGGAAGTAATAAAGACTTACGAAGAAAAGATACCAGAAGCATATCCCGGTAGTAACTGCCGGGGGCATTTATACCCATGAAGATGTAATGCATCAGTTTGAACTGGGGGCAGAAGGCGTACAGGTGGCAACTCGTTTTGTCACGACAGAAGAATGGACTATTCCTTACTGCATTACACAGGCATTGAAAAAAAATAACGCTCCGGATGCTTACAAACAGGCTTACATCAACGCAAAAAAAAGAAGATATCGTTATCACCCAGAGCCCGGTAGGAATGCCAGGACGTGCCATCTTAAATCCGTTTTTACAGCAGATCAAAGACGGCGTCCGTCCGGCTATCAAAAGCTGCTTCCAGTGTCTGGAACACTGCGACATCAGGACTATTCCTTACTGCATTACACAGGCATTGGTAAATGCAGCGGAAGGAGACGAAGATAACGCCCTTCTCTTCTGCGGCAGCAACGCTTACAGAGCCGAAAAGATTGAAAAAGTAGATGATGTGATGAAAGAACTGGTGGGAGAATTGTAACGCATGAACCGCCTGCGTAAGCAGACAGATAAGCATGTTGGTACGAGTTCGCGAGTCCCCAAAAATACCGGTCATACCCATAAAAAAGGTATGGCCGCTTTTTCTTACAAACCCTTACAAAATCCTTACTTGCCTTGACCTTGGAGTAACTCAATGGTACTGTAAAATACTACCGGTGTATGCTTTCTGCATAAAACAAAGGACATGTTCCATGAGGGGGACGTTGTCATATATAAAAATGCAGGAGGCATTTAAGTATGAAGAAACGTTTTGCTATTACAGCGCTGGCACTGGCTTTGACTGCAGGTAGTGCGATGACATCTTTTGCAGCAGGTTTTACAGGTACAGGAAAGGGAGTAAAGTATCAGTGGGGTGACGGATCTTACTGCACCAACAATTGGGTACAGTACAGAAATCACTGGTTCTATTTTGGTGATGACCAGTTAATGAGAACCGGATGGATCCAGAGGGATGGCACCTGGTACTATGCAGCTGATACCGGCGAACTTCAGGGCGGTATTATGAAGATCAATGGAAATGTTTATTATTTTGATACCAGTACCTGCAAAATGGTAACGGGCAACTACAGCTATAATGGCGGAACTCATGAATTTACAGAAAACGGTACCACAGATGGTGGACCATATGTTTACAATGAATGGAACAGCAACGGTATCATCAAACGGGGAACCAAATTTGGAGTAAGATAAATATCCAGATAAAACTTTACAGTTTCCTTTTCGATTTTCTGCGTCCCATTGACCAGCTCGCAAAATCCGGATAAGATAACATTCATAAACACATTCGGAAGAAATGTTGATCGTGAGAAAATGGGAAAACAGGAGACTGGAAAGGCATGGCAGAAAACAGAACGGAAATAAAACAGCGAGAGTATCTCATAGGCGATATGTCCGAAATTGTGGGCGTAAGCCGGGATACTCTCCGTTTTTATGAAAAAAAGGGATCATAAAATCAAGAAAAAAGGAAAATGGATATCGTTATTATCTGGAAGAAGACCTGTTCAGACTGATGGTTATCCTATATAAGAGAAAAATGAATGACAGCCTGGAAGAAATCGAAGGATACATAAAAGGCGAGAATTCTGTAGAATATATGAAAAAACATCTGCAGACCCGTATAAAACAGGAAGAGATGAAGATCCACTATCATCAGCAGGCCATTGCCCGTATGCGGCTTGCCACAAAAGATATTCAAATGGCAGAGCAATACGGTGGAAAATGTACCTGGAAAAATTTTCCGGTAGCCTATCAGTTAGGAGTTTGCGACAGTCTCCACGCAAGTCTGCAAAAATGGTTTTCCCTGTCATCTGAAACAGGCGGGTTGGACATGACTTATTTCTATACCGAATTTTCCATAAAAGAAGGGCAGATGCAGGAGCAGGGCACCAAGCTGTTTCTGTATCAGGAAGTAGGTCCCTTTATCAGCAGTGACTTCCATCTGGAACAATATCCGCAGACTGCACCCGTTCCCTGTATTTATACGATCCTGGAGTCTGAAAATATTTATCCCGATGAAGAAACAGCCTGCCAGATGGTCCGCTGGGGAAAGGAACAGGGAGCAGAGCCAACAGGAGTTCTGTATTCCAATAATATGACTTCGTTTTTAGGAGAAGACAGCAACATTTATTTCCTGGAACTGTATATGCCGGTAAAATAAAAACAGTAAAACGGCAAAACAAGAAAAAGCAGGAAAAAACAAGGAAAAGCCCAAAAGGAAACCGCAAAATCTGCCAAAATGTGGATAAAAAATCCACAAAATTTTCTATTTCCACATAAAAATACATATTTCCCCACAGTTTCCCCATGGTTTACACACACTATAAACAGAGTTATCCCCAAAGTTATCCACATTATCCACCGACAAACACAAGATATGTGGTAAAAAGAAGGGGAAATACAAGATTTAGATTGTGGATAACTTTTTCCACCATAAGAATGTGTATTTCTCTGTGTGAAAGAGCATAAAATGTGTATAAATGGGCGTATAGGCAATACAGGAAAAAGGAATATGTTAAATTATATCTGGAGCGGAATGCTTTTTCTGGGGATCATATGGGGCACGTTTCACGGAAGGCTGGCTCAGGTAACAGAAGGAGCCTTAAACGCAGCAGGGGAAGCCGTGACCTTGAGTATCACCATGCTGGGGATCGTAGTTTTCTGGAACGGGATCTTAGAGATCGGAAGCAGAGCCGGGCTGGTAGAACAGCTTTCAGAAAAAATGAGACCGGCTTTGAAATTCCTCTTTCCGGATCTGCCGCCAGACTGTGAAGCCGCCAGACAGATCTGTGTAAATTTCATTGCAAATATCCTGGGACTTGGCTGGGCGGCGACACCTGCAGGCTTAAAAGCCATGAAAGAACTGGAAAAGGTAGAAGAAGAGCGCAGAAAAGAGAAAGTGGCGAAAAGGACAATTCACGCAGTCTCGAAAGGCACTGCCAGTAATGAAATGTGTACCTTTCTGATCATGAATATTTCATCCCTTCAGCTGATCCCGGTGAATATCATTGCATACAGAAGCCAGTATCACAGTACATCCCCGGCAGCCGTCACCGGTCCCTGTTTTGCAGCAACAATGGTAAGTACACTGGCAGCGGTCATTTTCTGTAAGATCATGGATCATCTCCGTAACCCCACATAGATCCCCAAAATGCTCACCTCATTTCGGGTATATCCTAATAAAAAAAGGAGACACCATAATCAGTGTCTCCTTCGGTCTAACTGCCGGTTCTTGGCATAATAAGCACGTTTATCTTCATACATTCTGGCGTCTGCCTCAGACAGCGATTTTTCTACTTTTCCGGTGCAGTCATCCACCCAGACAGAACCAAGTGCCAGGTGAACCGAACTTTTAGCCATGTCAACCAACATAGAACGGATCATGGACTGGAACAGATTTTCTGTAATGCCCGGTATGAGCACAATAAACTCATCACCGCCAATACGGTATACACATTCCTCCGGAAAATGAGCCTTTAAATTTTCACAGGCATAATCAACGCCTCATCACCCGCCTGGTGTCCCAAAATCATCGTTGATCTGCTTTAAGCCCATTACATCACTGTAAATAATGCCAAGACTTCCACCGTTTGCAAGAGAAGCCAGCTTTTCGTTCATGGCATGACGGTTTTTCGCACCGGTAAGCTGGTCATGGTAGCTTAATGTTTCCAGTTTTCCCAACCAGGTCTCTGCGCCGCAGCATGGAATTGATAAAATGTCCAAGGAGCTGGAGCATAAAAGCAATATGATCCATACGGTCAAGTGGCGGATTGTCAATACCATAGAAACCGATTACTTCCCGGTCACGGTAAATAGGGCTGACAATAAGGCGCGCAATGTTTTGCGGTATCAGTGTTTCATATACAGTAGGGTCATAAGATACGATCTCATCCACATTCCGGATGATAATACTTTCACCTTTCCGGAAGGTGGAATCCAGGTACCCATGGTTTCCGGCGGGATATTGCGTAAAATATTTTTCTGAGGGAAAACCTTAGAAGCACACCATTCATAAGTATTGTCAAAATTGCCATGTTTATTTTTCTCAAAAATATAAACACGGTCGCTTTGGAACATCTGCCCCAGATACTGTAATAATGTATCAATAGACTGTTCCGGTGTTTCTTCTGCCAGTGCACAGCGAAGTCCCTCATTGATCAGTGCTTCATTGTCTGTAAATTCAGAAAAAGAACGTTTAGCCAGTTCATGAATATCCAGGTCAATTGCCATTTCAATACGGACTCTGCGTCCATCGTCAATTACCATGGTATCTTTCAGCAGATAAGAACGGCGCACCAGCGGGTTAAAACGGGACCATTCATAAAACACACCGGGTTTTAAGCGGTTGTTGGTGCACATGGCACAGGGGAAGAACATTGCTGCAGGATCTCATAGCAGTTTTTTCCTTTATAATCAGACTCATCCTTAAACTGAAACAGATCTCTGGCAGCTTTATTCAAATAGAGCAGTTCGTATGTATCTATATCAGAAGCATAAACAGCTTCATTCATATTTTCAAAAAATTCCCAAACTTTAGACATAAAAAATCCCCCTGTTGCATAACTGTATTTATTATAGCTGACTGTTTAGAAGAATGGTAGGAGAACTTTTAGACTTTCTTCGACAAAAGTTAATATTTTTATAATGGGATAATGTTATAATCAAAGAATGAGAGTAAAACTTAAAATGCAAAGCAGAGAAAGGAAGAAAATAATAAATGAGACAGAACGGGAATAAAATCTGGCATATAAAAAATAAGAGATCTTTAAAATTAGCGGCAGCTATGCTTGCAGTTTCGCTGGCTTTTCCTATGGCAGCCCAGGCAAAAGCATGGGACTTTGAAAATGGTAGTTATGTAGATGCTTCCGGCACTCCCATTGAAGGGGCAGTAGCAAAAGGTATCACCGTGACAAAATATCAGAACCGTGCAAACCGGGAAAATGGCATTGACTGGGGAAAAGTAACTGCAGATGGCATCGGTTTTGCCATGATCCGTATTGGTTATTATAAGGATAAAGATCCGTATTTTGACCGGAATATAACAGAAGCAGCAGCCCATGGCATAAAAACAGGCGTGTTCTTCTATACGCAGGCGCTGGATGCACAGACGGCAGCAGATGAGGCAGAGTATGTGCTCCAGGTTATTAAGGATTTTCCGGTATCCTATCCGGTTGCTTATGATGTGGAGTCTAATTACCTGTTGGAACAGGGTTTAAGTGCAGCCCAGATCACGGAAAATGTAAATGCCTTCTGCAAGGTGATCGCAGATGCAGGTTATGGCCCTATTGTGTATGCAAATAATGACTGGCTTACCAATCACTTAAATACAGCAGATATCCCATATGATATCTGGTATGCACGTTATGGCACAGTAAACAGTTATCCAAACCGCACTATCTGGCAGTGCACCCAGGAAGGAAATGTAGATGGGATTAATGATCATGTGACCATTGAACTATCGTTTACAGACTATAGTTCTAAGATCCCTGCAAATAGCTGGAAGAAGATTGATGGCAGATGGTATTACATGAAAGATTATGTGAAGCAGACCGGCTGGGTACAGGTGGGAGATAACTGGTATTATATGGATGCAAATGGAGCCATGGTCAGCAATACAAAAACCCATAAACCTATTGACAAGTGGGTTTATAGGTTTTATAATACCCATAAATCAAAACCCAGTAAACAGATAGGCATATGGGACCAGGATCAAAAGGTGAAGGATCTGGTATCATACAATGCATGGAAAGGGAGCTTATTATGGCAGGAATCGTTAAGGGAGCAGCAGGATTAGTAGGAAACACACCACTTTTAGAACCGGTAAATCTGGAGAAAAAAGAAGGATTAAAGGCAAGGATTTTACTGAAGCTGGAATACTTTAACCCGGCAGGAAGTGTAAAAGACCGTGTAGGAAAAGCGATGATCGAAGATGCAGAAGCAAGAGGTGTTTTAAAACCAGGTTCTGTTATCATTGAACCAACTTCCGGAAATACAGGTATCGGACTTGCATCTGTAGCAGCATCCAAGGGCTACCGTGTGATCCTGACCATGCCTGAGACCATGAGCGTAGAGCGCCGCAACATTTTAAAGGCATATGGTGCTGAGATCGTCCTTACACCTGGGGATAAGGGAATGAGCGGAGCTATCGCAAAGGCAGATGAACTGGCAAAAGAGATCCCGGACAGTTTTATTCCCGGCCAGTTTGTAAACCCTGTAAACCCGAAGATCCACAAAGAGACCACAGGTCCTGAGATCTGAGAGATGCAGAGGGTCAGGTAGACTTCTTCGTAGCAGGCGTAGGTACCGGCGGTACCATTACCGGCGTTGGCACATACTTAAAAGAGCAGAACCCAAATGTAAAGGTAGTAGCAGTAGAGCCTGCAACTTCTCCTGTTCTGTCTGAAGGACATGGCGGTGCACATAAGATCCAGGGAATCGGTGCTGGTTTCGTACCCAAGGTACTGGATACCAAGATCTACGATGAGGTTATGCCCATCGACAATGAGCATCCATTTGAAGCATCCAAGCTTCTTGCAAAAACAGAAGGTATCTTAACCGGTATCTCTTCCGGTGCAGCATTATACGCAGCGATCCAGCTTGCAAAACGTCCTGAAAACGAAGGAAAGACCATTGTAGCTCTTCTTCCGGACAGTGGCGACAGATATTACTCCACTCCATTATTTACTGAGGCATAATCTGGATCGTATATTCGCAAAATGCATACTTCCCTACTTATATCCCCCTGCGCTTGCGCGGGGGATATATTTGTTACATAATAAAACCTGTTCCAGCGTATGCTGTAAAAACAAAACATGCGTGGGGGCAGGCATTTTTTATGGGCTTTCTCTTATTTTTATCAGATTTTATGGTTCCACTGATCATTTTTTATATTGTTGGTTTCGCCATACTTGGAAAAAGACCGGTATTTGATGATTTTTTATATGGCGCAAAAGAGGGGATGCAGACCGTTGTCCAGGTCCTTCCTTCATTAGTTGGATTAATGACAGCGGTAGGCGTCCTTCGTGCATCGGGATTTTTAGAATTTTTAACCCATATTTTAGAAGTTCCGGCTACTTCCATCGGTCTCCCCGGCCCCATTATCCCCGTTGCTTTTTAT
>VOFH01001341.1_pt1 | contig 61707 bp, 85 predicted proteins | sample 5384091 | NCBI WGS metagenome assembly VOFH01 (sample SAMN12384727, study PRJNA508395) | human gut metagenome | isolation source: healthy gut G | host: Homo sapiens | reverse complement strand
CGTAAATACATGTCCTAGGTGGGCGTCTCCGGTTTTACTGCGTACTTCGGTACGTGTCATTCCATAAAAGTATCTTTCTTCTCTGTAATCAAGTCCTTTTTGAATCGGTTGGGAGAAACTAGGCCAGCCACAACCGGAATCGAACTTGTCGGTCGAAACAAATAGGGGTTCTCCGGTGGTGATATCTACGTAGATACCGGGACGGTACTCGTCCCAGTATTCATTCCGGAAAGCAGGTTCCGTAGCATTTTTCTGGGTGACGGCATATTGCTCTGCCGATAATTGTTGGCGAAGGACTGTGTCATCCGGTTTTTGATAAACTTTGGACTTGGGAGCATTGGCTTTGCGTGCCATTTCAAATAAAGCCGGGTTGATATGGCAATAGCCGTTCGGATTTTTATCCAGATAATCCTGATGATAGTTTTCTGCCGGATAGAAATTTGTCAATGGTTTTACTTCTATGGCAATGGGATTTTTTATATTGATCCGCTAATGCCCGGACAGCCTGATTAATAACAGCGATATCCGCTTTATTAGTATAATAAATCCCCGTTCTATATTGCGTACCGCGATCATTTCCTTGCCGGTTGTGGCTGGTAGGATCAATCGTTTTAAAATACAGATCAAGAAGCAGACTTAAATTAACTGTTTCGGGGTCATAGACTACTTTCACCGTTTCAGCTGCATTGGTTTCTCCCGAACATACCTGTTGATAGGTCGGCTGGTTGATAATACTGTTGGCATATCCCACCTGAGTACTTTCTACCCCTCTGATTTGTTTCAGGAAGTGTTCGGTTCCCCAAAAACATCCTCCTGCAAAATAAATTTCTGCTGCGATGATAATATGTTTCATAACTGTTGGTTCTTTCTATAGTAACGGATGAACCGGTGGATATGTTTGAAGTATTTCTTGTAAAAAACTCAATGGCGTTTTTCTATTCTATGATTTCTCCTTTATAGAAATCCAGTATTTTAGTACGGAACAGATAATCATATTTAGCCTGTAACTTGTCAGAGAGTGCTTTAGTCAGATTCAACTTTGACTCATTATATTCCACGAAAGTTGCTTTACCGTTATTGAATTTTTCGCTCATCAACCGAAAAGATTCTTCATTGGCTTTCACTGCCACTTCGCTGGAGTTATATTTACTTTCTGCAGCTACTGCATTATACCAGGCTTGCTGGATTTCTTTCTAAAGAATCTTTTTTGGTATTATCTAGTTGTAAACTGAGATTTGCTTGTTGTAACCGGGCGGTTCGTACACGGTTTCGTGTAGCGAAACGGTTAAAGATAGGGACACTAAGATTAAATCCGATATATTTGTTGAGGTTATTTTTCATCTGGCTGCTGAAACTTCCCTCTGATTTACCACTCACTGTATAATAGTTGCTTCCGAGTCCGGCACTGAAAGATAATTGCGGATAAAAATTACTTTGAGCGATACGGATGTTCTTCTGACTACCTTGCAAGCGATATTCCGCTGCTTTAATGCTAGGTTTGTAGGCAAGCGCTTGTGTATATATATCATCCGGCGGAGTTAGCGCTTCGAATTCCAGTTCTTCTTTCGGATTTTCGAGAATGAAACCTTCGGGAGTCGGTAACTCAAGCAGTTGGCTGAGGTCTAGCAATGATAATTTATATGTATTGTCCGCTTGTACGGAAGTCATTTCATCTTGTGCCACACGTGCTTGTGCTTCAGCCACTTCCGATGGTGAGGCTTTACCTACTTCGAAGAGTCCTTTGATGCGTTTCAACTGATCTTTGCTCAAGTTCGTCTGATTAAAGGCGACTTTGCTTAACTCCAGGTTAAATAGAACTTGCAGATAAGCAGAGGTAACGTTGATGGCTATATCTTCTTTAGCTTTGTTCAGGTCCTCGATAGCGGCCCTAAGATTCAACTTGGCTAATGAATATTGATTTGATAACTGTAAACCTGTAAAAATCGGTACATTGGTCCCTAAGCTGAGGCTCGTATTCGCGCTATTGATATCACTGTAGGAGTTATCTACCGGCGAGGCACTACGTCCCCAACTCCAATTCTGACTCGCACTTCCGCTTAGATTCGGGAGGCGTGCCCATTTGGCTGTATTTACGTCCACTTTATTTTGTTCTGCTTCATTAGCTGTCTGGCGAATATTGATGTTATGCTCGATAGCATAATCAATACATTGCCGCAACGTCCAGGTTTGCGAAGAACCGTTCTGTGCCTGTGCGGAATCTACTCCTGTTCCGGCGAGTAGAAAGATAGCTATGGTTTTATAGATTGTTTTCATAGAAAATGAATTATTTGTCTTTTTTCTCGGCGCCGCGAATTTTGTCATTGGCAGTCACCCCTTTCTTAATCTCAATTTTGATACCATTACTCATTCCTGTGGTCACTTGTGTACGTTGGAATTTCTGTTCGGGTACGGAATCAGTCATGATATACACAAATGTAGAGTCACCACTAAACTCAACAGTGCTTTCGGGTACTGCCAATACCTGATTGGCTCTTTGTAATACAATTTCCGCATTCGCCGAATAACCGGAACGAACCTGTACGGAGTCCGGAACTGAAATAGCAGCTTTAATTTCAAACTGGTTAGCTCCGTTAGTCTCTACTCCTTTAGGAGATATATATTCCAATATCGCGTTGAATGTCAGATTTTGTAAAGCTCCGATAGTCAACTTAAGCGGCATACCTTCATGGATACGTCCCACTTCCGTTTCATCAATATTACCGCGGAAAATCATGTCGTTCATATTGGCTACCGTAGCAATCGTGGTTCCATCGTTGAACGTATTGCTCATAATAACGGAGTTACCGGCTTTGACAGGTACATCCAAAATCAACCCGTCAATGGTGGAGCGAATCAGCGTGCTACTGAAAGAGGCACTGTTTTTGGTAATCCCTTCTTTTACGATTTCCAGATTATCTTTAGCCGTCTGCTCTTCTCTTCGCGAGCCTGCTTCAAAGCTACTTCACTTTTCTCATATTCTTCCCGGCTAATCAGCTGATCTTCGTACAACTTCTTTACGCGGGCAAAATCCGTTTCTGCCTGTGTTGCATTAATCTCTGCCAGGCGCACACGACTTTCCGCAGAATTCAGTTGACCGAGTTCAGGGATTACTTTTACTTTGGCGATAACTTCCCCTTTCTTTACAGCTTGTCCGGCTTCTTTATACACTTCGTCGATAATACCCGAAATTTGCGGTTTGATTAAAATTTCGTCTCTCGGTTCTACTTTTCCGGTAGCTACTGTAGTCTTTTGGAGGTCAGTCACTTCCGGCTTTAGGGTTTCGTAGACAACAACCTTCGGGCGCGACTTCTGATAAAGGAATACGAACGTTCCGACGAGAATTATGGCAACAATTACCAATAATACGATTTTCAGATACTTTTTCATCTTGAATATATATGTTTAATTTTTAATTCTTCATTTAACTCTCAACTCTCCCTTCTCAACTCTCCACTTCTACTCATCTCTGATCGCTTCAATCGGCTTGATAGCCATTGCCCGGTAAGCAGGTGCCAGGCCGGCTAACATCCCCAATGCAGCCAGAAGATGCAAGTGCCGACCGCTAATCCGAAGCTGACTTGAAAATGGCTGTCTCCTCCGTTTGAACTGAGCTAGCCATATCTGCTACTTGCAATATCATTACGGCAAAAGAAATCCCGAACATTCCGGCAATGGTAGTAAGCACCATGCTTTCAGACAGAATCTGTTGCAGGATATCTTTCGGACGTGCTCCGATTGCCCGGCGGATACCGATTTCAGTCGTACGCTCCTTTTACGGTGACCATCATGATATTGGACACGCCGATAGCACCCGCCAACAACGTTCCTAATCCTACCATCCAGACCAATATATTAATGCCGTTGAATAAGTTGTCTACCATAGAAAACATCGCTTCGGCATTCAGATACATAAGTGCTTGTTTGTCGTTAGGGGCGATATAATGGGCAGCTTTGATAATCTGTTCCATTTTCGGTTGCAGTTCAGACACCTTGACACCTTGTTTGGCTGTGAAACATACTACGTCAATCTGCCCTCCCAGATTGTAAGTCTGTTGCATGGTGGTGAAAGGTAGAGTGACGGCTTCCGAAGCCCGTCCCTGTATGTTCATATCTCCTTCGGAAGAAGACATGCCGATCACCTGATAATAAATTCCGTCTACTCTCACGTATTTGCCGCACGGGTCTCTCCCGGTTTGAAAAGGCTTTCATAAATTCGTTTGCCGATCACACACACTTTACGCGCTTCGCTGTATATCCACTTCGTTGATAAACCTGCCATATGCCATTTCTTGTGATTCGATATGGAGATAGTCCGGGTACAATCCTTTTACGCTGCAATCGTATTTCTTATCTTCGTATACGGCTTTAGAACCCCAACGTGCTACGGAGGGAGTAATGACCTCCACATCTTTGACCTGCGAACGAAGGCGTTCGATATCTGTAGATTCCAGATTCCACCATCTTCCTTTGCGGAATCCTTTGTAAGCCTCGCCCGTTCTTTGCGAAGCTAGGAAGCCGGAGTTGGTGGCAAATCCTTCAAAGTTTTTTTTAGCATCTCTTCCAATCCTTGTCCGCCGCCAATAAGGGCGACGAGCATAAAGATTCCCCAGAACACGCCGAATGCGGTCAGCAGGCTTCTCGTCTTATTTCTTGTAATAGTAATGAGGATTTCCTCACAAGTATCCATGTCTATTCTCATAGTCTTAATCTGCTCTAAGTGCTTCGATTGGCCGGATACTGACTGCTTTCGGGCAGGAAATAATCCGGCTAACGTACCGGCTATTATTAATGTGAGTGTAGCCTGGATGGCGATTCTTATATCTACTGTCGGATTCAGGAAAAACAGTTTCCGTCCACATTCCGGTATCCATTGTCTGATTGCCAAAGGCGTTATTCATCCATTCGGTCACTCCGATGCCCGCTACCATACCTATATATCCGAATATCGTGGTAATAGTGACACTCTCAACGATAATCAGCCAGAGAATAGAAAGCGGCTTGGCACCCAGAGCTTTGCGAATACCGAATTCACGGGTACGTTCTTTTACAGTAATCAGCATAATGTTGGACACTCCTACAATCCCGCTTAGAATGTAAAAATACCGATAACCCAAATCGCTATACGGAGCATGGCCGACCCCTGTTGTTGTTGTAGATAATTGGTAAATCGGTTCCATATCCAAATTGCACTATGGTCGGTCGGGTCAAAACGATGATTGGCTCCCAAAACTTTGCGGTAGTAGGTTTCAAACTTCTCATTGGCTTCTATTGTTTCCAAATTTTTGGTAGTCATGATGAGGTTATTCAGTTTGTCACCCTTATTATAAATGGTTTGCAGAGTACTGAAAGGAATGTAGGCGTCGCTGTCTCCGCTGTCTCCCTTTATCATTATACAGCCCTACTACTTGATAAACCACATTGCCGGCATTGACAAACTGCCCGATAGGCTCGGTATGCGTTTTATCGAATAAGAATCTCTGCTGTCTTCTTATGGAGCACGATCACTTTGCGTCGTTCCCTGATATCAATCTCGTTGATGAAACGTCCTTTGAAGAGTTTCACCACTTCTACTTCCGTATGATTGGGATATACGCCGGAAAGACTCAGGCTTACATACTCTTGCCCGAAACTAAGATTTACGCCTCCTTGCCATACCGTTCCGCCGGTATTGATAACATGATCCGGGAAATACCGGTTGGTAGCGTCTACGTCTTTATTGTCCAGTTGCACCCGTCTTCCTTCTTTCAGTCCATCGTATGATTTGCTGGTCCATCCCGGAAAAATCTTGATGGAGTTCATGGCACGTTCGGAAGCCGATTGCTCGAATGCATGGATCAATCCATTGCCTGCGCCTAATAGGACGATAAGCATGAATATTCCCCATGCTACGGCAAATCCCGTAAGGAAGGTCCTCAGCTTATTGCGTTTGATAGTACTATAAATTTCTTGCCAGATGTCAATCATGATATCGTTTGTATAGTAGTATATTTTGATTTATTTCATGATACCGTTTTTGCCGAACGGAGAGGCGTCGTGGTCGATATTATCTTCAATGCGTTCGATGATACCGTCTTTGATGTGGATGATTTTATCGGTCTGGTTGGCAACTCCGCTTTCGTGGGTGACAACTACAATCGTCATTCCCAGCTTATGAAGATCTTTCAGAATTTGCATCACTTCCACGGAAGTTTTACTGTCCAAAGCTCCCGTCGGTTCGTCAGCCAGGATAATTTGCGGTTGGGTGATTAATGCGCGGGCGATGGCTACACGTTGTTTCTGACCGCCACTCATTTCGTTGGGCATGTGATGTGCCCAGTCTTTTAATCCCAGACGGTCGAGATATTCCAGTGCAAGTGCATTTCGCTTCTTGCGGCTTATCCCTTGATAAAATAAAGGAAGTGCTACATTCTCTACGGCATCTTTGAAGGAAATTAAGTTGAATGACTGGAAGATAAATCCGATCATGCGGTTGCGGTATTCGGCAGCTTTGGTTTCGCTTAGATCCTTGATGAGTACGTTATTCAGATAATAATCTCCGGTATCGTAATTATCGAGAATACCTAATATGTTTAGTAAGGTCGATTTTCCTGACCCTGACGCTCCCATGATAGAAACAAATTCACCTTGTTCGATATTGAGATTGATACCTTTAAGTACATGGAGAGGCGCTCCGTTGTTGTAGGTCTTGTTGACGTTTGTTAGTTGTATCACAATTTTCTTTATTTAGATTCTGTTTTCTAATAATTTTCTACTATTAGACGGCTGCAAGATACGAAAAGTTGCAAGGAGGTTGAACTTTTTTTGTAAAAACATTTTGTAGACTCAATCTTCTTTACGTAATTTGTGTGCAGTAAACTTAATGATTAACTAACCCTTTTAAATAAAAGTATCATGAATTCAAACATGGAAAAGCCCTACGTAGTAGGTATTGACATAGGCGGAACGAATACCGTCTTTGGAATTGTAGACGCACGCGGAACTATTATTGCCAGCAGCTCAATCAAAACTCTGGTTATCCTACAGTAGAAGAATATGCTGACGAAGTGTGCAAGAATCTGCTTCCATTGATTATTGCTAATGGTGGTGTTGATAAGATCAGAGGTATCGGTATCGGTGCTCCGAATGGTAACTACTATACGGGAACGATTGAATTTGCTCCGAACTTGCCTTGGAGAGGGAATTCTTCCGTTGGCTGCCATGTTTGAAGAAAGACTGGGTATCCCCACTGCTTTGACAAACGATGCAAATGCTGCTGCTATCGGTGAAATGACTTACGGCGCTGCCCGTGGTATGAAAGACTTTATCATGATTACACTGGGTACAGGTGTAGGTAGCGGTATCGTTATCAACGGTCAGATGGTGTATGGTCATGACGGTTTTGCCGGTGAGTTGGGACATGTTATCGCTCGTCGTGATGGTCGTCTTTGTGGTTGTGGTCGTAAAGGCTGTCTGGAAACTTACTGTTCGGCTACCGGTGTAGCTCGCACTGCTCGCGAATTCCTGGCTGCTCGTACGGATGCAAGCTTGCTTCGTAACATTCCTGCAGAAAGTATTACTTCAAAAGATGTATATGACGCTGCTGTACAAGGAGATAAATTGGCACAGGAAATCTTCGAATTTACCGGTAATATTTTGGGTGAAGCTTTGGCGGATGCTATTGCATTCTCCAGCCCTGAAGCAATCGTATTGTTCGGTGGTTTGGCTAAGTCAGGTGATTATATCATGAAACCGATTATGAAGTCAATCGATGATAATGTACTGAATATCTATAAAGGCAAGACTAAATTGCTCGTTTCCGAACTGAAAGATTCTGATGCTGCTGTATTGGGTGCCAGTGCTTTGGCTTGGGAGCTAAAAGATATCAAGGAATAATATCGATTTTATAATAAAGGTAATGAAAATCCCCGAGAGCTATTGTTTTCGGGGATTTTCTTTTTATATACCGGGAAAATTACAGTTTCTCACTGGGGAACAATTCCTTGACCGTGAGGAAAAATTTGAGGTGGAAGGCTAAGAAATAAAAAAGGGAATTTCATGTTGAATGAAGTTCCCTTTTTTATCTCGAATCTCAAAGTTCAGCTTAGTTGTTAACTCTTTTTTCTTTGATTCTAGCTTTCTTACCAGTAAGAGCGCGCAGGTAGTACAATTTAGCGCGACGAACTTTACCTACCTTGTTCACCTCGATGCTATCGATAGCCGGTGATTCGATGGGGAAAATTCTTTCTACGCCTACAGTTCCTGACATTTTACGTACAGTGAAACGCTTTCTTGTCTCCGTGACCAGCGATTTTGATAACAACACCACGGTACAACTGTACACGTTCTTTGTTACCCTCAATAATACGATATGCTACTGTTACAGTGTCTCCTGCTTTGAAGCTCGGGTGCTGTTTTCCGGTAGCGAATGCTTCTTCTGCAATTTTAATTAAATCCATTGTTGTTATTATTAAATTGTTTCATCGTTACAACGCAACATACCAAGTATCTCGTCTCTTGACAGCGATTGCGCGAAAGCGGTGCAAAGTAACGAATTATTTGCCAGATAGCCAAATGTTTTTGTATATTTGTCGCATATCTAAAAAACAACGAGCATGAAACGAACTTATGTAAAGTTACTGACTGTGGCAGGCTTGACGGGATGCTTCCTGTTTACTTCCTGTCGTTCAGCACAAGAAACTACCGCCCGCTATGAAATATCCAAGGTGGAGGGCAACATGATTACGATTGACTCTACTTGGGATGCTAATCCTGACAAAAAAGCGACCACCGTATTAAAACCCTACAAGGATAAAGTAGACGCGATGATGTACGAAGTCATCGGTACCAGTGAAATGAAAATGGATAAGGGGACCCCTGAAAGCTTGCTCTCTAATTTGGTGGCAAGCGTGCTGCAAGAAGCTGCCGCGCAAGTGTTGGGCAAACCGGCGGATATGGGACTGGTCAATATGGGCGGATTACGTAATATCCTGCCTAAGGGAGACATCACGGTAGGTGCTGTTTTTGAAATTCTTCCTTTTGAAAATTCATTGTGCGTCTTGACGATGAAAGGTACGGACATGAAACGTCTGTTTAAAGCAATTGCTTCTTTACATGGAGAAGGTGTAAGCGGTATCCGTTTGGAAATCAATAAAAAAGGAGAATTGCTGAATGCTACGATCGGTGGAAAACCGGTAGTGGATGACCAGCTTTATACCGTGGCTACTATCGACTATCTGGCAGACGGAAACGGACGCATGGATGCTTTCCTGCAAGCTGAAAAAAGGGAATGCCCGGAAGATGCTACCTTACGCGGATTGTTTTTGGACTATGTACGGAAGCAAACGGCGGAAGGCAAAATCATTACGTCGAAGTTGGACGGACGTATAACCGTAAAATAAGTAAAAAGGAGAATCTAAAAATATAGGATATGAAGAGATTTCAGCTATCATTATGGGTATGCCTTGTAGTGTGTTTCGGCTTTTCAACTTATGCACAGGATACCAAAGAAATTATAATTTTGCAGACAAGCGATGTGCATAGTCGCATCGAACCTATAAATCAAAAAGGCGACCGTAACTATGACGAGGGCGGTTTTGTCCGTCGTGCCACTTTCCTCGACCAGTTCCGCAAGGAGCATAAAAATGTGTTGCTGTTCGACTGCGGGGATATTTCACAAGGGACGCCTTATTATAATATGTTCCGTGGCGAAGTGGAAGTCAAGTTAATGAACGAAATGGGATATGATGCCATGACTATCGGTAATCATGAATTCGATTTTGATCTGGACAATATGGCTTTACTCTTCAAAATGGCTAAATTTCCGGTGGTTTGTTCCAATTACAATCTGGACGCTACGGTGCTGAAAGATTTGGTAAAGCCATACGTTATTCTGAAACGGTTTGGGCTGAAAATCGGTGTCTTTGGACTCGGAGCGAAACCGGAAGGTTTGATTCAGGCAAATAAATGCGTCGGAGTTGTTTATGAAGATCCTATTGAAGTGTCGAACAAGGTAGCTGCCTTGTTGAAAGAGAAGGGATGCGACCTCGTTGTATGCCTGTCTCACCTAGGCATTCAAATGGATAGGGAGTTGGTTGCAAAAACACGGAATATCGATGTAATTTGGGGCGGACACTCGCACACTTTTATGAAAGGACCGGAGAATTATCAGAATGTGGATGGAAAAGAGGTACCCGTTATGCACACAGGAAAAAGTGGAGTTCGGGTAGGTCGTCTCAACTTGACTTTGAAACGTAAATGAGAATATTTCCCTTTATCTTAGTTGTTTTATTTTTTATTTTAGCCGGATCCGTTTCGAGTCCGGCCCAGAATGCTGCTTCTGTTGAACCTTTGCTCTTATATAAAGCACAGCAGGATAAGAATTGCCGGCATTGGGTCGATTCGGTGATGGATAAGTTATCCTTTAAAGAAAAGGTCGGCCAGTTGTTTATCTATACCATTGCTCCGGTAAACACCAAGCGAAATTTGGAGTTATTGCGTGAGGCTATTGATACTTATAAAGTGGGCGGACTTCTCTTTTCCGGTGGGAAGATGCAGAATCAGGTTGAGTTAACCAACCGGGCACAACGGCAGGCGAAAGTTCCTGTGATGATCACTTTCGACGGGGAATGGGGGTTGGCGATGCGTTTGCGCGGCACACCTGTGTTTCCACGGAATATGGTGTTGGGATGCATTCGTGACAATCGCTTGATTTATGAATACGGGCGTGAAGTAGCCCGACAATGCCGTCAGATAGGTGTGCAGGTGAATTTTGCTCCGGTGGCGGATGTGAACATCAATCCGAAAAATCCGGTTATCAACACCCGCTCTTTCGGAGAAGATCCGATACAAGTTGCCGATAAGGTAATCGCTTATGCTTCCGGTCTGGAAGGAGGAGGAGTATTGTCTGTGTGCAAACACTTCCCCGGACATGGAGATACCGATGTTGATTCGCATAAAGCTCTACCCGTACTTCCCTTCACGCGCGAACGTTTGGACAGTGTCGAACTCTATCCTTTTAAGAGAAGCGATTCGTGCCGGAGTAGGTGGTATGATGGTGGGACATCTGCAAGTCCCGGTCATTGAGCCGATCGGCGGGCTCCCGTCTTCTTTGTCTCGCAATGTCGTATACGACTTATTGACGGATGAACTGGCTTTTAAAGGATTGATTTTTACTGATGCGCTTGCCATGAGGGGCGTATCGGGCAATGGGAATGTCAGCTTGCAGGCATTGCAGGCGGGTAATGACATGGTACTGGCTCCACGTAATCTGAAGGCGGAAGTGCCGGCTGTGCTTGCAGCTGTTGAAAAAGGCGAACTGAGCCGGGAAGATATAGAAAGTAAATGCCGCAAGGTACTGACCTACAAATATGCGCTGGGACTTAGCAAAAAGAAGTACGTGCAATTGTCCGGCCTGGAGCAGCGGGTGAACAGCCCGCAGGCGCGCGACTTGGTGCGCCGGCTGAACCTGGCGGCAATTACCGTTCTGAATAATAAAGATCATGTACTGCCGCTACATACGGACAAAGACCAGAAGATAGCTTTGCTCGAAGTAGGCGACCCGGGTGAGACGGAAGCATTAGCAAAGCAAATGACACGTTATGCATCTCTGGTTCGTTTCCGCCTTCGTCCGAAACAGACAGAAGAAGAAAACCGTCGATTATATGATTCATTAGCTATTTATAAACGAGTTGTAGTAGCTGTCAGCGAACAACGCCTAGCTTCTTATCAGCCATTCTTTACGAAGTTTGCTCCCGATGCTCCGGTTGTCTATCTTTTCTTCACCCCCGGCAAGATGATGTTACAGATTCAGCGCGCGGTGAGCCATGCTTCGGCAGTAGTGTTAGCGCATAGCCACAATACGGATATTCAGCGTCAGGTGGCGGACGTCTTATTTGCCAAAGCCACTGCGGATGGAAGATTGTCGGCGAGTTTGGGCGGATTATTCCATACAGGTGCGGGGGTGACAATCACTCCGAAAACTCCTTTGCATTTTGTACCTGAAGAATACGGCCTTTCATCTGTGTCGTTGAAGCGGATTGATTCTGTTGCTTTGGACGGTATCCGGCAAGGAGCCTATCCCGGTTGTCAGGTAGTAGTTATGAAAAATGGTCATGTAATGGTCGATAAAGCTTTCGGCACACATACAGGAAAAGGAAGTGCCCGCGTCGAATCATCGGATATCTATGACCTGGCCTCCCTTACGAAAACGACGGCTACCTTGCTTGCTGTTATGAAACTCTATGATAAGGGGCGCTTTAACCTGACAGATAAGATTTCGGATTATCTGCCGTTTTTGCAGCGCACCAATAAAAAGGACATAACGATTCAGGAGATCCTGTATCATCAGTCCGGTCTGCCGTCTTGGCTACCTTTCTATCAGGAAGTGATTGATAAGGATAGCTATAAAGGCCGTTTGTTCAGTGCGCGTAGAGATGCACAGCATCCGGTGAATATAGGAATAAATACGTGGGCAAATCCGAATTTCAAGTTTAAGGAGGAATATGTATCTCCAACGAAAACCGGGGATTATACCATTCAAATCTGTGATAATCTGTGGTTGAACCGTTCTTTCCGAAAGGTGATAGAAGAGAAAATTGTGGAAGCGCCGTTAAAGCAGAAACGCTATGTATATAGTGATGTCGGATTTATACTGTTGGGAATGCTGGTTGAACAGCTTGCGGGAATGCCAATGGAAGTATACTTGCAAAGCGAGTTTTACGAACCGTTGGGACTGGAGCGTACAGGTTACCTGCCTTTGCGTCGTCTGGCAAAGTCGGAAGTCATTCCTTCCAATAAAGACCGTTTCTTGCGTAAAGAGACTTTGCAGGGATTTGTGCATGATGAGGCTTCCGCTTTCTTTGGCGGATTGGCCGGAAATGCCGGACTTTTCTCTACTGCCCGCGAAGTAGCCCGTGTATATCAGATGTTATTGAACGGGGGAGAAATAGACGGCCGGCGTTATTTGAGCAAAGAGACTTGCCAGTTGTTCACTACTTCGGTCTCAAAGATAAGTCGGCGGGGACTGGGATTTGATAAACCGGATAGGGAAGACTCGAAGAAAGGGAACTGCGCTCCCGATGCTCCGGCAGAAGTCTATGGCCATACCGGATTTACAGGTACGTGCGCATGGGTGGACCCGGTTAACGAACTGGTTTATGTCTTTCTTAGCAACCGGATTTATCCGGATGTTACCAATCGCAAGTTAATTAGGCTGCACATACGCGAGCGGATACAGGAAGCGATTTATGATGCGATGAAGAAAAAGTAATCCTTCCGCACTGAACACAGGTATAAAATAAAGTGCCCTTCCGCTTATGATAGCAGAAGGGCACTCCTTATTTATTATTAATGTAATTCTGATTGTTGCCGGGCTTAGAATGATACACCCAGGCGGAAACCGAAGTTGCTCAATCCATCTACACTGTAATGCAGTACATCAGCTTTATTGGTACCATAGCTGTAGTACAAAGCAAAGTGCAAGCCCGGTCCGTAAACCCATGGGAATACATTGATACCTACTTCAGGAGAAGCATAGAATCCCCAGCTGTTGTCTCTTGCTTCCAACATACTGAAGTTGGAACGGATTTAGCATATTCAGCACCTAATTTAGCACTGACGTAGGGTTGTACGGCTCCACCGCGATTCCATTGGTAACGTGCAGCAGCACCGAAAGGCAATTGGAAAATGGTATGTTGCTGATCGGTAGTCACTTCACCGGCGCCCATCTGGAAGGTTTCGCGACCTACATATTCGTGGTTGCTGTGATAGTTCAGGAAAAGACCCAAACCCATGTTAGGAGTCACGAAGTAACCACCTTCGAAGTTCATACCCCAACCGCTTGCTTTATCTGCAAAATTATTACTCAGTGGAACATTGAACTGCCAGTCGATATTAGCATATCCATTGTCTGATAGCTGTGCCTTAGCCGGCATGGCGAAGGCGATAGCAATAGCCGCCAAGGCTACTACCTTGAAGTATATATTTTTTCTTGTTTTCATAACAGTTGTAGTTGTTTATTTGTTAGTAAGATAAGGTGACTGTGTAAATGACTGGTTGACAGCTTCTACTGCAAGAGTACGGTTGATAGCTTTGGAACCAGTGTCAAATCCGGTCAGATAGCTTGTCCATACAATGGGCAGTTTTTTACTGTCTCCCTGTTCGGCTTTCAAGTTCACCATTTCTGTCAGGAATGAGTTGGTACTATAACTATAAGTTACAGCGTACGGGTAGTACCAGCCACCACCCCAGTTGCCACCCCAGTAGCCGGCCCCCAGTATCCGGGATAACCCCACCACCATTCAGGTTGTGTGTAGCTGGTGAAATAATAAGTACTTGCGATGTAGCTTACTTGAATACCCAAGTCTGCACTTTCTTTGTTGGTTGCTGCTGCATAACCTCTGGCAATCATGTTTTCCGTATAAGCAGCCAGAATTTGCTCTGCGCCTTCTCCTTCGAGATATTCCGGTTCTTTACTGTCACTGATTACCAGAATTTGATCTGCCAGATAGAATGTAGGAACTTTGAAGTCGGCTTTCTCGTCGTAGTTAGTGTATACCAGATAATTGTTATCCAGTTTACCCATGTCCGGGTCTTTTTCACATGAAGCGAGTGCAAAGACCGCCAATAAAATAGGAATTAATTTCTTCATATCTTTATAATGTTTAGGTTATATAAAAATCAGGCCCTGGTACCTTGGGGCTTTTGTTACAAACAACAAGAAAGAAATAAAAAGGTTCGCACGAAGAAATTATTTTGCCGGAAAATTAACATTTTTCTTTTTCGGGATTCAATAAAAAAGGTAAGCTCTTTGCCGCATCAACAGCTAGTTTGCTTACCATTCATTCTTTACAGATTCTTGCTTGAAATTCCGTTTATTTAAACAGAGGTTTCAGCAGTTCCGGCATTTCCACCTTGTCAACTTCCAGTTCGCTAACCCGTTGTTTGCCTGTTGAAGACAGGTGAAAGTACATTTGCCGGCGGTCCTCGTTGCCGAGTTCCCTGACAATCAATCCTTTTTCTTCCAGTATCCGGAGCATTTTCGATGTATGTGAGGGACTTAAATCTGTACTTTTCGACAGGTTAGTTGCCGTCATTCTCTCGGTGGCGTCTTTGAGGATGCATAATATCATCGCTTCATTCAACGTTATCCGGTATACTTTTTCAAATGCAGTTTCAAAGCTCGACATGGCTCTGAACACTTCGCGCATTGCACATATTGTTTTCATATTTTGTTTGAATATATTTTATTAGTCATATCTTTTAAATAAATAGATTCACGTTCGCGTTATCCGCCCGTTCCATATACGTTGCTACACCGCCTAATGGTACCTCGTCCAGGAGTTCTTCTTGTTTGACTCCCATCACGTCCATTGACATCTGGCAAGCAATAAATTCCACTCCGTTTTCTAGCGCTTGCTGACGCAGGGATTCCAATGAATCTATTCCTTTCTTATTCATGATATACCGCATCATTTTTCCTCCCTATTCCGCCCATGCTCATCTTCGAGAGTTTCAGCTTTCCGGAACTGGAAGGCAGCATCATGCCGAACATTTTTCCCAAGATATCCTTTTCGGTTTCTGGTTTGTGCAACTTCTTGATGACGTTCAGTCCCCAGAACGTAAAGAAGATGGTGACTTTTTGTCCCGTAGCTGCTGCGCCGTTTGCTAGTACAAAAGTAGCTAAAGCTTTGTCCAAATCATCACTAAACATGATAAAGGTTTTTCCTTTGCCCTCACATGAAGTAACAATATTGCACGATTTTGGTTCTCCCTTTTCTATGACAACAACAGATTTTCCTCCGGAAGACTCTTTCGAAACGAGTTGGTTACCGGTTGAATTGCACCATGCGGCGGCGTCACGAGGGAACCCCGGATCAGTTGCAGTGATTTCAACGCGTTCTCCCGAAGCGAGCATGTCCATTGTCTTCTTCATCTTTAAAATCGGGCCGGGACATTGTAGGCCGCAGGCGTCTACCCGGATAGTCTTGGCAGGGGTGGCATGTTTCGACAGGAGCAACTGGTTTGCTAGCCTGAACCGTTGCTTCTTGCCGTACTGTTGTCTCGTCCGTCTCATTATCATTTTCTTCGTGTATAATGATAGGAGCGGTAGCAGCGCGATATGTTTTTAGTCCGCCCGACAGATTACGGACTTTTTCAAATCCGTGCTGTGTCAGTATCCGGTAAGCAAGATACCCTCTCAATCCTACGGCGCAGAATGTATAAATCATCTTGTCTTTTGGCAGTTCGGCTATCCTGTCCCTCAGTTCGTCCAAAGGAATATTCACAGCTCCCGGGCAGCGTGCCCAATGAAAATTCATCCTGTGTGCGGACATCCAGCAGGAATTTGTTTTCCATTTCGATGTCTCTCAATTCCCGCCAGTAGGTAGGTCGTGTTCTTCCGGAAATAATATCCTCCGCCACGTATCCTGCAAGAGCTACCGGATCTTTGGCAGACGAGAACGGAGGAGCATACGCCTGTTCCACTTTCATCAGGTCGTAGATCGTTCCCTCGTATTTGATGACAAGCGCGAGTTCGTCAATCCGTTTGTCTACTCCGTCATAACCGACAATCTGTCCGCCGTACAACCTTCCCGTCTTTTTTATCGAAAGTGATTTTGATACTCATCGGCATGGCATTCGGATAGTAACCGGCGTGAGAAGCGGGATGAATGGTAGATGACATATAATCTATCTCTGCCTGGCGCAGACGCTTGCCGGGTAAACCGGTTGAAGCAACGGTCAGTCGAATACCTTTGCGATTGAAGTACCGATAGAACCCTCATAAGGAATCTTTGCGCCTAGGACATTGTCCGCTACGATGCGTCCCTGACGATTGGCAGGTCCGGCCAGATAGTTGAGCCACGGTTTGCCGGTGATCGGGTGGCGGAATTCGATAGCGTCACCGATGGCATAAATCGATTCATCGGAAGTTTGTAGATAGTCATTCACAGCGATGCCTCCGGCTTCGCCGATTGTCAGTTCGGTAGCCCGTGCCAGATTCGTTTCCGGACGTACGCCGATAGATAGGATGACAATATCGGCAGGAACGGACTGTCCGTTCTTGAAGATGACTTTCAATCCTTTTCCGTCTCTTTCAAAAGAGGCTACTGCCTGCTCCAGATACAGGTTCACTCCTTTGTCCATCAAATGCTGGTGTACAAGGGATGCCATGGAGAAATCAATGGGAGCCATCACTTGATTGCCCATTTCCACAATAGAAACTTTAGCTCCTTGTGCGTGCAGGTTCTCTGCCATTTCCAGCCCGATAAATCCGGCTCCGATGACAACAGCCCTTCGGGGAGCATGACTGTTGATATATTCTTTGATCCGATCCGTGTCGGCTACATTCCTTAATGTGAAGATTCCGTTCAGGTCGATTCCCGGCAGGGGAGGACGTACGGGGAGGCACCGGTGGAAATAAGTAGTTTGTCGTAACTTTCCTGATAAGTGTCCTCGCTGCTGCGGCGGACAGTAACGGTTTTTCTTTTCCGGTCAATAAAGATCACTTCGTTTTCCGTGCGGACATCAACACGGAAGCGGGTGGAGAATGCTTCGGGAGTCTGTACAAATAATTTTTCTCGTTCTTCTATCACTCCTCCTATATAATAAGGCAGCCCGCAATTGGCGTACGATATATACTTTCCTTTTTCCATAAGGATAATTTCTGCTGCTTCGTCTACTCGTCTGATTCGGGCGGCAGTGGTAGCTCCTCCTGCAACACCTCCGATGATAATAACTTTCATATATTCTGTTTTTGGTGTAAATAGTTTCCTATGGAAATAACAACAGTATGGAAGAAATGTTCATGGATTCAGATAAAAAACTATATTTGCGCACCCTGTTTTCATTCTTCTATTTAATGTAGATAAATTGTATGAATAAAATTCTTGTTATTGACGATGAAATCCAGATTCGTAGCCTTTTGGCACGTATGCTGGAACTGGAGGGGTACGAAGTATGTCAGGCTGGCGATTGCAAGGCTGCTCTCAAACAGTTGAAGTCCAATCGCCTGATGTGGCGCTATGCGATGTCTTTCTTCCTGATGGAAATGGGGTAGACTTGGTGCTGAACATTAAGAAGATAGCTCCTAATGTAGAAGTGATTCTTCTTACTGCACACGGCAATATTCCTGATGGGGTACAGGCGATTAAAAATGGTGCATTTGATTATATAACGAAGGGAGATGATAACAATAAGATCATCCCGCTAATCAGTCGTGCTGCGGAGAAAGCAAGAGAATGAATGTCCGGCTCGAAAAACTCGAGAAGAAGGTGGGGCAGATGTATTCGTTCGATTCTATTTTAGGAGAATCGAAAGCTTTGAAAGAGGCCGTACTCTGGCGCAGAAAGTGTCGGTGACAGATGTTCCCGTACTACTGACGGGGGAAACAGGAACAGGAAAGGAAGTCTTTGCGCAAGCCATACATTATAGTAGCAAACGGAGCAAACAGAATTTTGTGGCGGTCAACTGTTCGTCTTTCAGCAAAGAACTGTTGGAGAGTGAAATGTTCGGTCACAGAGCCGGTTCATTTACCGGAGCATTGAAAGATAAGAAAGGGCTTTTTGAAGAAGCTAACAATGGGACTATCTTTCTGGACGAAATAGGCGAAATGGCTTTTGAACTGCAGGCCAAGCTATTGCGTATTCTCGAAACCGGCGAGTATATAAAGATCGGTGACACGAAGCCTACAAGAGTGAACGTGCGTATCATCGCTGCAACCAACCGCAATTTGCAGGAAGAAATCAGGGTGGGACATTTCCGTGAAGACTTGTTTTATCGTCTTTCCGTGTTTCAGGTGCATCTTCCTTCACTTCGCGAACGTACCGGCGATATTAGGATCTTGCTACTGCTTTTGCCAAAAGTTTCTCCGAAAAACTTTCGTATGCCGTCAATGAGATGACTCCCGCTTTTCTGGAAGCGCTGGAACAACAGCCGTGGAAGGAAACATCCGCGAATTGCGGAATGTGATCGAGCGTAGCCTGATTGTTTGTGAAGGTGGGCGGTTGGATGTATGTGATTTACCTTTGGAGAATTCAGAATACTCATTACGAATGCTCGGACGATAGTGCGGAGGACTTTGAACTGGCGGCAATGGAACGAAGACATATGGAAAAAAGACATAAAACAAATTGCACGAGTGTTGGAGTATACGAAAGGCAATAAGACGGAAACTGCCCGTTTGCTGAAAATTGGACTTACTACGTTGTATCGGAAAGAGATACGGATATCTTTGATAGTATCCATAATATGGCTTTCTACTTGTGTGCGTTGCCAATGAAGGGAGCCGATGATATGTATTACAGACATATTTTCGTCCATAACCATTTCGGCATATTTATGTAGTTCCCTTTGAATGATTCGCAGGGTGTCACTGCTGCCCGTCAGCATCATGGAGATAGATACGTTGGATGAGGCCATTGAAACGACGTTTATTTGATATTTGTTGATGACTTCCAATATCTTACCCATAAACAAATATCCGGGCAATACATTCAATGAGGTAAAACGTACAAAGGTAGCCGAATCCTGTGAGAGGATGGCTTTGACACTGTTGCCTGTGTCATGGGAAGATATATAGAGTCGTTCTGTTGACAGATCGTGTATATCGGTTAGGCGGATAGCCATATTGGAGCGTGCCGCAAGGGTGATGCAGTCTGTGTAGAGCAGGTAAACTCCGCTGTTAATCAGTTGCTCGGCTTCTATGTAGGTTAGTGAATGTTGTTCTCGCAGACAATTCCGGTTTGCGTAGATATGATTGATAGGCGTGGATAACAGTATTTCGTCCGCTTTGAATAGGGTGGCAAGCACTGTTGCATAGTAATCATTGCGTTGTTCGCTCATAAAGTCTATTTCACCATACACATTCCTGCAAATGGAAAGTGGGGCGATAAAAATATCTACATTTCGGTTCTCGTCAATGTATTGTTGGATAGATTCCTGAATATATGGGATATCTGGCTTTCTTTCCAGGTTGATTTGCATAAATTTACCGGTATCCAGCGTTTGGGCACGAAGCCCCTGTTGACGTAAGCAATAAGTGAATAAATCGCTGGACAGTCCGTATATTTCAGCTTTTATTGTTTTATCAATCAGCAAATCTGCTTTGTCTTCTACAAGTATATGTATTTTCTTTATACACTCCAGAATCCGGTTCTTAATTTCTTGATTTAGGTGCGGTTCTGTGATGAGATGATTGGTCAGGCTATAACAATATTCTTCGATGGCATTGACTGTGGCATGAGAAGCTTCATCTTCTTCGTGAAACCAACTGATGGAAATAGCCTGTAACCACTCCTGTAATTGTGCCAATATAGGGACTACAGCTACATAAGGATGTTCTTTCTGAATACAATTGATTACTTGCTTGATATCATCTTCATCTTTAATTTTTTCGAATTTGCAAACTTTCATCGTTGTCTGATTATTTATCGATTGTTACTCTTTTCAAAATGATATGCCTTTTTTCAAAAGGGAATGATTGGATCTTATCCATCATTCCTTTACTTTGGAATCGGGTATATCTTTATAAATCAATTTATTAATGTTGCAATCAATGTTTTTAATACATTTCCTTACTATAAATAATCTGCCAATACCGTACCACATTGGGATATGAAGTAAGATTTGCTATCTTTGTAGCGTAATTGTAATTGATTGATAAACCAACGATATTCATCTATTTATGAAACTCTGTATATAGCTGCACTCAACGAATAGCATACTTTTTTAATAAGGCTATTCAGCTATCCGGTAAGCAACGACCCGCTTGCCAAAGAGTTTTATATCCATTTTATGAATTTACGGAACTGTGTGCTGCTATGATGTGGTATACCGTATCGTGCTATTTTTAAGTTGAGCAATGAATTATACATATAAGCAAATATGGCTCATCAACTTTCCTGTGATGATGAGCATTCTGATGGAACAATTAATCAATATTACCGACGCTATTTTCCTGGGGCATGTGGGAGAAGTCGAACTGGGAGCTTCTGCGCTTGCCGGAATCTATTATTTGGCTGTTTATATGCTGGGCTTCGGATTCAGCATCGGGCTGCAGGTGATGATTGCCCGGAGAAATGGGGAACAACATTATAAAGAGACGGGACGTACATTTTTTCAGGGAGTATATTTCCTGTCGGGGATGGCAGTCATTCTTTGCCTATTGCTCCATTTGGCTTCTCCCTTGATCCTGTGCCGGTTGATAACTTCGGATGAAATTTATCAGGCAGTGATTCATTATCTGGATTGGCGTAGCTTCGGTTTGTTGTTCTCATTTCCTTTTTTAGCTTTCCGGTCTTTTCTGGTAGGGATAACAACGACCAAAGCATTGTCCGCGCAGCTATCATGGCTATCTGTATCAATATTCCTTTCAACTATCTGCTGATATTCAAACTGAATCTGGGTATATCCGGGGCGGCGATGGCTTCTTCTTTGGCAGAGTTCGGAGCTTTTGTCGTACTCTATTATATATGTGGGTGAGGGTCGATAAAGTGAAATATGGGCTGAAGGTCGTTTATGATGAGAAAGTGTTAATAAAGTTGTTGAGGATATCTGTATGGAGTATGCTTCACTCTTTTATCAGCGTCGCTCCCTGGTTTTTGTTTTTTGTGGCTATCGAACATTTGGGGAAGACAGAACTTGCTATTTCCAATATTACCCGTAGTGTTTCTACCGTCTTTTTTGTGATAGTCAATTCTTTTGCATCCACTACTGGTTCATTAGTCAGCAATCTAATTGGGGCAGGGGCAGGGGAAGGAACTTTTCCCGTTTGCCATAAAGTTCTTAGGTTGGGCTTATGCCGTGGGAGTTCCATTGATAGTTATGACTCTTTGGAGTAATCAATGGATTATCGGATTTTATACGAATAACGATAATCTGGTGAGACTAGCTTTCTATCCTTTTATAGTTATGCTGTTGAATTATGCTTTTGCATTGCCCGGATATGTTTATATTAATGCTGTTACCGATATAGGAAAGACGAAGCTCGCTTTTATCTTCCAGTTAATCACTATTCTGGTATATTTGATTTATCTGTATCTGTTAAGTGAATGTTTTCATGCTTCTCTGACTGTGTATATGACGGCAGAATATTTGTTTGTTATTTTATTAGGGATGCAATCCATCATTTACTTAAAGAGGAAATCCAACTAGAATATGTACTTTTGTACTTTCAATACTTGATACTTTCTCAAAATGACTGAAGATATAAAGAATAAACTTTTAATGTGTGCGGAGATTTATCATCGCGCAGACTTTATTACAAGTGATCCGGTGCAGTTCCCTCATCGCTATACGCTGAAACAGGATATTGAAATCAGTGGCTTGCTAACGGCGATTATGAGTTTTGGCAATCGCAAACAGATCTTGAAGAAAGCGGACGAACTGCACAGGCTAATGGGAGATTCACCTTATCAATATGTACTGTCCCGCCAGTGGGAGGTAGATTTCCCTTCGGGGTAACCCGTAGCTTTTATCGGATGTTGTCGCATGCTGATTTCTATGGATATTTCCAGCGATTATACACAGCTTATACACAGTTTGAAAGTCTGGAGGAAGCCTTGATGTTAGATCCCGGAATACCAATGGAAAAGTTATGTGCATTTCTTGAAGTATCCGCTAAAAGTCCTCAAAAGAAACTCAATATGTTTTTGCGTTGGATGATTCGGATCGGGATTCGGAAGTCGATTTTGGAATTTGGAAAAGCTTTGACCGCAAAGAACTGATTGTTCCTTTGGATACACACGTCTGCCGGGTAGCACATTATTTCAAGTTGACGGATACGGAAACTGTTGCATTATACTGTATTATTCATATCTTTGCATAAAGATATTTTAGATATGGATACAGAAACAGTCGATAAATTCTTGAGAGAATTTAAAGATAAGGCTAGGGCTTTCGGGATTGTCTTTCGTATAGATAGAAAGAAGAATATGCAAGCTTTGCTTGATTTGGAAATTTCGGCAATTATGCGTGAAAAGATAATAATGTCTTTGACAGTTGAAGACTATTATAAAGGTCCTACGGAAGATAAGTTGAATTATATGGGAGAACTTTGGGAGTTTGGCAAGTCCGTAGATAAAAAGGAGGTTTATATCAAAATAAGTAAAGGTACTGGAGCAAATTCTCCAATCTGTGTCTCCTTTCATTTGGCAGAGAGAAAAATAGAACATCCTTTCAAAAATAAAAAGTAGAAGTTATGAAAAGTCCGTTTACAGGTGGTGACGCTGTATTGTGTCATGAGAAGCAATCATTTGAATTTCGAAAAGACAATTTTGAGATAGTATATCATTTTTATAGATGTAAGGATACAAATGAAGAGTTTACTACAACTGAACTTGATCAACTGAATATGAATCAAGTTTATAATTTGTATCGTCAGAAATATGCAATACCATTTCCGGATGAAATAAAAAGGGTCCGGGAATTATATGGTATATCTGCACTTCGTATGTCTAAACTTTTAGGTTTCGGAGATAACCAATATAGAAAATACGAAGAAGGAGAGATGCCTAGTGTGTCTAATGGAAAAATGATTTCAGCTTTGAAAGATCCTCATTTCTTTTTGGAAATTCTGAAACTTGCTCAAAATCAGTTTCCAAATGATGAGATACTTAAAATTGAAAAAAGGGTAAAGGAACTGTTATTAAATAATTCTTGTTTTGAGAATAAAATAAATGAATTTATATTTCACAACCATTTGTCTTTACGTTCAAGTATGAATGGGTATGCTTCTGTCATTCCCGAGAAGGTTAAGCAGATTATTGTCTTTTTTGCATCTGCATTACAAGGAGTTTTTGAAACAAAACTAAATAAATTATTATTTTATTCTGATTTTCTTTCCTATAAGAAATATGGTAAAGGTATTAGCGGGTTACAATACCAAGCTATAAGTTATGGGCCTGTTCCTGTACGTTATAGTACTATATATGAGAACTTGGACGGATTAAAAAAGGAAATCATAAATTTGGGAAATGGTTATTCTGGAAGTATGATTACAACTGTTGAGCAATTTGAACAGTCTTTATTTACAGTTGAAGAATTAGAGGTTTTACAATGTGTATTAGTTCATTTTGAGAAGAGTAAGGCTAATGAAATTTCAGAAATGAGTCATGCTGAAGAAGCGTGGCGCCAAAATGAAAAACAGCATAGCTTGATTGATTATAGTTATGCGTTTGATTTGAGACAGTTGTAATGTATGCTTCATTTTGATAAATGGTTAGCTGTGTTCTGTTAAAATGCATCCGACCGTTTTTCTTTATTTTTTCCTACGGATATTAGGTTTGTATATATACGAAGGAAAGAAAGGAATCTTTCAACAGGCTGTTGGAAAAAGAGCGAATATAAAAAGTTACCCCAATTTAAAAAGTAAAGGTAGTAGAACAAATAAGCAGGACCTTTTTAGAAGGTTTCTTCTTTATCTTCTTCGAGGCGTATGAGAGGACTATAGTAAGGAATTGGGAGAGATTTTACTTTTACAACTGGAAAACTAAAAACTTCTAAAAATTCTAAGGTTGTCTCTGGAGCTTTTAGCAAGTCTTTCCAAGAAAGATAGGAAATTTACAAAATAAGAGAAAATAATTATTTTGGCAAGATAGAGCTCTCCGAATGTTTACGAAAATAGTTATATTTGTACTTGTAAACAAGGGGATATAATGGATATCTGGGATAAAAAGAAACGTTCCGACGTTATGGCAAAAATCAGAAGTAAGGATACGAAACCTGAATGGATCGTTCGTCGTTACTTATATTCTCGTGGCTACCGTTACCGTAAAAACGTAAAGGGTTGCCGGGCACGCCTGATATTGTGTTGCGTAAATATGGTATTGTGATATTTATTCATGGATGTTTTTGGCATGGTCATGAAGTTGATGGGCATATTCCCCATTCTAATGTTGATTTTTGGAGGAAGAAAATAGAACGGAACAAGCAGCGTGATGAACATAATAAAGAAGCTTTAAAAAAAAAATGGGTTGGAAAGTCATGACCGTGTGGAATGCCAACTGAAATCTGCGGTTCGAGAGAAACCGCTTTTGGAGGTGGAGTATTGGATTAATCATTCTTATTTGGAACGTTTTTAAGCAGAAAACGTTTAAGGTTTACAATATTGAGGAAACATGTTTGTCTATTGTAGCTGAAGAATATGTAAATTATGAGAAAACTAAATGAAAGTGATATGTAATGCGAAAAGCTGATGATATTAAACTGTTTCTGTCTATATATAAATATGAGGAACAAAAGATGATGGTAATAATTTAAATATTTTAGAATAATAAGAGCCTGTTTGAATTTTCTTCAATAATAATTTTATAGCTACAATTTAGACCATTTTCTCTGCCGAATCGAATGTTAATTCATAGTTTCGACAGAGCCTTCTGTCATTGTCCATCCACGAGAATGATCTTTTCCACAATCCATCTTTTATGAATAGGTTTGAATCCTTGTTCTTTGTATGCATGCACTAATAACCACTTGAATTCCATAACCAATTTGTTTTTGATGTTTCCAATAAGTTCGCCTCTACATCCTCCGTCTGCCAGTATAACTTTTATTCCTGAACAAAGTTCTTTTAATACTCTCATTAGCAGATAAGCAGCTTTACTGTCATGGACGTTGGCTACTGTAACCATCACTGCAATTAGAAAGCCATTTTTTTTGTCCACAGTAAACATAAACAAGGTTCGATTTCTGAGATTTTTTTGTATCTTTACCATGTGTTTTTATTTTTAATTACCCCCGTTTTGGCCGTCAAACCGTTTTTGGGGGATGCTTAAAAGATACAAAAAGGCAACTAATTCGCAATGAAGTAGTTGCCTTAAACTTTATTATTTTAGGAATATCCTTAATCAATATATAAAATACTTTTTTAGGAATGGCTATATAAGAACAGCTTGCTAACAGACAGCAACCTATTTTTAGAGATCTGATAATTTCATCATTTGAAAGTTCCAACTCCCAGAATCCTAAAACAAGAGTTTCCATAATTGCTTTTCAAATGAGCTTAACTATAAACTCTTTCAATGTTTCTGCTACAGCTTTTGCTAATGGAACTGGAACACCATTACCAATCATTTTAAATTTTTTGAGAGAAGATTTGGAGTAGTTAAAACATAGGAATCATCTACTCCCTGAATACGAAGAGCTTCCCTGACAGACAAACGTCTATGTTGATATGGGTGTAAATGAACTTCATTATTCCCGTAGCAAGCAGTCGGACTATATTTATAGCGATGTAAACGTTTAAATGAAGGTCGGTTGGTTTCTCCTTCCTTTATTTTAGCAAATTGATTTGCTTTTCCAAGCAAATTAAAGTATTCGTTAGCATTCGGAATAATAAATTCATCATCTTTTGATACAAGACAAGATGCTAAACAAAGCTGAAGGGGAATATTTTGGGGTTTTCAATATTTTTAGTACCAAATGCAATGGCTTCTGGCCATTTATATTGTTTATGAGGATTGGTGTATTTTCGTTTACTGTGAAATGGAAACCACTTGTTATTGAAATTAGCTGTTATTGAACTTAAATCAAAATGTTTTCTGTTTAATCCTACAACAAAAAATCCTTTCACGGGATTGCGGAACTCCAAACTCTAAACTATTTAATGTTTCCCAATCAATAAGATACTCCTCTGACATGATCTCCAATAATTCTAAAAAATGTTTTGCGTTTTTCTTTACTCGCATTAGTCCAGTTACATTTTCCATTATAAAAAGGATGGATTAAGATCTAATATTCTGCACAAGTAAGTATCTGTCAACGAGCCTCTTTCTCCTTTTAAACCCCTCAAGATTGCCGTTAATGCTAAAATCTTGACAGGGTGGTCCGCCTATTATTCCGAACAATGTTGGGATTTCTTTACCAAAGGCTTGTGAAAGAATTGTATTAGATGGTATATCCTTTATTGAGTTGGTATTCGAAATGGAACATTTTTGTCCTTTAGATAATAATTTATATTTTTTTCCAGGATGTAATTCCTTCTTCATAAAATTTAGCAAAAGCAGGTTCTATTTCGTTTTTCCAAACTACATTAAATCCTGCTTGTATGAATCCCATGTCCATGAATCCACCTCCTGTGAAAAATGACAACACTGGTATTGGGTTGTTTGTATTTACTATTTTGTTATCCATATTCTCCATTCTTTTGGACTGTTTTGGGACATTTTATTACCTGATACTATATCATTAATCCATTTTCTTGTGATTATTTGTACAGGCAATAATGTAAATATAGCTTTGTAATTTTGAAATCTTTGGTTGTTTTGGGTTTTCCAAATAGCAATTAAATCTTCTGTTTCTAAATGGTTCGTGCTACCAGGTACTAATAAACCTTTAAAAATTCGGTCAAAGCCTGTTGATCCTTTAGAAAATAAGAAGATTGGGGGACTTCATTTTTTCTATTCAAATGAAGATTATTAAAAATTCCTCTAAATAATCTATTCCCTAGTGTTTCATGTATTTCTCTTCCTGGTTCCTTATTATCTCCATAATAAGTTACTAAATCTCCATTTATTAAATCTGGCCAATCAATATCACTAAAGGTAGAATAAAGAACTACAAGTGAAGGCTGTTCTGAGGTACCTGCAAAATCGTATTCCTGATTGGTTTCCTACTGGAAGAATTTTTGAGATTGGTTCGCTTGATAAATTATTTGCATCACCTCCTTTGCAAATACAATCTTTTATCAGGTCTGATTTATTGAGTTTATTAAAATCTATTATATTCATCTTTTATTATTTTTAATAACTATTGAATCATATCATATACGCAAGAGTATTTATTCATAGAATATGTGTTCTCATCTTTATGTTTTAATCCATAAAATCCGAGGTAGTCACCAATTTTGTATTTTTCTATAGCAAACGATGGTGCAATTTCTACTATACTAATTGGTCTTTCATTAACTTCTAGTGTTATATTTACATTACCATTAAAGAAATGTTTAGTATTTATCAATCTCCCAATAACATCGTTTGTTTGTGAATTTGTTTGCAACCATGAATGGTAAAAACTACATGCTGGCCTATACAAACAATATCTGCAATTTGATATAGAACAATTGGCTAATATAGAAAATTGGCTTTTTGAATGTTGGAATTTACTTCTAAAAGAAGATTTTGTGCTTGCTTGTATAAGGATTGGCACTCCTCATAGGTAAAATCGATTTTTATCGATTTTTTATTCATGTCAATAAGACATAGATAGTCAGGATAGACTTTATAATTGATGAAGTATAATTGAGCATATAATTTCAACTGGTATTCATAATCATCTTTTACCAAAGAAATTATTTCTCCACTTTCATCGACTATATTATAAGTCAATTTTCCTGTTTTGAAGTCCCAAATACTTGTTGAATTCACCGACTTAGTTATTAAATCAGCCATTCCACCAATTGTCCCATTTTCATTTTGTAACCATTTCTCTGAAAGTATTTCTATATGTTTATTTTTACTTATAGAAGTGTTTGGGCTATTTTTTAATTGATTTTTTATAAGGATTTTCTTTAAACCGATATTTTGGATATGTTTTTTCAAAGGAAGACAGAAGGTGATTCCTTCATGACGTAACTCATTTTCTTTTGATTTAATTTCGCTTTCCCATGCCTCATTAAAGTTTTCTTCTGAGATTTTTCCTTTTATTATTTTTTCCATCAGTTTATGAAACACAGATCCAATATAAGTATTGGGTGACAATGGTATTAGCGGACGCCAATCAAAAGCTTCCGCTAATACCACTTTATAAGGACACTGTACCATTGCATAAAAATGGCTGGGCGCAATACGTGTTAATTGCTTATATTTTATTTTACTTGGTGATAGACACATAATTATTTTATTATTTTTTCGTAACACCAACCTATCCTACGATGCAGGTTAAATGTATCTAGGGTTTTGATATCATCAGAATTCGGATAATTGGGGTCGCCTCCTTGTGTAGCGACATAACTTTGAGCTTCTGCAAAACACTGGGTATACCACGCGTCTTCTGCTAAATCATCAATATTCCAAAAGGATGAATTATTAAAATGACTTTTTTGCTTTCGTTTTCTATTTCCATATTTTATGGCTGGTAGTCCGTTGAAATTACATTTGTATTCTTCTCGTTCTTCTGGTGTTTTCCCAAAGCTTGAGAAACTTTCAATAAATGAATCGCGAAGTTTTTCAGCAAATTGTAGCCAATCTTTCAATTCTACATATTGGGAGAAGTTACCATCTGCCCCAGCTTTGTAATTGGGATCATTGAATAATCGTATCATACTTAATCCCAAGCGCCAGTCAAGCAAACTGTGCCAATTCATGTTCCTGAATATTTTTAAACAATCATAGCAAGCGTCAGCACATTTCTCTTGATGGGTGAGGCTGTGTATTTTACCTAAATAACTATCTGCATTTGTAGGTTGAAGTGTTTCTTGTAAAATATTACTAAAGTCTTCATATAGGCTTCTTACAAAGCCAGAACCATTAGCTAATTCATCGGTTAAAATGATTTCTGCGATATTTTTTACTATTCCGTCTTCGTTTATAGTACATTTTGTTATGTCGGCAATTTCTATTTCTGTAGGGTCAACGTCTAATCGGTCTGCTAATACCCGTTGTAATAAAAACGCAGCAGAATAAAATCCGGAACGTACTCCAAGTGACTGTCGTGTAAAGCTAAACATATCCAAATTCAGCTCCCGTGGAACGCTTGTTGGAGATACTTTGAACATTTCTGTTTTTTGTAAATAGCTAATGCTAAGGGTTGTTCAGGTTGAGGGCTATTTGTAACATATGAAAAATCATTGGATGGGTTTACAGGCGTTTCCAATCCATCCATAATCCATTGTTTGTCAAAGTCGAAACGTTTTCCTAATAATGGATTATAATTTCTTACATGATAATATTTACCCTTATAAAGCCTGTCTCCATTTGTATTTACACGCCATGTAACATCTTTATCTGAAATTGTAAGCTTTACGTTGCCGTATAGTTTATCTTCAACATTCCGGTCATCTGTAGTTGATTGGTCTGCATATATTGGTGGCCTATTTGTGACCATCTCTGCTTCGTCACGTGTATCGAGGCCTTCTAATAGATTAGTTCGATATGCACGTGGCGATTTTATTAAGAATTGACTGAATGTTGACTTATCTGTATTACCACAATTTGGACATGCCGAATCTGTGGGCTTTTTCTTCCATTGAAAATGTTTGATTATATCCACATTTTTTTACATCTGGACATCCATCTACTTAGATAGAAGGGGATTCTTATCATCATTATGATTTGAATTTGTAACTGTTTCACTATTTCTATGTTCCGCCTTTCTTATAAATTCACTTGTGAACCCAATAGATTGGTATATAGCTTTATCTTTGGTTTTTGCATTCCTGGAGAAAACTCATAAATGGCCATAGCTTCAGGTCTATCAATCGCAGAAATGGAATTATTGTGTCCGATACCATGATAAAGATACTTCACTCCTGTAGGCATGCCAAACATTGGAAGAATTCCGCCTTCAGCAAATTTTTGGGATATGTCATCTGTAGGAATTTCAGGATTATTAATTATTTCATCCAGCCGCATTATGAATCTATCATGATTGATTATCCAATCAATAAAATTCTGTTGTTTTTCTTTTAAACCATCACTAAGCAAACAAGACACAATTTTTTGGATTTCTTCATGATTTGAATCTATCCAACTAACCACACCTTGCCTATATATATTCCAATTATTTGTTTTACCGAATTCCCCATGTATACTCGATTTCTCTTCATTGTTGAATTCATTTACACGAATAGTCTTGTATGCTTGTCGCAAAATCTCTTTGGATAAAAAGCCGTTTGTATATCCTTTCTTGTTTCATAGTTAGGAAAGGTGTAGGAGGATTGTCCCCTGTTATCCGTTGTGGATTGGCAAAATAAAATTCGTCATGACTGCGTCCACGGCAAAATGTAAGAATTACCGAATACGCTTGCCCACGTCGTCCTGCTCGTCCAACCCGTTGTTGATAATTGAATCTTTGGGGTGGCATGTTGGCAAGCATAACCGCTTGTAAAGAACCAATATCAACACCAACTTCCAAGGTTGTTGTTACACTTAACAAATCTATTTGTTTTACTTTTGGATTTCCTTCGTTTTTCAATATGATATTTCTGAAATGTCGTTGGCGTTCAAATTGATCATCTGTTTGCCCTGTTAATTCTTCACAATGCAACCTGATTGGATCTCGTTGTTCATAAGCTGCTGTGTAAGCCAAATAATTCTTCTTCCAAATTTCTTCACATATTGTGTCATGGCTTATATTTAAATTTGTCCGAGAATAGGTGCAAATACCTCCGGCTGGATGTAAATGTGGTCGGCTGCCATTCTTGCTTATCCAGACAGGGTCGGTAGGCAACGCAACTTTCAAATATAATTCTTTTATTAATAATCCTTTATTTGCTTTTTAACGCTCCAACTTCATTTAGAATTTTATAAATACTGTCTCCTAAAAGGTTGTCTGGTATAGAGTTTTTGTTGGCGACGGCTTTTTATGTAATTCCGAACAGGTGCAGGAAAATAAGTATAATCAGTAATAACTTGATTTAATGGATACATAGAGTAGTCATGTTTATATTTATCTCCTAATATCCTTATTACCCCATCTACTATATTTTTAAAAATATTAGAAGGAAGTCCCGTTTTCCCAGCATAGTAATCTAGCCTTTCTATAGGCGGATTAATAGTTACAAAACCAAGCCCTGCCCCCTCGAAGGAATAGAAGAGGCTTGCAAAAACATATTTGCTAATTTTGAGAATGTTCCTTCTTTTATATCTTCGATGAATTTATCTCCGGTTTTGAGCCATTCTGGTGGGTTATCAAACGATATCACATTATACCAATAGTCAGTAACACCATCAGTCCTGAGAGTTTTCTGTAACTTTATGTCATTACCACCCGGTTCATCCCTAAAGAAACTATTTGGCGGACTAATGGCGCAAGCTGCGTTGAATTTACCTCATCAACTAAATCATATACTTTTATAACTCTTTTTTTATTTCTGCAATTTTTTTCTGGGCTTTAGACTTCCGGGATAGCATATTTTGGTTCCTTCCTTCATATTTGCTATCTGTAAATATTTCTTCAATATCATCGAATACTTCTTTAGTTGCAGAGTTATTCGTATTACGGAATTCGTTTATCGCAGATTCATTATGGTTTTCAAAAGCATGTAAAATATCATTTCTTAAAATGAGTCTTATATTGAGCTCTTTTATAAGAAGTTCCCTTAAAACATCAGTGAAATGATTTCTTTCAATTCCGTTTGCTACTTGGGCTGCATCTTCCCTGCTATCTGAAAATACTACTAATTTTCTTTCTTTTTCTTTATCAGGTAATTGGTACATCAATTCTTTAGCAAACATTTGTGATGTTTTGGCAAAACCTGTTCGGAATCCTCTTATGGAACTGATTTTATTTTCTCCATAATGATGGTCTACGCCACATGCAGGGCAAACACATGGGGTTGCCTTATGGGTGTTAATAGTTTGTCCATGTGCATCTGTTAAAAATGCAATATCTAAATTATTATTATCACTCACTATTTTAAAATAAAGTCCTTTTTTATCCAATTATCAGGTTCTTTTCTGCATTCAGAACCCCTTCTTTAATATCTCCTGAATAAATGTTCAAAGACGCTTCAACCCACGATGCACTATATTTCCCTTGATCGGCTCCCTCAACAGTAGTTTGACGCCAATATCCATTGGGCCGTTCATGTGGTACAAATTCCTGTTTCCCTTGTGGCCAAAAGATAGCGTATTCCTGATATGTTCGACGTTCTAATAATTTGTGAGGCGTCTTTTCGGGAATTCCTTCGATTTTGGGACTCAATGGGAGTAGTTCTACTGTTTCATTGTCTACTTTCAAACGGCTTCCGCCAAAAGTGTGGTTCCGCAATTGTCGCAATATAGCAATTCTAAAACACGGTAACCACCTGGACTTTTGATACTTGGCGTAGAAGAAAGCCGACCTGCAGTCCTTTCATCATCCTTGAATTTGTCTTCTACATCCTTCGGCTTGACAGATGCCCATAAGCCTTCTATATTCCGTAAAAAGTAATGGAAACGGAAACGAGGAAGCTTCCTGTCTCCTAATTCAGATTCAAGATTACACCATCTTGATTCATCAAACAAAGACCTTGCTATTAATAATCCTCCTAATGCTTTCCGGGGGTGTCAATCTCGCCAAAGATAAATTCTGATAAAATATAAGTATCTTCATGATTCCCATTTGCTCTTAATGAGCAGACTGCCCGTTCTTTTCCATCTATCCTGCAAGCCTGGTATAAACGTTCACGTAATAATAGTTTGGGATGTAGTAATGTTCGGAGGAGTAACTCTATTGGTTGAGCGTCAGATGGAATTTCAGCATTCACAAATTGGGCAAGTTCACGTGCAGCTATTCTACATGTTTCCTGAAAAGCAGGACTGTCGATATTTTTTCTGGTATCATAATATGCATCATAAATCCATATAAATGGATTTGTTGGTAAAAAGTGAGTGTCTTCTGGCAAAATATTGACAGGAGTATTTTTACCATCTACAATTACAAAGTCATTCTTTGCATCAGCAACCCCAAAGAAATCTTGAATGAATGCTAAACTCTTTTGTCCTTCTTCACTCTCATCGGCTACTAATGAAGCACTGGATGCTAAAATCCGTAATTGAGGATGTCCTGGATGTAATCCTAATCTATTTAATACTAATTTTAGTAGATATGCTACTTCAGTGCCTTGTGTTCCTCGATATAAATGTAATTCGTCTACAATTAAGTGGAAAACACGATTTTTCTTTTCCTGCTCTTTTTTCTTCGCTATTTAGGTTTTGGTAATAAACATCTTTACATTCCAACCACTCTCTAGTTTTATCAAAAATTTCACTATCAATATCTCGCATAAGCATAATGCTTAACATCGAATAGTTTGTTATAAGAATGTCTGGTGGGGCTACTTGAATATCAAAGCGCGTACGCATTTCTGCACCATCAATTCGAGGAAAGAATGATATCAAATCTTTTGCGTCAGATTCAGACATTTCTCCCGATTGGAGTTTTTCTGTAATATATTCATCAACCCTATTGGCATCGGTCTCAATTGCTTTAAGTTCCTTTTTTAATGTCTCTACTTTATAGCGGTTAATGACATCTACTCCATTTTCTTTTTCTTCAATTCACCAGATACAGGTGTCATGCTATTGTATCGTCCAAAATAGATACAATTGTCGTGTATATTATTTTTGAACCATTTTCGTGCATCATCTGAATCCAACGCTTTGCGCAGTCGTGTCAATTGGTCTTCTACCAATGCATTCATCGGATAGAGAATTAAAGCACGTACTCCTGTTGGACGCCTGTTGTGCGAACGTTGCTGACATGTTTTTTTCAACTCAAAAGTTGAATTGTTAACAATATCAGTGAGCTGTAAATCTTCATTCCACCATTTGTCGCATAAATCTTCTTTTTATAGTAGGTATACTCCATGATTCCATTTCTTTAGATAATTGGGCAAAAAGAGGTAGTAAAAATGATTCAGTCTTACCGGAACCAGTTCCAGAAGTTATAATGCAGTGTTTTCCTTCCATTGCTTTGTTTAGCATGCGTGCTTGATGGTCATAGAGAGGAATATTTGCCGGAAATAATCCACATTTTACAAGCCCTTTAAATATGCCTAATTGGGAAGAGGTCATACTTCCTCCAACATCTTTAGGAGTAAGGTCGTCAATCTTTTTACCGCTGGATAAATAATCTGGAAGTGGTTCCATCCAAGGCTCGCGATAAAGCACTTTGTCGGTATCTAATAACTGACGCCTTTCTTCTTCCAATTTATCGAAACGGGTTCTAAACGCAGTTTCTATATACCGGATAAAATTATTCTTAATTGTATCGAATGATTGGATCGGATTTCTCATATTACTCTGAATTTATATAATTGTACTGATTGTTCTAATTTTTTAAATAAATTGTCTGCAAATGTTTTGGGAACGTTTTGGTATAACTGATATGAAATGTAATTACCATTTATAGAAATTTTTGGAAAGAAGGTATTTTTCCACTTAATAAAATAAGCGATTTTGCAATAAACTTTGGTAATTGGACGTGCGCAGGTGCTCCTAATATCCTACTTTCTTCGTCGTAATAAATAATGTTCTTTTTTCGGCTAGAAAGTAATAGAAACTGCCCCCAATTTTTATCCACATCATAACATGTCGAGTTATACCAGAACCTATATAACCATTCATAGTGTATGTTATATTGTACTAAGGATAGTTCCTTATCTAATAATTCACCTTCTGCTGAAGGGGTAAATTTCAACATATCCATATCAAATACATCCCGTTTGTAAGGATAATCAGTGCCTTCAGTTTGTCTTTTCTCGTACATATTGTTACGATAACTGTTTAAATCGGCGGAAAAACTTCGTAATCCCCATTGGACTATTTGGGGTTGTCGGTATGGTTTGTTGATGAATTTGAAACAAATATCAAACTGTAATGCAAGTTTCTCTAATGCTTTTAGTCCTGTTGTGGTGTTGGGACAATTTTGTGGGACAAGAATTATTGTATCAGGAATAAGATAGCTTTCAAAGAAATTATCTTGCTTGATTATTTTGACATTTATTGATTCATGTTTTGCATATTCAAATAATTTCTTTACAAATTCTTCTGTCCGTGCCCCAGTTAAATAAGCTTTTATTTCTTTTTTGTCAGGAATGAGCATTAATTGGGGTTTGTTGACTATGATTAGCTGTTGGGACTGGTCAAAATCAACATATCCTAAGTAATCTAAATAAAGTAGGGCGTATTTCTTTACAGTTCTTAAGTTAGACTTGTTTAAGGTGTCAAACATATTTTCGGAACTAAAAATAGCATCAAAAGAAGTTCCAAAGGTTTGGGGATTGCATCTCTCTACAAATGAAAGATAGTATAAAAGAATGTTTCCTTTGCGATGCTTATAATCAAATGGACTTTGGGAATAGGGTTGGGAACATTGTTGATATCCGCAAAAATCTGGCAAGTCACCAGCTTGTTGAGAAAAGTTGGATATTTGAACATTATTACCTATAGCATAATTTCCATTTGAATTTTGTATAATTTCATCATAACAGTTCCGGGTAGGATGGCTATTATCTACAATACAATTTACTTCCACATTACATGATACAATCTGGTGTGGATAGGTTTCCAATGCATCAGTTCCGTCAACTTTTATCACAAAATCTTCATCACACGGAAAGTTTTCGAAATATCCATTCTTCTCCAAAAGAGAGAATTTTATCCAAGTATATTTTAATGTTTGATTGACTAAGTAAAGCGTATACTTTGGCGGTTTCCTCAATACCTTCAATTCTTACCTTTGGTAAATTGTAATTGAGAAAAGCCCTGTTTTTGACTTTAAGTCCACCTATAAACTGAATTTCTAAATGAGTTTGTAATTGTAGCATTTGTTCGCTTGGATGATCTTGTTGTGGTTTTGAAATACTATACAAGGTATACCCTTCTGGTACTCCATCTAAATCTACTTTTTAAAATTCCCATCAGAAAAAGAAGACTTGCCCCAATTTTCTATTGATTCTTTCTTTGCATTATTGCAAAGCAGATACATTTTAGATGTTGGGTATAGCTTATCTGTTTGTATCCAATAATCATTGGATATTCCATTTACATTATTACGGTATAAAATAATATCATCTAAAACTGGTGCACTTTTCCACTTGTTATATTTATCTTGTAAGATCAAAAAAGGGTTAAACTCCATTTGGATTGACGAGAAAAACCATTAGCCAATGATGTTACAGAGGAATTATTATAATTCAGATTATCTGGAAAGTCATTAGTTGAATAAATGAAATAGCAATGATTAAGTTCTTCATTTACTTTATCGATTGTAAATGCAGAAAACAAGCGGGCGTATACCCATGCTTCCTTTTCTTCCAGTTTTTCTCCTTGTTTCCGCTCAATATTCCCTTTCCATTTATAATGCTCTTCTTTTTACAATGTTGATAATTACATTTTGCAGGTCGCTATCTCCTTCTTTTAATATTTTAAGGGTATTTCTCGACAATCCTATATCCGTGCCATTTTTCAGTAGAGCGTTTTTTATACTCCCTACAGGAATATGTGTGTTGGGCATAAATCCCGCTAATGAAAATAGTTTTGGAAGGTTTTTGATGTCAGAGGGTGTCAGGATGCACTGTGCGAATACTTTTCCTACATGTATCCAATTTCGGTTCCCAAAATGCCCAACATTGAAGATACCTATATCTGTCTTATAAGTAGATGTAGACCATTCCGATAGGTCATCCCACAATTTGTCAATGATTCCGAAGTCTGTGGCTCCAATATGTCTGTTATTTAAGCCATTTTCTTTTAAAAAATTGTTTAATCTTGGATAATAAGCATTCGCTCTATAATCTTCATTATTGCCAGTCAATGGTATAATGAAAGCTGTAAGCATTGCTAAATAAAAAGGATAAGTAATTTGGGTCGCTTGGTCTGTAATATAAGTTCCCTCTATTTGCAAGTCTATTTTGTTCCATTTGAATATTCCAGTTTTCCTATCATTCCACAAGGTAAATAGTATTTCAACCCGTTTTATAATTGACCTCGATCTTGTGAATCCTGCATAACCATTCGATAATGCAAGGTAATAATCTGCTATGGCTTCTTCTTTAGAAGTAAATCCAAGTTGATTTATACCTATTTCCCCAATTTCTAGTGGTGAAATAAACAGATGCACATCTTTTCCTCCTTTTTTCATAATTAAAAAAGTAGTTGCCAATAACAATGTTCCAATCGAAATACCTCATACCTTAATATATAAAATGTTATTTTATTATTGAAACAGATATGGCTTTTTACATTCTCCTTCAATGCACTAGTTGTTTTTGTCAGCTTTTTAACTGAAAGCTGTGGCTTATTGGTGTACCAATAGGATACTGTTATTTCACTCTTTCGTGATGTTTCTACCAACAATTTCCCGGTTTTATACAGTTTTGCAAGCACGACTTTTATCTCATTTATTCGTTTCATCGGTTAAATATTTGATGTATTTTACAAATGTAATGATTTGTGTTGAAATGTTTAGTATAAATCGGTTTTTAGTTATTAACATTTTAAGCAATTAAAATAAATGAGCAAAACTGTTAGGCTTGCAAAATTGATATTTTGATTGTTTTTATTCCTCTTTTTCAATTCCATAAATAATGATTTATCACTTAAGGTCGCAGCAGAGAATCAACTATTTTAATTTTTTTTAATTTTCTTCCTCCACCTTTGAAACCCTCTCATCAAACTTTCCTCTTCCACCGACTCTGCCATATCATACTTTACCACAAACTCATGCATCGACTTTATATACACCATCCCATTTTTGAACTTATTCTCCAACAGGAATGAATAAAGCTCCGCTTTCATTTCCACCTCAATTTCCTTTTCCATAATAAAGATACTGTCCTGGCCGAAATAATTATAAACTTCCGGATTCTTGCCCAGCCTTGGGCTAGGAAGAACAAAAGTGATATTTCCAGTCTCTTTCCAGGAGACGCCTTGCGGATGAGGAACAGATAATTGATGTAAGAAGTGATAAATGGGAGTGAGGTGGGAGAGGTGGATTGGAATGGGGAGTCTTGAAGGTGGATTGCTGTGCGATTGAAGCTCTAAACTTTGTCCGTACCGGACATACATGTACCTCGCCAGATATGGCTTGATGGCAAACGTGACTGTAACCATGGGATTTGAATTTTGAATTGTTGAAATTTGTTGTATACTGATTGCCGCTTCGTGCGGCAGATTCCGCCGTGTTTGTTGGAAAAAATCCCATGGGTTACGGGGACGGAATTCTAATTTAGTAAGAAGTTGAAATTCAAATGGTTACAAATGCCGGTTTTTCCTTTAAAACCAACGGACCGTTCCTTTAAAAGGAACGACCCGTTGCACACCGAGGAATGACCTCTTCCTTTTAAAGGAACGGACGGCTCCCTAAAATCCATCGTGCAAAGCTATGCCTAATATTCTGATTTTTCAAAAGAAAGAATAGCGGTATTCTTTGTGTTATGTAAAGAAATATTATAAATGATATACATATCTAATTTATGCGTATGCATATTGGAGATATGTAATAAAAATATACTGATTACTATAACGTGTATTTTAACTATATTTATCAGATAACTATTCTTAAAGTGGAAAAACTTTTTATTCCATTTCTTGTTTCTTGCATAACAGGCGGAAAAATAGTTCTGATAAGTAAGGTGAACTTCGTACTTTTACGTCTCAAACAAAAAAAGCAAGATATGATAACATCAGTGAAACTTATGCTGAATAAGAGTAGGATATTGAATAATGGCAGTTACCCTTTAGTATTTCAGGTGATCCACAATCGGAGAAAAAAGTTACTGTATACAGGCTACCGGATGAAAGAAGAGGTGTTTGACGAGTCGGAAGGGAAGATTATGAATGGCCTAGGTTCTACTTTTACGGCTACGGAGGTCGTGAAAAATGAACCGCGAGTTACGAAAGATGCGGAATCAGATTGATATACGGATCAGGCAGCTTGAGCGGACAAGGGAAGAATTTACAGTGGAGGATATTCTGGTTCAAAATGCTTTTGGTACAGGAAAACCACAGTTTTATTTATTGCGATATATCAATGCGCAGATTGAGCGTAAGCAGGAACTGAAGAAAGTGGGGATGGCTGCGGCCTACAAGAGTACCCGCTCGTCGTTGGCAAAATTTATAGGTCGCCCTGATGTGCGGATGTCGGAGGTTGATTTAGGGTTCGTCAAGAGATATGAGGATTTCCTGTATAGTAATGGTGCTTCCGGCAATACGGTAAGTTATTATCTGCGCAACTTGCGCTCTTTGTATAACCAGGCGGTAGTGGACGGTTATCATCCCCGTGGTGAATATCCGTTTGCTAAAGCGCAGACCCGTCCGGCGAAGACTGTAAAACGTGCTTTGTCACGGACGGATATGCAGAATTTGGCGGACTTGAATTTGGAGAATGAACCAGAACTGGAATTTACCCGCGATCTGTATCTGTTCAGCTTTTATGCGCAGGGAATGGCTTTTGTCGATATTGTCCTTTTGAAGAAAAAACCGATATTTGCAATGGTGTGCTGACCTATTCCCGTCATAAGTCGAAACAGTTGATTCGTATAGTGGTGACTCCGCAGATGCAGGGCTTGATAGATAAATATAAGACAGAAAATGAGTATCTCTTTCCGATAATCAGCGGTGAATATGCTTCTGGATACAAACAGTATCGTTTGGCGTTGGGCCGTATTAACCGGCATTTGAAGAAAATCGCTGTTGTAGCTGATATTGAAGTACCGTTGACGACATATACTGCACGCCATACCTGGGCTACCCTCGCACGTGACTATGGAGCTCCGATTTCTGTGATTAGTGCCGGACTTGGACACACTTCGGAAGAAATGACACGCGTCTATTTAAAGGATTTTGATGTATTCATGCTCAATCAGGTGAATAGCATCGTTACAAACTTATCCAAATGAAATAATTATTTGTAATATAATCTGTTGAAAATTAGAATATATCATATTTTTATTTATCTTTGCAATATTGTAATCTATTCCGTAATAGAGATGCATATTAAAAATACCTTTGTTTCTTAATATATTTCACGCTGCAAAGTAAATGAAATTTTTCATTATTGAATTTATCATAAAGTCCAATAATTTATTCATTTTGTACAGATAGAGATAATAATGGCTAACTCGTTTGATTGGTTGCCTGACATTGCTCTATCAGTTGTTTGGGGGTACATCCGAAATGTTGTTTGCAGTAACGGTTGAAGTTACCTTGCGAATCAAATCCCAATTCTTCAATGATATCTTTTATACATACTCCCGGTTTCGTCATTTTTTCCAATATTCTTTGGTTCTTTTGTTTCAGCATCCACTGTTTAGCTGTCATACCAAACACTTCATTGAATTTGATAAAAAACAGCTTCTTCCCATATTCGATAGTGAGATAAGCTGCTCTATATTATCTACTTTGGTATGATTGTGCATGACAAAATCTTTAAAATCCACTTCTTTTCCGATAATGGGGTGGAATAATGCTGCAATCTCCTGTTTTTCATAAAATCCTCGTAAAAGAAAGAAAAACTCTCGTTGCATCAGCCCGTGTAAGTGTGCGCAACTCATTCCGTTTTTGATGCAGTGAGTTAATACCTCGAGAAATAGTGTTAGTGGATAGCGTATTTTAATTGGTGAAAAGTCATATTTAATGTTGTTGCATACATTTGATAAAGACTGTAATATGAGCTTGTCACAGTTCTCTGCAGGTATATCGAAAAACATGGAGAGCAGGCTTGAATCGGTTTCCGCAAATCCTTTTAGCCGGGAAGAACGAGGGATGAGTATCATTTCTCCGGCATGAAACAGCTTGTTATGAAACTGGTTGCAACAAATGGTGAAATCGCCTTTCAGAAAGAACAGAAGATAATTTTTAGTTGTATTATCTTCTTCAAATGCTGCATTCTTGGCGAATTCAAGATATTTGAATCCGGTTTCAATCGTTGTCATGTAGTTTTGACATGACTGATGTTCTTCAATGTACAAAAGTTCGCTTTTTGTATGTTTTGTTTCCATGGCAATAACTGTTTTGATTGTTTAGTCTGTTACTTATCTGTTTGTTTCACAATTGTTTCAGTATCTATTTTTTAATGAATTATATATCAGAATAATATTATTTATTTTGTTTGTTATGATTCATTATATTATGATATTGAAACATTCTGTTATTAGTTTCTGTAATATAATTCGTTGATAATTAAATGTTTATTATTTATGTGTAATTATGCATCTCTATTACGGAATAGAGATGCATAAGAAATAGTTTGAAAAGACTGTATAAAATGAATGATTGTATAAGAAATAAAGCCGGCATACTTATTGGTCTATTTACTTTGCTAGGATGTTTTGCGATTAGAGCACAAGATATAGCAGTAAAAACGAATTTACTTTATGGCGGGTTGTTACAAACACCAAACATAGGGGTGGAATGGGGAATATCTCCCAAACTGACTGTTGACTTGTGGGAGTCTACAATCCTTTTCCTTTGGGTAAGAATGGTTATGGTTCCAACAATAGAAAAATGAAGCATTGGTTGATACAATCAGAGCTTCGCTATTGGCTTTGTGAACGGTTCAATGGACATTTCTTTGGCGGACATTTGTTTTATGGACAATATAATGTCAGTAATATTCGATATTGGGGACTAGGTGACTTTAGAAGACAGGGAAATCTTGCCGGATTCGGATTCAGTTATGGGTATCAGTGGATTCTTTCACCACATTGGAGTATAGAAGGGACATTAGGGATCGGCTATGCACACCTGCATTATAGTAAATACCCGTGTAAGGAATGTGGTAAGCGTTTAAGCGTAAACAACCGTAATTATTTAGGGCCTACACGTGCCGCTGTATCTATCATATATTTACTTAAATAATATCCCAAATGAATAGTTTTCAGATTATAATACTTTCCTTTTTTATGAGTATAACGGTCATGTCAGTTTCCGCTCAAAATAATGATTCGATCAAGATCAATAATTTTTCTATAGAGAAGAATGCTCAAGGTGATTCTGTGAGTTTGAGATTTCATTTGATGATTGCTCCCGGCATTACAAAAAAGCAAATGATGAGTTGTTGCTTACACCTATATTGATAGATATAAAGGGAAATCACTCTTTTGCTTTCCCTGTCATACGCGTAAATGGCAAAATACGGGAGAAAATAGTTCGAAGACAAAAGTGCTTCACTCATCAAAAGCAGAGAAAGACTTAATATATACAGTATCCAATCGGCAATGGAATACAATAACATGTTCCACTCCGATGTTAGCCAATCAACTTTGGATATGGCAGGCCAAGTTAGTGTTACGGCGGCAACTTGGAAATTGCTGTATGAAAAAGGAGTTGGATATGGTGGAATTGTTTACGTGGAGCCGGACGGATGGATATTCTATTGTTAAGCCGGAAATAAAGAATAAGGTGGAAATACCGGAAATGTTACCGCATAAATGTGCTACGGAAGTACTGGCTGAAACAGAGAAATTTGTAGAACCCATAGATAACTATTCAGCGGGTAAAAGGATTCTGGCGGGCGAGCAGGAAGGAGCACAGATTGTTTATTTCAAGCTTGCAAAGGCAGAGATAGATAGCAATTATCTGGATAATGAGAGAGTGCTGGAACATATCATTGATGTAATTCGCCGTATTAGTGAAGATCCCGAAGTAGAATAGCTCGCGTAGTGCTATTGGGGCTTTCCTCACCCGAGGGGGCTTTTGAATTCAATAAACAATTGTCTGGAAAACGAGCTGAAGCGCTGAAGCAATATATAGCCGACCGGATTGCTTTGGCGGATAGTTGCTTTGCGCTTGTGAATGGTGATGAGGGCTGGGAAGAACTACGTTATAAAGTGGAACACTCTGATATGGAATACCGTAAGGAAGTATTGAATATTATTGATTCAGTTCCGATAATGAAAGGCCGTGAGGACAGTTGCAACGTTTGAAAAGAGGAGTGCCCTATCGTTATTTGGAAGAACACTTCTTTCCGCAACTGCGTCGAGCCGGATACATCAAGGTGTATTACCGGATGAAAAATGGAACCATATAAATCTCAATATATAATAATTTATTTTTAATCATAAGACAAAAATGAGAAAGAATTATTTTCTAATCGGAGTATTTGCGCTGGCAACAATAACGTTTGCTGCTTGTAGCAGTGAGGACAAGCTAGGTGAAGAAAGAAGCGATGACAATGGTAATACCGAAGTCATAGAGGGAGAGCCTACTTGGGCGAAGTTTACATTTAAACTGGGCAAAGATGGTGTTGTAGCACGTGCAACGGGTGACACACATGAAGGTACTACTACAGAAAAAAACATCAAAAATCTGCGGGCTTATATCTTCAATGAGTCCGGTAGCTTTGAAGCAAAGACGGATAATGCTACTGTAGATGAACATGGCACGGAGCACACTGCTGTATTGAAACTAACTTCCGGTAAAAAGAAAGTGTATGTAGTAGCTAATATGCAGGACGACTGGATTACGTCTACCACTACAACTGCTCAATTTGAAGCTGTTACTTTGACACATTGTACGAAAGCAGGACGTATTGCCCATACCAAAGGTGTAGAAACGGCAGTTGCTGTATCGCGTGTCGGTAATTTTGATAAAATATCCGGTAATGGGAATGCGGCGACCAATGGTTTCCTGATGGCAAATGTATTAAAGGCAACCGAATACACATTATATCCCGGGATTTCTGCTGAGGATTGTTCGAAACCGGCGTATGATAGTTCGGCGGAAATGAAGAAAAACAATCATTTGGAGGTGTTCATATCCCGTGCTGCTGCTAAGTTGCAGGCTACTTATGTAAATGCGGATGCTTTGATATTGAAAGATAGTGAAAGTAATACATTAGGCAAATTACTTACTCCGACTTTTACGGTTCGTAATCTTCCGGTTCAGAGCTATATATTTCTGCATAATCATGTTGATGGTTTCCCTTACGCCGTTCTATACAATGACTAATACTAGCTCTACATTTGCAGATTTCGCTAAATATTATGACGAGGTGAATGAGCCTAATTTGGATTTGAAAGCAAGTGCTGACGGGGAAGCTATAGAGTCTATATATTTGCCGGAGAACTCCAATCAGACACCGGTAAGGGGAAATACTACTTATGTGTTGGTGAAAGGTGTATTTGCTCCGGCGGCTAATGTGATGATTAATGCTGTTGAAGTGAAAAATGATGGTGGCAATCTTAGTATCGAAAATAAATTAGACGGAACTGATTATACTACAGGAGGAAAAGATGTACCGCCATATTTTATTGTCCCGGAATGGGAAAATCAGATTTATACGGCTCCTGCAGACTTTAGTGGAAACTTGGCAAACTATGGCTTGGGCATGATTTTAAAGACTTATTTGAATAAAGCCGGAAAACAGAAATGGTTAAATGCAGTAGACGAGGGAAGTGCTGTAGACGAAGGTGATATAGAGAATTCTGTAAGTGTATATTATGGAAGCTCATTCTCTACTTCTGAAGGTATTTATTCAGTTGTTACCATCAAGAAATATTCGCATCCCAAGAATGCACTACCGGGCTATAAGGAAAGTATTGAAGGAACAATACGTATTTTTCAGTACACCGGAGGTACTTGTTATTATCGTGTGAATGTTGAAGATAATATGGACGGAAAGACGGAAGCCAACAACCTGTTCTATTCGGTAATGCGCAACCGTTTTTACAATGTAAATATCTCAAAATTACTTCAATCGGTTATCCCGATGATGAAGATGTTACCGTGGACCCGACAGATCCCATCAACCAGAAAACGTACATGCAGGCACATATCACAGTGGAACCATGGACGAAAGTTGAACAGGATGCAGAACTGGGAATGTAATTGCTATTAGTCTGTCGGTTCATTAAAAATAGATTTTAACGGATTCTTTTGCCGGGGCATTGTCCCCGTTAAAAGAATCTAAAATCCCTCTCAAGAACAATTTAACATGCATAGTACATTTTACCGGAAAAGAAGGATGGTGGCATACATATCAATGCTATTATGGCTTATTACAGGATGCGTTAATGAAGATTTTTCCGATTGTCCGCAGGAAGTTTCCAGGTGGCTTTCGAATATGTTCATCACACGGACAATACTTGTCCCGATCGCTTCAACATTGACGTACAGCAAATAGACTTGTATGTATTTGATGCAGCCGGATGTTTTTTGAAATGTATAACTCGTAAAGGGACGCCTTTCCCGAAAAGAATTTCGGATTGACCCGGAACTTTCTGCCGGTAGCTATACGTTGGTGGCATGGGGAAACTTGACTGATGACGTGACTTTACAACCGGCCTTTATTGCCGGACAAACTACGCTTGAACAAGCGTTATTATCACTCAACGCAGCTGAAGACCGTAGCGTGAATCATAGACTGACTCCTGTTTTTCATGCTATGAAACAAGTAGAAGTAAACGATGTGAAGGAACACACTGAAGTTCTTTCACTTATAAAGAATGAGAATCATTTGCATCTGAATGTGAAGTGGTTTGAAAAAAGCGGAATACCATGTATTCACCGCTGTGCGGATGGCGTGCGTGTCCGTGTACTTGATCCCAAAGGGGCGACCTATAAATTTGATAATTCTGTAGTTGCTTCGGGCAACGAATTGACATATTATCCATATCAGGGCGTAAATAATGATGCATGGAATCAATTTGCAGGCGTTTTTTCTTTGATGCGTTTGGTGGAAGGGGAAAAATTGACGCTACTGATAGAACGTTTGATGCAGGACGGCACAGCCAAAGAACTCTACCGTTCTGACTTAGTCGAACTTATCCGGATGCATCCATATACCCGCATCCAGTCGGAACTTGACCGGCAAGATGTGTATGAAGTAGAAATATCGCTTATAGATGATCTGGACGGTGACACGGATACTTATATGCAAACGGCTGTTACCGTATCAGGGTGGACAATCATATTGCAGGATACGGAAATGTGATACTTTATAATTAAACGAGAGAATGAAACTGAAATTAGTTTATATATATAGCTTCGTTGTGACATTATTATATCTGCTTACTGCTTGTACTGACGGAATAGAAGCATCTTCCGATAGTAATGGCCAGGGGAAGGCAAGGAAATTCCTGTCAGTATCATGCCGAAACTTGTTGCAGGGGATGAAAATGAGGTATCACAATTGCGTGTTATCATTTTCTCGACACGTACTTCCAATCCTTACGGTCCTAAAGTTTTAGTCAGCAATCAATTGATAGATGTAAATGAAGATTATGTTGCCATTACCTATATAGGATACAATGATATTTATGTGATAGGAAATGAACCGGTAGATCTTTCGGGAATCAATAGCCCTGAAGAATTGAAAAATATTCAGATGAATACGGAAAGCAGCCTGAGTGCTTCAAAATTTGTATTTTTCCGGCAGTTGCTCAATGTGAATGTACGGAGTAAAAATGAGATATATCCGGAAGGGGCATCCGCTTCTGTTTCAAAACTGGAGATAAAGTTGCAACGAGTGATTGCCAAGTTAAGTGTGAAGTTTGACCTTAGTACGGAGATTTGTGAAAATGGAAACCCTACAGGTGAATTCGTTAATCTTGAGTCTATGGAGTTACTTCGTATTCCAAAGTATAGTTATCTGGCTTCCTGTAAATACAGGATAGAAGAGGGGTTTCTAGATAACCGCGTTTTTTCACTAGAAAATAGCAGTGCAGAACAGAATCATTTCACATGGTCATCCGGTGATATATATTTGCCGGAATATCTGCCGATGGATGAGATTTACAGAATGGTATTGCGCATTAAAGGGACATCAAGAGGAATCACCCGTATATATACTTTGCCGATTGGTGATGCGATGAATTCAATTGATTCACATTCTACAGAATGGAATATAACCCGCAACAGGCATTATAGTTTGAATATTAAAGCGATTACCGGTTATGGGGAGGAGTCCCTTGAAGTGAAATCCAACGTTTCCGGATGGTCGGAAGTCAATGTTCCGATTGAAATAACGGGAGCTAGTTTTCTTGCAGTCAACAAAAAGACGGTCGAAGTAAAGTCTTTACGCTTTTACTCGTATGTGCGTTTTGCTTGTAACGCTCCGGTTGAAGTGAAACTTCCCGATGAGGTGACAATCGGTAATCAACTGCAGATGACAATAGAATATGATGACGCGACAAAGAAAAGCGGTCGCGTCGGGTTCAGACGTGGAAATTGGAATACTGGTAATGATATTATATATGTAACTACATTAAAATCGGGTACCGCATCTGTTGAACTTAATCTGCAACTTTATAGATCTGAAACAATTCGTGTCGGAAATAACCTTGTTACTTGGGCTGAAGCCATGGGATATTGGGAAGAGGCTAACTGGATACGTACGGGTATTTATAATGATGAGTTTTATAAAAAGAGCCACCCGGGAAACTGGATGTAGAGCATATTATCCTGAAGGAGTAAATGAGAATGATGCAACAAGAGGGAAAGGATGCTGGAGATTAGCTACCATACGTGAAAATTGGGCGATTAATTCTGCTGAAGCATGGTGCATAGAGGAACATGATACAAATGGCAGAAAGGCATATGTAAGTTACGGATCGGGAAATCTCATAGACGATTATAAAGAGAATAAAAAATATCGCTATAACTGTACACTTGATGTTCGTCCTCCTGAACTTTCAGATTTTATAGTCTCAAGTTCAGATGTAACGAATGTCACGAAGGAAAATGCGTCCTCTATATGTGCAAATTTAGGCAGTGGATGGAGATTGCCTACAGGAAAAAAGAAATGAATTATGTTTTCCTGAATGCCGGAACCAACGGGCTTCCCAATAATTTCTTTTCGGACAGTTATTGGGGAAAGAATGAGATGGTACTTTCATTGTAGCAACAATGAGTGATCCGGACGGAAGTGCCACGACGGATGAATTGCGAAATGGGAGACATACGGTGCGTTGTGTGAAATTACGTTATCCCCCTGTTGGATAAGAAAAATGATAGATATGATAGTAAAAAAGAAATATATTCAATTAGTCCTGTTTGTATTGCTTTTCTCTTTGGGGGCTTGCAATAGTGATGAAATGTCGGATATTAACGATACAACAGAAGTACAGGAGCAAATGGTTTTGAAACTAAGTGTGCAACAAGAGTCTGTTGTGTATACGCGGGGGAACAGGTACCCCTTGCCGATGAAGCAAAGGTTGAAAGTATGGATTTTCTGATATTCAATCATGACGGAAAAATTGTTTATCATCAGCATCCTGTATTGGAATGGACTGGAAATGAATATAAGACGACAGTAAACATTCCTTCGGCGACAGGAGAGCATACATTGTATCTGATAGCTAATTATCCGATGGAAGCAGGGACAATACATACTTTACAGGACTTGGAAAGCAGGATATGCACAAGTACGAAAGCACTTGTAAAACCACCCTTTGTAATGGCTACCAGGCGCATAACTCTTTCATCACTCAACATGATAGCTATTCGTAATGCGATGGAAAGTGACGGTAGCAATGGTTTCAGTTTAAAACGGAATGTTGCGAAATTCAGTGTGGGAGTGGCAGACAACAATTTTGAATTGATTTCAATAAATTGGTTGGGTTGTCCTGTGTCAGCCTCTGTATTGGCAGACGTGGATTATACCAGTCCGTCCACTTTGTCCGTCAGTAACCTTGCTCCTTCGTCAAATCCTATTTATCTGTATCAGATTCGGAAAATGGGTTTGGATGCGCATAAAGGATTTCACATCGTTGTACATGGAAAATATACGGCAGCGGATGGGACAGAAAAGGAAGGATACTATAAACTCCGTCTATGTACAATAGATGATGCTACAGGAGAAAAAAGTTCCGTTGACTTCAATTGTAGGCAATGATTACTATAAACTGAATATCCGGAGTGTTACGGGATTTGGCGCTAATTCATTCGAGAATGCAGAAAAGAATGGATTTACTAATGATATGGAAGCATTCATGTTATTAGAGTATAATGGTACACATGATTATCAAGAGAATTATTTGCAGAATGGTTATCAGATGGGATTTGAAAATTCCCGTTGGATTATATACAGTAATGAAACCTTGAATTCTTTTGTGTTAGGTCATTTCTACCGGTGCATCCGGGATGAATCATTGGAAGGTTACACCATGTTTGATCCGGATTATCCTAATCTTCAGCGTGGATTGATAACGGTGAAAGCAAATGGGACAGAAATAACGGGGGAAACAGTTTGTAATGATACTTCTGATAATCCCGTCGAGATGGACTTGTGTTTCACGGAATCGAGTGAAGTCGCAGGTACGGAATACTCTTTTTACGAGTATTATCCAATATGGTGTTCTACAAAAAACGGTAACTGTTGAACGTCATTCCTCTATCGGTCGGTCATATACAGTGCTTCCTATGTTATATACGAATTACGGGGAAGTGTTCGATTCATGTGATTGGATCGGGATAGCTGAACAACGGCACGAAGGTGCTATTACTTATCCGCAGTTAGACTCTGCTAATGATTACATTTTTGTCCATGTAAAGGAAAATGGCACAGGCAATGCACGTGAAGGAAAGGTGCGTCTGTTTGGTAGGAATGGATATTTTGAACTTCGGATACGTCAGGAAGGATAATTCAAATAGTGTTAAGAGTGAAAGGAGATATGAGGATGAATATATTAAACGATATTTTGGAAAAAGAAGGTGATAATCGAGGCTCTGTTTATTTGTATTGTCTAGAGGATTCATGGAAAGCATTCGGATATTCTGCTTTTTATCTGTCTTTACTTTATCCGGGGATGAAAATCGTGAAATATGATAATCCGGATATTATATGCTTTTTTGTGTGTATATCGGATGACTGTCTGATGGAAATATTCGAGATGAGCCGGATATATGTCGGGAATGAATGTATAGAGATGAAAGTGCCGGAAAGGATTTGCGGTGGAGAAAACGAGTATGTCAAATGGTGTAATGAATTGTGCTTGAACTTGTAGAATTATGAATAAACGAAGATTAAGGTTATTACACCTTTTTAAGATTGGTAATCCATCAGAAATATATAAGACTTCTTTATATTACTTTAGGCGTGTTTTTACTTTTATGTACTTGTTCTGCCAATTCTGGTGAATCAAATGCTATGGCAAAGCAACAAAAGACAGCATACTGATAGAGCGCTTTTTGGGATACGTATGATTTTACAGATACTATCCGGTTAAGCAGCTCTGCCACTACCGAAAGGATGTTGGTGGATTATCTTTCTCAATTGTCGGAACTGACAGAGGAAAGGGCTTGTGAAAATATCAGGAGATTGGTGTTGAAGACTAAAGTTAATAAGGTGGTAAACCGTTGGTTTCTACAACGGTTGGAGCATCATCTATATGAACCTGATTCGTCACTACGGAATGATAGTTATTATATTTCAGTATTGGAGGAAGCATTAACATCCGGACATTTAGATGGAATGATGCGTATACGTCCCTTGTATCAATTGAAAATGCTTAAAAAGAACCGGATAGGGATAAAAAGCTGCTGATTTTACTTTCATTCTTTCTACGGAGAATTTCAAAAACTATGGGATGTTTCCGCTAAATATACGTTATTACTGTTTTATGATCCGGATTGTATTTATTGTCGGCAATCAATGATGGAACTGTCTGAATCATCGGTAATAAATTCCTTCTTGCAACATAGTGGACTATCCCTATCGCAACTTGCTCTTGTTACGATTTGTACGGAAGGTGAAATGGATGCGTGGAAAGAATATCAGCAGTCTCTTCCTTCTGTGTGGATAAACGGTTATGATGTCAGGAAGGTGTTGACTGAAAAAGAACTATATTTTTGCGTTCTCTTCCTTCGATATATTTGTTGGGAGAGGACAAGCAAGTATTATTGAAAGAACCCTCTTCTATAGGTGAAGTTACCGGTTATTTATTAAATAAGTATGATGATATATAATAGTGGCATAGGAAAAAATGGAATCATGACTTTTCCGCTGCCTGTGAAGGTAGCCTATTGTTTGTTTTGTTTGTGTGTGCACCTTTTCCCGGTGGGGGAGAAGGTGCACTTTTTTTGTATGATATTTATTAGTTTGAATATATTTGTTTATTTATTATTCTCCCCGGCTATCGGTTTTGTCGCTTTTTCTTGCTTTTCGTCGTTGTCTTATCGTTTATTTGGTTCCTCTATGTCGGTTGCGTATATCTGAAATGCTTTTTAGTACTTTTCTGATGAGGCTATTAGGTGTCGTTTCATCTCCGTGGAAGATGCTGCATCTTTTGCATCGTTAACGTTAGCGAAGTGATAATTAAAACAGTATTTATTTAAAAAGAAAAGTAGTATGGCTATTAGATTTAAAAGAGTTCAACGTCTGTGTGACCCGACAAACAAAGAGGCAGGAAAGAAAGTGTATCCGGTGATTTCTTATCAGTATGATACGAGTGCAACGTTGGATGAGTTTGCAAAGGAGATTGCGTCTGCTTCCGGTGTCAGCGAGGGTGAAACGATTAGTGTATTGAAGGATTTCCGTACGTTATTGAGAAAGACATTGCTGGGTGGTCGTTCGGTGAATATCGCCGGTCTGGGATATTTTTACCTTTCAGCTCAAAGCAAAGGAACGGAAAAGGCGGAAGATTTTACAATCGCTAATATTTCAGGGCTTCGTATTTGTTTTCGTGCCAACTCGGACATTCGTCTGTTTACCGGGACGACTACCCGTTCGGATGGATTGAAGTTTAAGGATTTGGATCATATTAATGATTCGGGTAGCATTGGTGACGGTTTCTGATGATGGAGGTGAAACTCCGGATCCGGATGGTGGTTCGGGTGGTAATGGTGAAGCACCGGATCCGGCAGCTTGATTCATAGGTCGTTGAGAACTGTCTGGTTTGTATGGAATGGGGCTTCGGCCTCATTCTTTCTTTATAACTACGTAAAAATATAAATATGCAAATAACTACAATCCTTGCTTTTATTACCGCTATGGGTGGTTTGGAAGCTGTGAAATGGTTAGTGAGGTATATCACTTGCCGTAAGACGGATGCACGGAAAGAGGAAGCGTCCGTGAACAGTATGGAAGAAGAAAATCGCCGTAAAAAGGTGGACTGGCTGGAAGAACGGCTGACTCAACGTGACGAGAAGATAGACGGGCTTTATATCGAACTTCGCAAGGAGCAGGAAGAGAAGATTGACTGGATACATAAATGTCATGAAGTGGAGTTGATACAGAAGGAGTCGGAAGTGAAGAAGTGTGAGATTAGAGGGTGCGTGAAGCGTATGCCACCTTCGGATTATTAACTGGTGCGTTTGAACTAATAATGAATTATCATGAGAAATATAGATTCTATCATAGTACATTGTTCGGCTACGAAAGCCGGGCAGGATTTTACTGCTGCGGATATTGACTGTTGGCACCGGGAACGTGGGTTCAACGGTATCGGGTATCACTATGTGGTCCGTTTGGATGGGAAATTGGAAAAGGGGCGGGATGTTTCTCTGGCCGGTGCTCATTGTAAAGGTTGGAATGAGCGGAGTGTCGGATATGTTATATCGGTGGATTGATGCGAACGGGCGTCCGGCAGATACCCGAACGAATGCTCAAAAACGGGTGCTTTATCAGATTATTATGGATTTGCAGCGGGAATATAATATTCTCCAAGTGTTGGGACATCGATACTTCACCGGATTTGAATGGTGACGGAGTGATTGAACCTTATGAATATGTGAAGGCTTGTCCCTGTTTTGATGTGAGGGAGTTTTTTTGAGGAGTGGGAGGGATTACTGTTTGTGTTGTTGGTGGCTTTAGTTGTGCCTGTATTGTTGTCGGGATGTAGGAGTAAGAAAGAGGTGATAAATAGGAGAGTGAAGTTAGGGTTGATTCAAGTTTAAATAGTAGCTCCGGGAAAAGTCTTGTTAAAAATAAGGTTGCTTCAGAAAAGGATTCGAGGTGGTAGAGGAGCGTATCGAACAGGTGTTGCTTGTGTTTCCTGTTGATACGCTTGGGTTGAAGGCTGGGATGGTGGTAAAGACTGTGGTGGATAGGAAAAACGTTAATGAAAAACAACTTCTTCAAGCGGTAAATTTACAGTCTGAGAGCTTGTCGGATACGAATTCTAAGACGGAGATTCATAAAACGGGAAGTTGAGAAAGCTACTAATAGGACAATCGGAAGCGGGTATTGGTACGGAATTATTTTGCTGGTTTTAGTTATTGTGTGTTGGATTTATAGATTGATGAAAAAGGCTATCTGATTCCTTATCAGGCAGACGGGAGTGAATTAGTAAAAGTAGGGGTAGAATTCAGTGCGGAAAAAAGAAATATAGACCGATGGCTGTACTAATCGATAACCATGTTGCTAAAGAATTTATAGAGCCGTTTGAGATTGTTCAAGCGGCTCTTGTTTTGCGGGTAGTTCTTCTTATCGTTTGTTTTAAATCCAAATCACAATCTCTATTTCTTTATCAGTTGTGATCTTTTTCCTTTTTCTGATTTCCGCTTTGAGAGGAAGTAAATAAGTATCAAGTTTGGTGTCAAACCAGATTGCGGTTTCCCATTGGGTATTGCCGATTTTGGCCGTCATCTTCAACCGTCCCCAGCCTTCCTCTAAGAATCCGAGATTCTCTCTTATTTCTTTGGACATCTCTTTCGGCAGGCAGGCTATGTGTCAACCGCCCGTTCCAACGGTCGATGAGTAGTTCCAAACTTTTGTGGTAAACTCGTATTTTATTCCCTTATTTTCTATTATACAAAAATAGAAAATAATAGGAGATTAGCTATAATTTTTCTTTTAATTAATTTTCGATGTTTGTTTGAATACACATCTATTATAGGAATTGGCAACTGGGCAAAGTGGTAGAATAAGTCAAAGTTAACTTGTGCATAGCCCTTGTGGTTGCCACATAAAGCATACTTTTATCAATATTGGAATGATAGTTCTTGTCATTTGTTTGCGGAATGATTACTTCGTCAAATTCCAGTCCTTTCGCCATATGGGCGGAAGTGATGATAATCCCTTTCACATAAGCAGAACTTTGATTTGACAAAAGTGAGATGTCGTTTGCATATATCTGGAGTTTTTGAACAAGTTCTTTTGCTTGGGATTCTGTTTTGCAGATGATCCCTAATGAGGTATAATGGGAGTTCCTGAAGGAGTTTACTAAATCCGCAATACCTTGGATCTCTTCTTCTGTACTTTTGAATGGAAGAATCTTGGGGTGTTCTCCATGTCTCATAATCGGTTCTAATTCATTGTTCGATTGAATTTTTTGTGCAAAACTGGTAATCTCAAAAGTAGAACGATAGCTTTTTGCAAAGTTTCATTATTTCTCCTGTTCCAAATGCTTTTTGAATCATACCGGCAGTGGAAGATCCATAAGGATTGACGGATTGGGGAAAGCGTCTCCAAATTGTTTTTCGACACGGATAAAGTTTTTGAATCACTTTGTATTGTATGGGAGAATAGTCTTGCATTTCGTCTATCAGAAGATGTTTGACATAAGATTGGGCGTTGTTCCCATCTAATGCGATATGCAGATAAGCCAAAGGAGCTAAGTCCGCATACTCCAGTATGCGATTTTTGCACGTGTCTTGAACATCTCCGGTTTTCCGATCCATTCAAAAAAGTCTTTATAGATTTGGAGATCGTTATTGCCCGCGAACATCTTTTTTATCTCTTTCTTTAGTTGGTTTTTCTCCGGGTAGTCTAACTGTGAGATTATATTGTAGTTGCATCATTTCCAGAATGTAATCTGTCATGGTCTCAAATCGTTGGCGTATGGGGTAACGATGGAATCGTTTGAACTGTTCGTTAATAAATTCGGCAGGAACGGTGATGTATTTGGTGAGTTTTACATCAGTCGCTCTGAAATAGTTGATTTTCCATATGGAGGATGAATTTGTCGAGTCGGGAAACAAATTCGAAAGAAGCTTTGTATTGTATCCGTTCGATAAAATCCGGAGCCGGCTTTTCCAGTAGTTCCGAGACTTGTCGAAGAAATTCTGAAACTTATATTTGTTGTCAAGGACGATCCGACAGAATTTGTTCCATGCTGGTTTCAGGGAACGGTCTCTTCGCCAAGTTCCGGAAGGACATTGGATATGTAATCGGCAAATACTTTATTAGGTGAGATGATCAAATATCTTTGGATGAAATTTTTCCTTTTTGTGCATAAAGCAGGTAAGGCAATACGGTGGAAGGCAATAGACGTTTTTCCCGAGCCGGCGACTCCCTGTATGATGAGTACAGGCGTATTTCGTTACGGATAATCCGGTTTTGTTCGCGTTGGATGGTCATAACGATGTTTTTCATCTTGTCGTCTGCATTGGAACAGAGCTCTTTTTTGCAGGATATCATCATGAACAGTGACGGAACTTTCAATCATATATTCCATCTTACCTTTGCGAATGCGGTACTGACGCTTGAGTGAAATCTCTCCACGCACTTCACCTGACGGAGAAGAATAAGTGGCCTCACCTGACTCATAGTCATAAAACATACCCGAAATAGGTGACCGCCAATCATATATCAGATTTCTTTTGTTTTTGAAATCGTAGAATGTGTGTATACCTATATATACAGGAAGTTTTTTGCTGTGCTTCCATTTTCCTTAAAGTCGATTCGTCCGAAGTAAGGATATCAATATTTTACTTAGTCGCCTGCGTTTGTCTATCACATTTTCGCCTCGTGCAAAATGATTCAGTATACTTTCACGCATGGAACGGATTTCATGAGGATCGATGTCTTTATTGGACCATAGATAATCTTTGTATTCCTGCAGAGTATCTATGTGCTCTTTAACTGACGTCCGGTGCTGTTTATCGTATCATGGATGATATTATGAGCACCTGTTGTAAATATCTTTTTCCTGTTTCTGTTTCGTTGAATATCATAATTCAGTTTGGTTGTATGATGAAGAATTGAAATTGTGGACAAAGTTAGCTCAGATCCATTAAGGGTATTAAATAGTTATTTATAGCTATATATGAAGCCTTTTTCTTATTTTTGCGTGCTCATTTAATCAGGAAAAAAGATGAATATTCTTGAATTGGCAAAACGAAATCAGCAGAAAGCATGGGAGATTATAGAGGATACCCGTATTGTTCGGATATGGGAGGGATTGGTGCCAAAGTGAATCTGGTTGGTTCGTTGCGTACAGGATTATTGATGAAACATCGGGATATTGATTTTCATATTTATACTTCTTCTTTAAGTTTGTCTGATAGTTTCGGGCGATGGCTGAATTGGCGGAAAATACGTCCGTAAAGAAGATTGAATATACGAATTTATTACATACAGCAGAAGCGTGTATAGAGTGGCATGCATGGTATAAGGATATGGAAAGAACTCTGGCAAATGGATATGATTCATATCCAAGAAGGCTCTCGTTATGATGGCTATTTTGAAAGGGTGGCCGAACGCATTTCTGCGGTATTGACAGATGAAATGAGACTGGCTATCCTGAAATTAAAATACGAAACGCCTGATACGGAAAAGATTATGGGAGTGGAGTATTATCAAGCTGTGATTCAGGATGGTGTACGTAGTTATCCGGAATTTGAGGAATGGAGAAGATTGCATCCGGCGGTGGGTGTGGTGGAATGGATGCCCTAGCCAGATTGGATCACTGTGCGGGGAGAAAAGATTGCATGTATTAGCAATCCACTCTCTTGTCCTAAACGAATGGCTTCAATGGAATTTGTACACCTAACTTCCGTAACAGATTTTGTCGATGAATATTAACTGTATGAATGCTGATGCATAGTTTGTCTGCGATTTCTTTACTTAACAGGCCTTTTGAATAAGACGTAATATTCTATTTCCCGATTAGTAAGATTGGTAGAAGGCATTAGCACCTGATAGGGAAGGAGAAAATATTTCTCCATTCTTTGAGATTCAGGACGGTACAATCTACGGTTTCAGAGGCTTTTGGTCGGGTGATATGTCCATGTTTCCTATGATAAGCCATGCTTTACCGTTGCGGTCCTGTTCAATACCTGATGTCTGCTGGTGACACGTATGTACTGTTGTTTCGCATTGAGCATACGAAAACTGTAAATGTTAGAATAGCTATTCCGTTGCTCAAAAGGCAGGCTATAGATGAATTGGCTTAGTGTGACCTGTAATGCCGCCAGTTGTGCGCGATCATCGGGATGGATGCGCGATTCCAGATAATCACCCTGTCTTTCTAATGTTTCTATCTTGTGGAGTTTGAGTCACGAATTATTATTGTGTAGTTCTTCTTTTTAATATATTATTAGCAAGTAGTCCTCTTCTGTAATTATCCTCCTCACTCCAATTTAGTATTTATTTTAATAAAAGTTTTAGATGAACATTTACATTTCAGGTTTAAGCTATGGCACAACTGATGCCGACTTGACAAATTTATTTGCAGAGTATGGAGAAGTATCTTCTGCCAAGGTTATTTTTGATAGAGAATCTGGTAGATCCAGAGGATTCGCTTTCGTAGAAATGCCGAACGATAGAGAAGGGCAAAAAGCAATTGATGAATTGAATGGCGTTGAATACGACCAGAAGGTTATTTCAGTGAGCGTTGCACGTCCTCGCGCTGAAAAACCGTCTCACGGTGGTAACCGTGGAGGTGGTTATAACAATTCAAGAAGATATTAATATCAAAATAAAAAAAGCAGAAGATATTATCTTCTGCTTTCATTTAATAAGCTGTTTCCGTTTCATGATTCAACGGGGGAATCTTCTGATTGACACAGGGGAAGACGAAAAAATCATATTACATTTAAGTTCTGCTAATTCTGCCTCTTTTGCTATGCAAAATTGGGAATTTCTACTCCTGTACTTTCCATTCTGAAAATAGATTTATTAGGCTTTTTTGTAATACACAATACTCTTGAAATAAGCCAAGATATAGTTTAATAAATTATCCAACAAGGTAAATCATTCAATGACAGGGCCAAATCTTGAGCAATTGAATAAAGTATGCTCACACTGTTTATCTTGTCTGTTTTGCCAATACAAAATAAAATATATGAAATCGTTTTTTATAGGAAATATTGAAATTAAAACACCTGTTATACAAGGTGGAATGGGAGTAGGAATCTCGCTCTCGGTTTGGCTTCGGCAGTTGCAAATGAAGGAGGAGTAGGCGTTATATCATGCGCGGGTTTAGGTTTGTTATACCCCAAGGGAAAAGGTACTTATCCGGAGAAATGTATAACGGGCTGAGAGAGGAAATCCGGAAGGCACGTACGAAAACAGAAGGTATTATTGGCGTAAACGTCATGGTTGCTTTATCTAATTATGCGGATATGGTGCGCACCGCAATTAAGGAAAAGATAGATGTGGTATTTTCAGGTGCGGGACTTCCGCTTGACCTGCCGTCATATCTGACCCCGGAGAGTGCAACCAAGCTAGTGCCTATTGTATCTTCTTCACGAGCAGCCAAGGTTATTTGTGATAAGTGGCAGAAGAAACTATAATTATCTGCCCGATGCAATCGTGGTGGAGGGGCCTAAAGCCGGTGGACATTTAGGATTCAAAAAAGAACAATTACAGGATCAGCATTATGCTCTGGAAGCTTTGATTCCGGAAGTGGTGATGATTGCATCCAGTTATAAAGAACAAAAGCAGATTCCGGTGAGCACATTTTATGGAATTGGGAGCTTCGGGTGTGCAGATGGGAAGTATATTTGTGACGACCCTTGAATGTGACGCGTCCGAGACGTTCAAGGAAGTATATATTCACTCCAAGTCCGAAGATGTTCTTATTATAGAAAGTCCTGTGGGATGCCGGGAAGAGCTATTGACGGGGAATTTATTCACAATGTGAATAGTGGTCTGGAGAGGCCTAAGAGTTGCTCATTCCATTGTATCAAAACATGTGATTATACAAAAAGTCCTTATTGCATTATTAAGGCTCTATATAATGCAGCCAGAGGAAATATGAAAAAAGGCTATGCTTTTGCCGGTAGCAATGCTTTTCTCGCTGAAAAAATCAGTAGTGTAAAAGAAGTAATGAGTACACTGGAGCGCGAGTTTTTTTAGCAACCCACAACTGGCTTAATGATTGAAACTCTGCTTTTTCATGATTGAAATTGTCGAGCCGATATTTAAAAGCTGTTTGAACAGCAAAAATAACATTTATGACATTTAAAGAATTAAATATAACCGAACCTATTTTAAAAGCAATTGAAGAAAAAGCGATTTCCTGCCGCAGGCAAAAAGAGATATATTAGGTTGTGCGCAGACCGGAACCGGAAAGACTGCTTCATTTGCTATTCCTATCATACAGCATTTGCAACTGGATAAAAGGTATCTGCCAGACGTCAGGGAATTAAAGCCTTGATATTGACACCTACACGTGAGCTTGCCTTGCAAATCAGTGAATGTATTGACGATTATTCAAAATATACCCGTGTTCGCCACGGAGTGATCTTCGGTGGTGTAAATCAACGTCCGCAGGTTGATATGTTGCGCAAGGGAATTGATATTCTGGTAGCTACTCCGGGACGTCTACTTGACTTGATGAATCAGGGACATATACGATTGGATAATATTCAGTATTTTGTACTGGATGAAGCAGACCGTATGCTTGACATGGGATTTATCCATGATATTAAGCGGATATTGCCGAAACTTCCGAAAGAAAAGCAGACCTTGTTTTTCTCGGCTACAATGCCTGACACAATTGTCTCCTTGACTAATTCTTTGTTGAAGAATCCGGTGAAGATTTACATAACACCGAAATCGTCTACTGTGGACTCTATCAATCAGGTTGTGTACTTCGTAGAGAAGAAAGAGAAAAAGTCAATTATTAATTTCAATTTTGCAAAAAATGCAGAAGACCAATCGGTACTTATCTTCTCGCGTACGAAGCATAATGCCGATAAGATTGTTAAGATATTAGGTAAGGCTGGGATCGGTAGTCAGGCTATACACGGAAATAAGAGTCAGGCGGCAAGACAGTCCGCATTGGGTAATTTTAAGTCGGGGAAAACCCGGGTTATGGTTGCTACTGATATTGCTTCCAGAGGAATCGATATAAGTGAGTTGCCTATGGTTATTAATTATGATCTCCCGGATGTTCCCGAGACGTATGTACATCGTATCGGTCGTACAGGAAGAGCAGGAAATACAGGGACAGCACTTACATTCTGTTCGCAGGAAGAACGTAAACTGGTTAATGATATTCAGAAGTTGACCGGTAAAGAAAAATAAGTATAAATTAAATATAGATTCTATGGCAAAATCCATGACAGTTGGTAAACGTGAAAATGAAAAGAAAAGACTCGCTAAACGGGAAGAAAAATTAAAGAAGAAAGAACTAGCAAAAATTGTCGGGAAAAAAGCGAATAGCTTTGAAAGATTTTTTATGAATCATTAGTGGTGCCACCAGGAATCGAACCGGGGACACAAGGATTTTCAGTCCTTTGCTCTACCAACTGAGCTATGGCACCTTGTTTGTTCGGTCCGGTAATATCTCTTTTGCGGTTGCAAAGGTAGTGAAAGTTTTTGAATCTGCAAGCCTTCCGGTAATAAAAAACACTGATAAAAAGTTAGTCTGCTTATTATCAGTGTTATATGAATGAAAATATTTTTGCTGTTAACCGGTAATATTCTATTTATCCTCCTTTTAATGGATTCCATCCTTGAGCTTTTAATTCAAACTCTTGTCCGTCACGCGTAATCAATACGCAGCCAAGTTCGGGTTTGGTGATATGTCCGATGAGGCGGACTCTCCATTTGCGATACTTTTTCATGGTCGGCGATGGGTACAGTGAAAAGAAGCTCGTAGTCTTCGCCACCGTTCATGGCACAAGTGGTCAGGTTCATGTTGAACTCTTCGGCCATGACAGCCGTCTGGTAATCGATCGGAATGTGTTCTTCGTAGACACGACAGCCGGTATTACTTTGTTTGCAGATATGCATCAATTCTGATGACAGGCCATCGGAAATGTCCATCATGGATGTGGGGACAATGTTGGCAGCCGCCAATTTTTCGATGATATCTTTGCGCGCTTCCGGCTTCAATTGGCGTTCCAGTAGATACTCCTTGCCGGAGAAATCCGGTTGGACATCTTTTTCGCCTTTCAGTACAACCTTTTCACGTTCAAGAAGTTGTAACCCCATATAGGCTGCCCCCAAGTCGCCGCTGACGCAGATCAGGTCAGT
>VOFH01002036.1_pt1 | contig 61916 bp, 47 predicted proteins | sample 5384091 | NCBI WGS metagenome assembly VOFH01 (sample SAMN12384727, study PRJNA508395) | human gut metagenome | isolation source: healthy gut G | host: Homo sapiens | reverse complement strand
AACGCATTATTCCTCATGCCGACAGCTTGTTCTCCACGGAATTATGCAAGCTGTACCAGCATGATTGGCGGAAGGCTCCGGTCTGTACAGATACCTGCTGAAGGTTCGGACAGTCATCCCTTTGCCACCTGTGTCTGTCCGATTCCGGTTTCTGTCTTCCACTTTCCTTTTTTCTCCTTATACGGTCCCACCTCTTTCCACCAAAAATCCTGTCACATCTCTCCCTTTTCCCCCGCTCCACCTTCTGTGTCCCGTCATACTTTCCTCCATTTCAGCTCTCCCCTGCATCGTCCGTTTGTCCTCCTCCACCGTTGCTTGTCATACCCTCCTTGTACCCTCTCATTTTTCCACATTATAATGTACGCGCACGTGTGTGGGTGTGGAAGTGCTGCAAGTTTTGCAAGTTTGCAAGTTTCATCCCCGCTTTATATCATAAAGGGAACTGAAAATAAATAATATTCTAGCATTTAGTCAATGCTCCAATAAACTATATAATTTTTTATTGCTATATTTGTCCTCATCAAATCATCAAAATGAATATAACTTCTACTATCATAACAGCTTCGGACGGAACACCCCTCTCCTTATATGATGTATGCCGATTTCTATCCAAGCAACAATGGAGACACATATTAAAACTATTGGAACAGGAAGGAATACATATAGAAAGAATAGAAGCTTATGAATATCCGGAAGCCCGAGACATCAAACATCTATTTATACGCTTTAAAAAGAAAAAGAAGACACTCCTTTTTATTTACTATCTCCAGAAATATTCTCTAAACTAACCAACACGATAATACAAGAATATTCTTCAAATATAAAATAAAAGAAGTTGTATAAACTATTAAATTAGAATGAGATGAAAAATATCAATGGTCAAGGCAATGAAATTACAATTATTTTACCACATAATAAAATAGATTGTGTATCCTCCCATCATGAACAATTCAATCAAATCATCAATCGATCCAACATCATAATTACAGGAAACAACAATCATGTTTCCATGCATTTCGATTCAGAAGAGAATGTTGAAAAACTACTTTTTAATGAATATTTTCTGTTGATTATCAAGGGAAACAATAACACGGTTAATTTAGGAACAATCATTTTACGCTATTCCAACATACTAGGGATGAGTGGACTAAAACTCATCATCGGCCAGTTGCCCGGTTTGGGAGCTGGTGTTTCAAGAGTTGCCAATAATTGTAGAGTTGATATAGGTAATCGTGTAGTTATCAATGGAGTTACTTTATATTTACAAGAAGATAAATCAAATGTTAGCATAGGAGAAGACAGTCAATTAAGCTGGGGCATTGATATTTGGTGTACCGACGCACATACTATAACAAATTTAAAGGGAAAACCGATTAATTTGCTCAAAGTATAGAAATTGGCAAATATGTATGGGTAGGAAAGATGTAAAGATTGGTAAAAATACAAAAATACCCGATGACAGTATTGTGGGTTGGGGAAGTATTGTAACAAAAGTATTCCACGAACCGAATATAATATTAGCAGGCATCCCTGCAAAAATTATAAAGAGAGGTATAAATTGGGATCGTAGATATATCAATAAATACTTACTATAATCGTATTTTAGGGTGTCTGAAAAGATATCTATTCAGACACCCGATTTGATAACTATTCCGTTAGAACTGGAAATAAATAAACGGCTGAATATCACTGCTCTTTATCTGGATAACCAAATAAATCAGTACTACCAACAATAATGCCTTTCCCAATAAAGGTAATTTTACAACTCCACGACAACACGCATCCTGCCAACTATCAGGAGCAAAATGTAGCAAATACCCTATTCCCATCAAAACAAACACTTTCCAATAACCTTCTATCAGCTGCATGAATACCTCGGGATGAAAAGCTGTAAATATCTGCTTCAGCATAACAACCGAAGCTTCAAAAGTCGTATTACGGAAAAATATCCAGCAGAAACAAACAAAATTGAAAGTAATAAGAACTGCAAAAAATTTACGAATGCCCTTACTGGTAGCCGTCTTAGGCTTATGCAGCAAGTTACGCCAGAATTTCTGTGCAGCCAGTGCTATTCCATGAAATCCTCCCCATATCACAAAATTCCAAGATGCGCCATGCCACAAACCACCTAACAACATAGTAAGGCACAAATTAATATAAGTACGGGCCTTCCCCTTGCGGTTTCCCCCCAATGAGATATAAAGATAATCTCGCAACCATGTAGAAAGAGAGATATGCCAACGATGCCAAAAATCGGTTATACTATCGGCTTTATAAGGCGAATTAAAGTTCATAGGAAAACGGAAGCCCAACAGCAAAGCAAGCCCGATAGCCATATCACTATATCCGGAAAAGTCACAATAAATCTGTAAAGCATACCCATATACACCAAACAAATTCTCAACCCCGGAATAAAGAGCCGGATTATCAAAAATACGTTCCACAAAATTTACACTGATATAATCGGAGATTACAGCTTTCTTGAATAATCCGCTGATGATAAAGAAAACACCAGTGCCAAACATCTCCGAGGAAACAAACAGCGGTTGCCTGATTTGAGGAATAAAATCGCGGGCACGTACAATAGGACCCGCTACCAGCTGTGGAAAAAAAGACACATAAAATGTATAATCCAACAACCTGTTCAAAGGAACCAATTCACGACGGTAAACATCTATGGTATAACTTAAAGACTGGAAAGTGAAGAACGATATCCCCACCGGCAAGAAAATATCCAACGGCTGGAATTTACCATTCCACAAAGGAGCCAGCATCTGATAAAAGAAATTGGTATACTTGAAATAACAGAGCAATCCTAAATTTATTCCCAGACTTGCCAGCAGCAAAAACATCCGTTTCCATTGAGTTTCGGTATTCGCCATACGCCCTGCCAGCAAGAAATCCGTCACTGTCACCACCCCCAGCAAGAAAAAATAAAAACCGCTACTCTTATAATAGAAATAATAAGAAAACAGCGTTACAAACAGGATGCGTGCCGTATCCTTTTTCTGCAATAACATATAAATCAGGCTAAAGCCCAAAAACAGAAACAAAAACAAGCCGCTGCTAAAAATCATCGGTTGCTTGGCATTATAAGTCAATACTTCAGCCAGTTTACTCCAATCCAGTTGCCACATATTCATTATACGCTTTAATCAGTGCCTGATGTAATAAATTACCTTGTAAACGATATCCATCGGGAGTGAAATGAATGCCATCCGCACGAAACATGTGGTGCTTCGTCCAGTTACGACAAGCATCTGTCTTTCCTCCTACTATATTATACATATCCCAAACTGCCATTTTATGCTCTTGTGCATACTCCTTTATAATACGTGCAGCCGTTACGGTTCTCGGATTAATAGTACGTGCACGACGACGTCCCACATATGCTCCGGGAGGTGTAGTAAGTAAAAAAAACGCTTCAGGACAGGCTGCTTTCAACATACCCAACAGTCTGCCTATCTGCATTTTGTGAGCCTGAGCCAGATAACGGCGGCTATGTGCCTCATTGGTTCCAAAAGAAACAATAATCAGATCAGGATGCAAAGAAGCTATTTCTTTTATTTTTTCATCGTCAGAGAAAGTAACAGAAGTAGCTCCATTAATGCCAAGCATATGATAAACAATACCCGGTTCGCCCGTCTCATGTGCCAACCCACCGGTACGATATGAAATAACATCAGGATAAACAGCCTCAGCACCAAAATCATGTTCCAGACGACGACGGGTTATTAATGGATAAAGATGCCCCCGCACATGAGAATCACCTATATGGACTATCCGTACCGGTCCCGTCATATCATTCAGTTTTGAAAGAAAGGAGAAAGCGAACGGCTCTCATCTTCTATCACATTATCCAAAGAATGAGTAAAACTCGCCGGAAGTGAATCATGTACTGTTATCAGCCGCATACCCCGATGCATTTCCTTTGTTTCACCGGGTATGCGAAGCGGCTCCAACGGCCGGGACAATGCCGGAATAGCATCCTGGGCATAAAGACATGGAAACAGCAAGAACAAAAACAATACCATTGCTATACCGGACAGACCAGGAAATCTGTTATTCCTCCTCATAAGCTTTCCGTCTTTCATATTGCTCTTTGCCATACATCAATGTTTCAAATAAGATACCTGCCAAATGCCTGCCTCCCTTAAAATTGATATGGGTATAATCAAGATTCGCCATTTTTTGCCCGATCATATCGACAATGCTTCCTTGACCTCCCATTGCCTCATACATATTCCAAAAAGCGATATGGCTATCAGCCGCAATGGACTGTTGATAACGGATAAGATTCTTGACTCCGGGCATGGTGCGGAGATCTCCATTCTCGTTTTTATATTCACGGTCACCCACACTGACCAGTAAAATGCTGGTTTCAGGAAAAGCTGTCTTCAAATGCTCTATCACCGTAAGCATCCCTTTCTTATAGCCATCGTATTTTACGCCTCGTTCCGTAGCCACATTCAAACCATATTGGACCACAATCAAATCGTATGGACGAAGACGTTGGAAATCGCGAAGCGTATGTAAAGGAATACTACGTAAATGAAGCCCACTGCTACCACGTACGCTAAAATTATCCAAAGATATTCCCTGCTTGCCATCCATAGCCACTCCATAGAAAGTAGCAGAATCAGCATGTTCCACACTCCACCGTACTTGTCCTATCCTTCCTCTCACCGAAACAGCCTGCACACCTCCTGTTCCTACTTCCTCATGCAACTCTCCTTCCGCAGCATTATTCACTTTAGAACGGACAGCGGCAAAACCTTTATTTAGGAAATAAAAAGTAGAAACCTCACAGGTATCCAGTCGGGAAGCATATTTACTCTGTCCTTTTAACTGCACATAAGCACCTTCACGAGGGAAAAAATAATGTCCGGAAATATCTTGCTGTATTTTATCAAAACCAACGGAGTCATTGGATGAATGACTGCTCCATCCCCCAAAAGTATGGCGTACCGTAGGACGGTAACCGCTGATGGAAGAGGTTACAGGAACATATCCCACTCCGCACCCACCAAATTCTTGTTGAAGCATTTCGCGCAAATCGGCAGTAAAAATATCAGCTTCTATAAAAGAATCACCGAAGTAAGCGATACGCACAGGGCGTTTCATGGTTTTCACTTTGGAAAGTGCCTCATAAAAATGTTTCATTCCCCGCATGGTGGAATCCGAATAATCCTCAATACAGGTAATACCCGTTTTACATGTATCCACAAAAATAGGTTTTACAGGAGGAGGAAGAACAATGGTGTCGGAATCACATACTTCTTCTTCCACATCCGGACGGATATCAGCCAACAGGTCCACCTTGCGCAACGGTTTGCCTCCCACCGACATGGGGGGGAGGAAATACAGCCCCATTAACGCTCCTACTACAATAAGAGTGAGAAGAAAAGTAGCCGGTATATAGTTTTTCATATTGCTATATTTGTAAATTAACCGCAAAAGTAGTGATTTTTTAGACGGAGTACTTCATGATAGAGGCTAAAAAAAGAAAAAAGACTGCGCCAGAAAGAGGGCAACAGTCTTTTTCTTTAATAATGAAAAGACAGATTCAAATCGTCTTTTCTATGTTCCACACAAAAGCACGTAATCCCAATTGTTCGGTTTCCTTATCCATTTTATGCAAGGCGTCCAATAACGGCTCCACTTTGGTATCATCTACCACTGTCATAATAGCCGAGCACATACTGGGCCACGCGTGACTGCCATAATGCGGTTCTCCTTTTACAGAGCCGCGCCCCTGCAACTGCTGCCAATAACTGAATCCACGACAATTCTGGCGGTCCAACAATGCCAGAATACGTTCGTAAAAAGCTTGGTCGAAAGTGATGAAAACAGATTTCATTATTCCATTTTTTATTTTAAGTTCTGTCATCCGGTCCCCTATTCATTTCGATTCGGATAACAAATATATTAATTATTCTTTTTTACCTTTGGTCATCTCTGTCTTATGCGCTTGATAATAGTCATTCAGCTCACGGGCAGCTTTCATCTTCTTACGGTTACGCTTGATACCTGTACCGGCAAATGAACAGTAGAGCACCGGAACCAAAATCAAGGTGAGCACGGTAGATACAGTCAAACCACCGATTACGGACACCCCTAAAGGCTGCCACATTTCAGAACCTTCCCCTCCTCCTATCGCCATCGGCACCATGCCTAGAATAGTGGTCAAAGTGGTCATTAAAACCGGACGTAAACGACTACGGCCCGAAACAACGACCGAATGAATAACAGACATACCCCGCTCACGACATAAGGTAATGTAATCAATAAGCACGATACCATTCTTCACTACGATACCAATCAACATGATACCTCCCAACAAACTCATGACATTCAATGTAGTCCCCGTTCCATACAATGCCATCAATACCCCACTGAATGCAAACGGAATAGAGAACATAATGATAAACGGATAGGTCAGAGACTCAAACTGGGCAGCCATTACAATAAATACCAATATAATAATCAAAACAGCCAAAGTTCCCAGATCGCTGAATGAATCCTGCTGATCCTCATAAGACCCCGCCACCTGGATACTGATACCGCTAGGTAAATCCATCTTATCAATAATAGACTCACCTGCCGCCACCACACTACCTAAAGGCGCACCTGAAATCACAGCGGAAACTGTTACAATACGTTCACGGTCTTTACGTTCAATAGTAGGAGGAGCGGAACGCTCCACCACCGTACCGATATCTTTCACCCGAATCGCTTTACCTTCATTAGTATAAATCAGAATATTCTCCAAACTTTCAATACTGGTACGGAACTGGGGAGCATAACGCACCTTGATATCATATTCGTCACCATCTTCCCGATAGTAAGAAGATAAAGCACCATTAACACGGTTACGCAGATACAAAGCTGCTGTAGAAAGATTCAAACCATGTAAAGCCAATTTTTCACGATCAAAATCCACTTGATATTCCGGCTGATAATCCTGACGGCTGATATTCACCTCAGATACACCGTTCACTTTCAATAAAGCTTCTTTCAATTCAGCTGCAGCTTTATCTGTCTCTGTAAAATCATATCCATAGATTTCAAAATCGGCAGTGGCCTGTCCACCCATGCCTCCACTGCTACCACCCAAGATAACCTGGGCTTTATCCAGTTCGGGATAGGCTTTCAGATCCTCACGCATACCATCGCAGACTTCTGCCAACGTAACAGAACGCTGATCGGGATTATAAAGGTTGATATTGAATGAAATGATATGGCTACCATTATCCTGAATAGAAGCCCAAGTATTATCCGCATCAGCCTGTCCCACAGTATAGTTACAGATACGCATCACCCCTTCATATTTCTTCAGCCACCTTTCGGTCAGCTCCTGAGCCAATGCCTGGGCACGTTCTACGCGAGCTCCGATAGGCAATTGTAATTGAACAGAAATACGACTGTTGTCTTGTGACGGAAAAAACTCTGTACCAATTCCTTTCGCACAAATCAGGCTCAGCAGAAAGAACCCGAAACAACCGGCAATAATGGTCTTGCGGTGACGGACAGCCCAGTTCAAACGTTTCTGATACCAGTTATCCAATCCATCCAACGCACGTTCTATCGGTTTGTAGAATGTGACAAACCACTTACTTTGTTTTTTTTGCAAGCGAAGCATCTGCGCACACATCATCGGAGTAAATGACAGCGCCGAGATAGTAGAAATAGTCATAATAACACACATCATCCAGCCCAACTGACGGAACAAAACTCCCGACATACCACTGACCATCGTCAACGGGAAGAATACCGCAATCATAGTCAATGTGGATGCGATAACAGAAATTGCCACCTCATTTGTTCCATGGATAGCCGCCTGTTTCGGCTCGGAGCCACGCTCGATATGGGTCGTTACGTTTTCCAAAACAACAATAGCATCATCCACCACATTACCAATCGCAATAGAAAGGCACGACAAAGAAATAATATTCAGCGATCCCCCATCCGTGATGGCCAAATAAATAAAAGAGGCAATCAATGACATGGGGATAGTGATACAGATAATCACCGTAGCACGCCAACGACCTAAGAAAACAAATACCACCAAAACCACAAACAGAATGGCATACATAATAGTTTCCGTCAAACTGTCGATGGTATTCAAAATATTATCTGAAGTATTCACAATAACCCCCAGTTTCACGTCACTGGGCAGTGACTTCTGTAACTTAGGCAACTGATCCATTACTTTCCGGGAAATGTTCACAGAGTTTGCACCCGATTGTTTCTGTACAACAATCATAGCTCCTTGCACCCCGTTATTATAGGTTTCCTGAGCACGTTCTTCTACAGAATCGACTACCGTTGCCACGTCACGCAAATACACCGAAGCACCATTGCGTGTACCCACTACGATATTCTCCATTTCTTTCGGGTCCTTGAATTCTCCTTCCACACGCAAGGAATAGGTATTACTGCCCACATCGAAAGTTCCGCCCGGAGTATTCTTATTTTCAGCCCCGACAATGGAACTGATGGTCTCAATCGTCAAATCATACGCTTCCAGTTTGTTGGGATCACAATAAATATTCACCTCACGCTTTGGCGCACCGGCAATGGACACCGTTCCCACACCGGGAACACGAGCCAAAGGATTTACTACATTATCATCCAATATCTTATACAAAGCCGGCTGACTTTCTTCTGCCTGAACGGACAACAGCAGGATAGGAATCATATCCGTACTGAACTTAAAGATAATCGGAGTATTGACTTCATCGGGAAGCTCCGAACTCACCATATCCAATTTATCACGCACATCATTAGTCAACACATCAATATCATAGCCATATTCGAATTCCAAAGTGATAACTGATATATTTTCTGAAGACTTGGATGTAATATGTTTCAAATTACTAACCGAGTTCAACGTATTTTCCAACGGACGGGTTACGTTGTTCTCTATATCGGAAGCACTGGCACCCTGATAAGATGTCATAACCATAATGGTATTGGTATCAATATCTGGATACAAGTCTACCGGAAGTTTCGACAATGAGAACAGACCAAAGATTGCTACGGCCAAAAAGCATAGCGAGGTCATAATCGGTTTTTTAACCGCTCCTTCGTATAGACTCATGTTTGTTAAATTAAAAATTGAAAATTAAGAACTAAAAAATCATATATAGGTAAATAAATATAGAGTATTATCAACTAACTCTCAATTTTTAATTTACTGCCACTTCCACACCATCGGCCAAACGGGTCTGACCGGCGACCACCACCTGCGAATTATCCTCCACCCCGGAAATCAATTCATATTCGGTTCCCATCCGACGTCCCAATTCTACTTTATTATAGGAAACCTTACCGTCTTTGTAGACATATACATAACGATCGCCCGAACCGGCACGTTTCACAATAGCCTGATCAGGAACTACCACATGCCGCAATGTACCAAAACTCACAGTCACACGGCCAAACATTCCCGGACGTATACGCTGACGGGTATTAGCCAATTTTACCTCTACAGGAAAAGTATGAGTAGCAGCATCAATAGTAGGATACACCAAACTAACTTTTCCTTCGAATTCCTCATCACCATACACATCAAATTTCACCTTTACGGTCATACCTTTAGTTACTTTCGGGAAATAAGGTTCGGATACATTAATCAACAGTTTAACCGGAGTGATCTGTTCTATGACCAACACAGGAGTGGAGGCGGAAGAATATAAGTCACCGTTATCAAAATTACGCGCTGTAACCACTCCATTAATAGGACTTAATAACTGCGTATTCTCCAACAAATTATTATAGGAAGTACGACGTACATCTAAAGTTGTTTTCGCTGCATCCCATTCAGATTTGGAAGCTCCACCCACTTTGTACAGTTCATCCATACGTCTGAATTCCGTTTCTTCATTTTCTAACTGCAATTTCATTTGTTTCAGATTTGCCGCATCCATCTGTACTAATTTCTGTCCCTTGGATACATGATCTCCCACTTCAACAAAAATACGGTCTATACGCCCGGGAGAGGTCGGAGCTATATTATTTTTCGCTTCCGCTTCAACAGTGGCAGTATATTCCTCTATCTGATCTACATCGCGGGAAGTTACGGAAGCAAGCCGGACTACCGGTTTGTCCTCCATAGCGGTATCAGCAGCTTCCTTACTCTCCGTTCCACCTGAACATGCACTCAGCATAGTTACCACCAGCAAGCTGCGAATTGAAAATATTTTCTCATACTGTTATCTTTATGTTAATGTGTTATTGTTCCGTTACTTCATCAATGCCTAAGACTAAGTCCAAATCAGCTTTAGCTACCAGATAGTCATAGATGGACTGGTTATAAGTCAGTTGGGCCTCCGTTAAAGCTACTTCCGAACTATTCAATTCCAAGATAGTTCCTTTTCCTACCTCATATCTTTTTTCGGCAATAGTACGCCCTTTCTCCGCCTGAAAGACAGCTTCTTTATTACTTACCACCTGTTCCGTACTAGCGGCCATATTATCCAAATAACCGGTAGCTTGCATAGTGAGCTGCCGCTCTGTATTGATACGGTTCTCTTCCAGTTGCTTCATCTGGATACGGGTCTGTTTCAATTGAGTAAAATTACTTCCTTTGAATAAAGGAATACTTAGATTCAGACCGATAGTAGAATAGGGCCTCCAATCGTATTCCTTGAACTTGAAATTATCATTCATTGAAGTATACATATATTGGAAACTAGCAGAAAGGGTCGGCATAAAATTGGTATACTGCAACTTCAGCGTCTGCTTTAATTGCAATGCATTCAGTTCCAATTGTTTCAACGTACTGTTATTTATCAAATTGTCTGGGCGAGGCATTGCCTGACGAGTAAACATAGACATTTCGTAATCCTTCAGGTTGCCTTCAACCGCTACCTTTACATCAGACTCCATTCCCATCAAGACCTTCAACTGCAGATTTGCCAAATTCACTCCGTTACGGGCAGACACCACGGTAGGTTTCAAGCTGCGCATCTGCACATCCGCACTAATCTTATCATATTCACTGACAGTTCCCTGTTCATATTTAGCTTTCACCACATTATAATTATCTTCACTCTGCTTATAACTTTTAAGCAGCACTTCATAACTGTCTTGTGCCAAAAGCAACTGAAAAAATGCCTTGGTTACTTGATTTACCATATCCAGACGTGAAGCACGTGATTTCTCTACAGCCAGGTTCACATCCGTACTTGTCAAACTTATACTTTTGTAAAGAGCCGGAGCAAAGACAGGCAGACTGACAGACAGACCACCACTATAAGTATTATCTGTACCGACTTCAATCACCTCTCCCATCATGGCGAATGACTGCTTTTTTATGGCTCGTGAATAACTGCCCACCAAACTGGCTTCTGGGAAAAGACCGGCATAAGCTTCCCGGCGGGCTTCTTTCTTTAACAGGATTTCCTGACCGGCGACTTTAATGGTGGGATTGTCGCTCAATGCTATCCGGACTGCGTCCTGTAAGGTAATCCTCAATGTGTCTTGTGCTTGTGCACTTTGTATTGCTACATAAAGCAGCAAAAACAAGGTTAACGTAGGTTTGCAATAAAATTTCATTAACTATTATTCTTTATTTAGTGACTTATTTAGTTTCTAACCATACTTATTATGTTCGTTTCCTTTTAAATTCAATAAAAAATTCATCCACAATCTTCAACCCCTTTTCAGTGGAAATGCCACGCATATGCATAAATACAACTGTTTCATAAATTTCACCAAGCGAATAGGACTTGCATATTTCCGAATGCAACAACAAATCCATCTGCTCACATACCATAGCGCGTACAATATTATAATTTACATCATTTCTAAAAATGCCTTGTTCCACTCCTTTGCGATAAAATTCCATAGCCGAATCTAAATTCTCCTTCCGGCTTTCATCAATGTAACGCATTACCTTGGGATATTTCTCAATATCCTCAAAGAATTTCCTATTTGTATTCTGAAAATCCTGAGCACTTCTTTGAAAAAACTTCAAGAGGACTTCCAAAACATTTTCTGCTTTGGAAGCCACTTGAGTCATATATTCCTGCATCTCCTCCCGATGTAGTTTCATAACATCAAGTAATAAATCCTCTTTGTCATGGAACAATTCATAAAGCGTGCGTTTAGATATAGATAATCCGGTAGCAATATCATCCATTCTCACTGTTTTGACACCTTTCTGTGCAAATGCTTTCGCTGCCGCCAAAACAATGTGTTCCTTCACTACCGTTTTATCCGTTCTTTTTTTCCTGACGCTATTCATTCTTAACATAAAGGGAGACAAAGATACATTTATTTTATAATACCCAACTTAGAACTTCTGACAAACTCTATCAAATGTACAATTTCAGGACTAAACGGAACCTGTTCTTCAATACGACGCAATGCATCCTCTGTAGATGTATTCACTTTATACAATATACGGAAAGCATGCGCTATATGTTTAATAACCGTTTCCGAGAAAACCTTCATGTTGCAACACGGTGGTATTGATGCTATAAAAAGCCGTAGGCTCATGGGCAGCTACACAATAAGGAGGAATATCCTTGGTAAAACGACACCCGCCCTGTACGGCGGCATAAGTCCCCAAACGAGTCTTTCCCTGCATCAATACATTGGAAGTAAGAATAGCATAATCCTCGACTACACAACAACCTGACACCTGCGAACCGTTACCAATAATACAGTTGTTACCGATGGTCACATCATGTGAGATACGTGCTCCCTGCATAATAAAGTTACCGCTTCCTACCACAGTCTCATCTCCGGCGAAAGTAGCGCGAATAATTACCGCATTCTCACGGATTGTATTATTATTACCTATACGGGCGATGGTATCATCACCCGTATATTTAAAATCTTGCGGAGTAGCAGCAATTACAGCTCCGTTATAAATGGTATTTCCGTTACCGATGCGTGCGCCGCTCATAATGCTGGCGTTGGGCATGATTACATTATCATCACCTATCTCCACATTCTTATCAATGTAGGCAAACGGGTGAATAGTTACGTTTTTCCCGATTTTTGCTGACGGGTCTACATAAGCTAACGGACTAATCATATTCATATTATTTTTAAGGTTAATTATTCACGTCCACCGCCCAATGCGCTGTACAGATTGATAACAGCCTGCATACGCTGGAAAGTATCGGATACTTCGTTCAACTGTGCACTCAGCAATGACTGTTGTGCAGTAATGATTTCCAGATAAGTGGCCTTTCCCGCCTGAAACAAATCATTGTTCATCTCCACCGCTTTTTGCATTTCGGAAACCTGTGCCTGGTGCTCACTCAACTTTTTGTCTGCCGTATCATACAGGAACAAAGCATCACTTACTTCCTTACCAGCTTCCAGAATAGTCTGCTGATAATTCATCTTGGCAATCTGTTCTTCCGCTTTCGATACTTTTAAATTGGCTATCAATTTTCCACGCTGGAAAATGGGCTGAGTCAATGAGCCGATAGCATTCCAAAGCATAACGGCAGGATTAGAAATCACTGTACCATTGGAACCATTAGTCCATCCCAAAGTACCTGTAATATTGACACTGGGATAAAAAGCGGAACGCGCCTGATTGGTAGTATAATAAGCGCTAGCTAATGCCAATTCTGCCGCTTTTACATCGGGACGGTTCTCAAGCAACTGTAAAGGAACTCCCACAGCCAAATCTGCAGGCATCACTTGTTCTTCTAATGTTCCACGATCTATATTCTGGGGAGCCTTTGCCAACAATACGGAAATAGAATTCTCAGTTTCGCGCACCTGACGTTTCAAGTCAGCCAATGAAGCCTCCGTCTGATGATAAGTCCCCTTGCTCTGTGCCACAGCAGCTTCGGTAGTCATACCGGCTTCCTTCATTGCTTCCATAGTGCGCACTGTTTCTTTCATTAACGCCACATTCTGCTCGGTCACACTGACTTGACGGTCTAGCATCAATAAAGAATAATAAGCATTGGCTATACCACCAATCAACTGTGAACGCACTGCCTGCTGATAGGCCTTACTTTGCAAATAAGATGCTTTCTGGCCACGATGGGCATTCAGCAATTTGCCGAACAAATCAACTTCCCAACTTGCAGAAGCAGGTAAAGTATAGTTCTTTACAGGAGTACTTTTGTCCACACTAGTCAACGAACCTTGTGGGGCAAGGGCCAAAGAAGGGAGATAAGACAAGCGAGCTGATGTCAATAACGCCTTCGCCTCCTTCACACGCAGGATAGCAGCCTGCATATCTACATTGTTTGCCAATCCCTCTTCAATCAGCATCTGCAATTTCGGATCACGGAAAATTTCCTTCCATGACAAGTTACCCATATTGGTTGTATCGTTAGCAGCCAATGTATCGTTGGCGGCAACCGGGTCACGATAGATGCCTGTGGCATCTATCGACTCGGGGCGATCGTATGATTTATAGATGTGGCAACCGCTTAATAAAAACGTCGCGCAACATAATCCTATTATCTTTTTCATTGTTCTTCTGTTCATTTACGGGTGTATTGTTCAATTTCGGGTTCAACCTCTGTATTGTCCACACTTTCCCACTCAATCGGTTTGAATTTCTCTTGTAACCATTGGAATACCACAAACAATACGGGTACGATAAAGATCTGGAAGATCATACCAATCAACATACCACCAATAGCCGAAGCTCCCAAAGTACGGTTACCATGAGCACCAACTCCCATAGCCAACATCAACGGAATCAAACCTACAATCATGGCCAATGAGGTCATTAAGATCGGTCGCAAACGGGCTGCCGCACCCAAGACCGCAGCCCAGGAAATACTCATTCCCTGCTTACGGCGATCCAAAGCAAACTCTACAATAAGAATGGCATTCTTCGCCAACAACCCCATCAACATGATCAATGCAATCTGCATATAAATATCATTTGACATGGTTCCTAAAATCATCTTCAAAGCCGGAATATTTCCCAATGCTGCAAATCCGTTTACAAACAGGAAACTACCCAACAGACCGAACGGTACTGAAAGCAATACGGACAAGGGCAGAATGTAACTTTCATACTGTGCACTTAGCAACAAGTAAACGAATACAAAACACAGAATGAAGATGATACCTGTGGAACTGCCACTGGTAGATGCCTCTTCACGAGCCATACCTCCCAACTCATAACCGTAACCGGTAGGCAAATTCTCTTTAGCAACTTCCGCAATAGCCTGCAAAGCCTGTCCGGAAGTATAGCCACTGGCAGGAGCCACCATCACTTTGATAGAAGTATAAAGATTGAAACGGCTGATAACATCCGGTCCATATACTTTCTTGACAGAAACGAACTGGGAAATAGGAGCCATCTCATTCCCATTACGTATCTTGATACTATTCAAAGATTCCAGATTCTTAGTTGCTTCGGGTTCCGCCTGAATCATAACACGATACATCTTACCGAAACGGTTGAAGTTAGAAGCATACAAACCACCGAAATATCCCTGCATGGTAGTTAGAATATCACTGGGGCTGATACCTGCCTTTTTACAAGCAGCAGCATCAATATCCAACATATATTGGGGGGAAGTTCGGGTTGAAGGTAGTCTGAGCCGAATTAATTTCGGGACGTGCCTTCAACGCATCCATATAGTCCAAAACAACGTCATAAAAATGATTCAAGTCTCCACCGGTCTTATCCTGCATATTCAACTCGATATCACTGGATGCCGAATAACCCGGAATCATAGGAGGAGCAAAGAACAATACCTGCGCATCCTTGATGATCTTCTGTGCACGCATAAACAACGTACCTACCACAATATCCGAATTCTGCATCATGGAACGTTCTTCCCAATCTTTCAGTTTAATAATGATAGAACCGTAAGAAGGACCCTGACCACCAATAAAACCGAAACCGGAAATCACCGTACGGGAATCTACAGCCGGTTCGGCAGCCACCAAGCTGTCTACACGGTTTAAGATTTCCATTGCACGTTCCTGTGAAGTACCGGGAGGCAGTGTCACCGCACCCATAATGGTACCGGTATCTTCATTAGGCACCATGCCCGTCGGAGTAACCTTCATAAAGAATACCAACAAAATGATAGAAGCGGTAACCAACCCGAATGACAACCATTTCTTATGGATAAAGAACACTACATGCTTCTTGTACTTCTTCAATATAGAATCATAAGCCGCATTAAAGGCTGTATGGAAACGTTCTACACGGGTCATCTTCTTTGCTCCATGTCCCTCATCATGCGGTTTCAAGAAAATTGCGCACAGTGCCGGTGACAAAGTCAATGCATTCAAAGCTGAAAAACCGATAGCGATAGCCATAGTGATACCAAACTGACGATAAAACGTACCAGCGGTACCTCCCATGAAACTTACCGGAATGAACACAGACATCATGACTAATGTAATAGAAACGATAGCGCCACCCAATTCGCTCATGGCATCAATAGAAGCCTCACGGGAAGACTTATATCCCTGATCCAACTTGGCATGAACCCCCTCGACGACGACAATGGCATCATCGACCACAATCGCAATGGCAAGCACCATCGCCGAAAGAGTCAGCAGGTTCACACTGAAACCAATCAGTTTCAGCACAAAGAAAGTAGCCACCAGCGCCACCGGAATGGCAATAGCCGGAATCAGTGTTGAACGCATATCCTGCAAGAAGATATATACCACAATAAACACCAAGATAAATGCCTCAATCAATGTTTTGATTACTTCATGGATAGAAGCGAACAGGAAGTCATTGGCACTTTGGGCAATATTGATATTCAAACCTGTCGGCAGTGATTCCTGTGCCTTTGCAAGCACTTCCTCCAAATTAGAAATAGTTTCGGTAGCATTAGTACCTGCCATCTGATAAACGATACAAGATACAGCCTTGTGGCCATTTACCGTATTATTGAATGTATAAGCCAGACGCCCTAATTCTATATCGGCTACATCTCCCAAACGAAGTACATTACCATCCGGCAAGGCCTTGATAACAATATCTTCAAATTCAGTCGTTTGCTGCAAACGTCCTTTATAACGGATCGTATATTGGAAAGTCTGATCACCACGTTCACCGAACTGTCCCGGAGCCGCCTCAATATTCTGTTCGGCCAATGCTGCCGAAACATCAGTAGGAACCAGTTTGTACTGTGCCATCACATCCGGTTTCAACCAGATACGCATAGAATAATCCTGTCCCAACACATTAGCGTCACCTACCCCCTTTACACGCTTGATTTCAGGAATCAAGTTAATATTAGCATAGTTTTCAATGAACTCGATATTATACGAGTCGGTTTCATCATACAATGAAAAGACCATCAACATGGAGTTCTGGCGTTTCTGAGTAGTCACACCCACTTTGGTTACTTCAGCAGGCAACAATCCTTGTGCCATAGAAACACGATTCTGCACATTAACAGCCGCCATATCCGGATCTGTTCCCTGATTAAAGTAAACGTTAATATCGGCAGCACCGTTATTGGATGCTGATGACTGGATATACATCATGTTCTCCACGCCGTTTATCTGGTCTTCCAACGGAGCAATGACCGAATTCAATACAGCTGTGGAGTTCGCACCGGTATAGGTGGCACGTACCTGCACCGTAGGAGGTGCAATATCCGGATATTGCGTAACCGGCAATGTAGCAAGTCCGATGATACCCAGAATAACTATCAAGACGGAGATTACCGTTGATAGCACCGGACGGTTAATAAATCTATCTAGTTTCATTCTCTATATACCTTATTTATATAAACGAAGTTAATCTGTTTATTTTTGATTATTTAAAGGCCGTGGCAATATTTCCTTCCTTCTGATCTTTCAGGTGTTGTTGATATTTCGCCTCTTTCTGTTCCGGAGTAATCGGAGTAATTGTTTGTCCGTCCTTCAACGTTTGTACACCTTCAACTACAATTTTATCGCCGGGCTTCAAACCACTGGTAACAATATAATTCTTACCGTCACTCAAATTCGATACCTTGATCTCAGTATGCTTCAATGTATTATCCGACTGAAGCACATAAACAAACTTTTTGTCCTGAATTTCCTGTGTAGCCGACTGAGGAATCAAAATAATATCCTCCATAGTATAAGGGAAAATTACATTAGCCATACCACCACTACGCAATACAAGCTGTTTGTTCGGGAAAACGGCACGCATACTTACCGAACCGGTAGTCTGGTCAATAACACCACTTACAGCGTCAATCTTACCTTCTTCAGTATACATCGTACCGTCAGCCAACTCCAATTTCACAGCCGGCATCTTCTCCAGTTGTTCTTTCAGTGTGCCACCGGCTCTTGTCAAACCCAACAACTGCTTTTCAGTCATAGAGAAATACACATACATTTCACCGATTTCACTCACGGTAGTTAACGGTTGTGTTACCGAAGGGCTCACCAAACTACCAATACGATACGGGAATGTACCCACCACACCATCTGAAGGGCTGGTCACTGTACAGAAGCCCAAATTCTGACGAGCGCTGGTCAACTGAGCCTCAGCCTGTGCCAAACTGGCTTTTGCAGAAAGCAATTGGTCTACTGCGCTTTGATACTCAAAATCGCTGATAATTTTCTTATCATACAAATTTTTCTTCTGTTGTTCGTTCAAAGTCAGCGTATTGACATTCGATTTTGCCATCTCTACAGCAGCTTTTGCCTGACGTTCGGCAGCCGCATACTGTGTAGGATCGATCTGAAAGAGTGCCTTGACCTTTCTTTACCGTTGCACCTTCGTCTACACAAAGCTTTACGATAAAGCCGGAAACCTGAGGACGCACCTCGATATCCTGAACACCTTTGATGGTAGCGGGATAAGAAGTAGACTGCTGGCTGGCTGTAGACTGTACAGCCACGACGGTAAACTCGTCATCACCCAACTTCATACCGCTCTGACCGCCTCCACAACTGCTTAAAACGGTCATTGCCGCCGTAAATATCGCGAGGCGGCTCCATGAAAAACATTTCATACTATTTACTGTCATTTTCATAACTAATATTATTGAACTTTACTTATTTGTCGAATTAACAGATGTTTATAGAAAACTTTTTAAACCCAATTAGTTTTTACTGCCGCAAAATTAGTCATTTTTCCGGCATTTGTTCGCTTAGCCCATTAGCTTTAACTATAAATAACGTGCGCATATAGAAGGATATTAATTATGTAAAATATATTCCATATATATTCAATCTGTTTCCAGATCTAAACAAGCAAACCATATTACAACTCATACATGATACGGACATGAATGAAACTATTTTTTCGCTATCTTTGTCCAGCAAAATACGAAAGAATTAAAAAACTGTATTTGCTTGATACACAAAATTTAATTTTATAGATAGATATTTCTGGTAACAATTTGACAACCTTTAAAGCGCTTTGCTCTACTGCGGTTTACTTCATAGCTCCAAACAAATCCAAATCCATACAAAGTTTTATAAATAATCACTTCTGACTTGCCGTACGCAAACCAAATTCAAAAAAGACACAAACAAAGAATAACCCACAAAGTAGCAAGTGACACCTCTATTGTCGTGGATTATTCTTTTTATTATCTGTATTAAACAGTAAAGATTGTCTAAACACTTCCGTTCTTGTTTTCTTTGGTAACTCAAAACGTCACTATAAGATACGCTACGAAAATATGCATCTGTACTTGTGACAATTTTCGATTGTAGTTATTCTTTCTCCTTTCAAGCTGATCTGTTTACTATTACCGCACTGGGCAACGGCTAACAAGTCCGTTTTCCACAATATTCAGTCAGAGAATACCTGCCCGTAATCCACACATAATAATGACAATTACAGAACTTCTATCACAATCATAGAAAAGCGATGCTTTCTACTTATTGTTGTGCCGCCCTTCATGTTTCTCCCATGACCGTTGCCCATTCTATATTCCTCCCTTCTTCCTCTCCATGTTTTCCTGCCACCTTCAGAACAACATCATGGTAATTTATAGTGAAGTGCACAATTAACTTGATAATATCTCCATCGCTCAAACTGAATTTGGAGACGTTTTAGGTAATCTTTCCAGTTTCTATTTTCTGGTTGAGACCAACCAATTTCAGCTACTGCACTAGCACGAGGATATGCCATATATTCTACCAATTGATAAGTAGGGAGATATTCAGTCCAAACATTGCCTTGTATACCTAATACCTTTTTAGCTTCTTCTGGCGTTAAAACATCAGGAATCGGATTGAAAGAATAAACCCATTCTAAAGAGGCTACTCTACCATGAGCTAAAGGCTCAAATAGCATGTTCGACTGATAATGGTTTAAATACATGTGGGTATTGGGAGCCATAATGACTAGATTTCCTGCTTTTGCGGCTGTAATGCCACCTTTAACCCCTCTCCATGACATAATAACAGCTTCTCTTCCAATACCCCCTTCCAGAATTTCATCCCAACCAATCAGCCGCTTATGATGCTTTTTGAGGTATTTGCCCACATATTCAATTACATAACTTTGCAAGGCATATTCATCAGAGATATGATTTTTGCGCATCCACGACTGACATTTTTCACAAGATTTCCACCGTTCATTGGGGCATTCGTCTCCCCCTATATGAATATAGGGGCCTGGAAATAATTCTATAACTTCTTGCATGACATCTTTTAAAAAGGTATAACAAGCAGCATTTCCTGCACACAGCACATCGCTATAAATTCCCCATTGTGTACCTACTTGATAGCCTTTTTGGATACATCCCAAAGACGGATATGCGGTTAGAGCCGCCAACATATGTCCAGGAATATCGATTTCAGGAACAATTGTGACATGATGTTCAGCAGCATAAGCCACCACTTCCCGTATCTGTTCTTGCGTGTAATAACCTCCATATCTTTTCTTTTCAAAAACAGGTTGACTAAATGATGAAGGATGATTAATGGCTGTAGAATCTCTCCATGCTCCTTTTTCCGTCAGAAAAGGATATCTCTTAATTTCGATGCGCCAACCTTGATCATCGGTCAGATGCCAATGAAAGTAATTCATTTTCTGCATTGCTAGCAAATCAATGTATTTTTTGACGAAGCTTACTGGATAGAAATGACGCGACACGTCTAAATGCATTCCTCGATAGGCAAATCTAGGTGTATCTTCTATGAAAACTGCAGGCACTTCCCAACTTCTTTCAATAGCAGTTGTTGATGAGTAAATTTCAGGCGGAAGAAGTTGTAGTAACGTTTGGATAGCATAAAAAAATCCATTTTTTTCATTAGCTTCTATTTCAATACTATCCTCGGTTACTTGCAAACGATACCCCTCTTTCCCTAAAGTGTTTTTAGGAAGTTCTTTAAAAACAATGATATTATTCTTTGGAACTAGGAATTGTTTTATTTCGGGTGTTAACGAAGCTGCTTGTTTCAGTCGATCTGTCAAAAAATGTATTTCAGTCTTTGCTTTATTGGTTGCCACTTGAATGCAAGTTTGTTCATTAATTACAAATTTAGAGTGAGTGTTCGAGCGTATAGTTTTAGGCTGTGGAATAATTGCGCAATTTAAAACACCGCTTTCACTTTTGCTAAACAACATTCCTTTTACAGGAATATTATATACATAAGGCATATTTGTTTCAGTTGAAAACAAGTTAACTACTTCCACGTTTAAATCATAAGAAGACAGTGTCATGTCACTGAGACTAGCAAAAATGACCTTTCTTGCCGACCCCTGTAATTCTATTGGTTCTAATTCATTGAGGCAAATAGAAGTTTGTGGAATCGGTTTCAAGATCAACGGAATATCTGCCAAATTTCTAATATCAATTCGTAATTTATTGGCAGCGACTAATTGGGTAGTTATTTCCAAGGTGCCCTCTAAATATTTGTTCAACCATCTAGAAGAACCATAAATATTACAGTCCAAACGTTCTAGAAAGCAATTTTCTTCTAGTGCATAGCGGATGTAAGTATCCGATTTTAGTCGTGCAAATATAATAACATCTGCTCCCTTTACTTTTTGTCGTTGTTGATAAATTTCCAACGTTTTTTGGCTAAGAATTACCATCCCTTTTTCCGTAGCTTGTTTACGTAGTATTGCATCGTCTTTCACCATAACAGCTTCAATACCTTGTTCCAAATAGGACTGTAAAGTTTCTACCTGAGTGATGGTCGATGACATATCTGCTTGCATAACCACATACTCCTTCCATTCTGGGAGATACCTTCCTTTGGCATTCAAATGAATGCCAAAGGAAAATAAAAATATGTACAGAGCCCATATTTTATAAAAATATCTATCTTTCACCTGTTTCATAGTGTTTATTGAATTTTACCAGTCTCATTAATGCTGGAAGGAATTCCATGTAGTTTTTTCTAGCTGGTGATACCCAACCAATTTCTGCATAAGCTGCAATTCTAGGGAAGGTCATCCTATTCATACTTTCTATTGTTAGAATCTGTTCACCCCACATTTGACATCCTAATCCTAAAATTTTATATTGTAATGACTTATCCATTCCAGCAGGAATAGGATTGAACGCGTATGATTTTGCCAAAGGAATTCTACTCTTGTCGTAGTCTAAGTAGGTACCATAGTGATATGAATTGACAATATCGTATCCTTTTTGGGCAGTTTCCTCAATCAAATCCAAATCACCTTTCCAAAATTGTACAATCGTTCCTTCAGCCAATTTTGATTTTAAGGCAATAGCGTCTTCTGCTGAGTTGTACTCATGGATTTTATTTCCCATAATATCATTCCAGCCCATCATGTGTTTGTTTCTACCTTTCAACCATTCTGATATGGCATTGGTAAACTCAATTTGAAGTTCGGCTGGATTAGCAACACCTAATTTCTTGATGTAATTGCTGATAGCTACAGAGGCATTCCATTGGTCGTATTTTACTTCATCTCCACCAATATGTATGATGGGTGAAGGAAATAAAGCAATAACTTCATCCAATACATCATGCAAGAATTGAATTACTTTTTGGGAAGAAACATCCAATACCTCGTACTGAACTCCAAAGCTACAAGGAACCTTAATTTGTTTTTTGGTTGTTCCAAATTCAGGATAAGCAGCAATCACCGCACTAGAGTGACCAGGCATTTCTATTTCAGGAATAATCTGAATGTGTAGCGATTGAGCATACTCTATGATTTCTTTGATTTCTTTTTGAGTATAATAACCTTCGTGTACTTTTCCATCAAATGAATTTCCTTTCCATCCATTCAATTGGGTAGAATCTCGCCGGGCGCCGATTTGGCATAATTTAGGATATTTTTTGATTTCAATTCTCCAACCTTGATCATCGGTTAAATGCCAATGGAAAATGTTCATTTTAAGACGCGCCATTTCATCCAAAATACTTTTTACAGCCTCCTTTCCTTGGAATACTCGAGATTCGTCCAACATATAAGCTCTCCAAGGGTAGTAAGGACGGTCTTTAATGGCGAGTTGAGGCAAACTACATTGTCCAGCTGTGGTTATCATTAGCTGGCGAAGTGTTTGAATACCATAAAAAATGCCCCGGGCAGAAGGAGATATAATTTTTACTTCATCTTGAATGTCTATTTGATACTCATCTTCTTTTTGTTCAGAAGATGACTGAAGAATTAAACGAATAGTTTTGCCTTGACTATTTTCAATCAATTGAAAATCATTTTGCAAATACTTTTTTAACCACAACCTTTCATTCTCTAGTCTATTATCCTGTAGCACAATGTGATAACCACTACTCAGATTCAAGTTACTCGCATAAACCTGCTGTTCTTGTACAGCTGGGATAATCCTGTGATTATCTTCAGAGCTCAATGAATAGGGCAGTGAATACTTGTCAAAACAAGTTTCGGCAGGCTTGTTGCCCATTTCATAAATCAAGTTGCCTCCTTCAATTAGTGTGTGATGAGAAATAAATCGCTTAGTATATCTTTCTCCATTCCAATAGATAGCTTGTATATACTTGTTTTCTTCTGATTGATTACATACCTGGATTTTTAATTTTTTACCTGCTTTCAAGGATATTTCAGCCTGTTGAATCTGAGGTAGTCCGAAGATATATTCATCAGAACCTGGACATACAGGATAAAAACCTAGGGCTGTAAATATATACCAAGCGGACATTTGACCGCAATCATCGTTACCACATAAACCATCGATGCGTGTATTATACATCTTATCAATGATTTTATAAATGTTTTCAGAAGTCTTCCATGGTTGAGAAGTCCACATATACAGATACGGAATATGGTGACTCGGCTCATTACCATGAATGTAACCACCAAGAATACCTTCTTTTGTCACATCTTCTGTATGAGCATAGTACGAAGGGTCTAATGAGCTGCCAAAGAGATTATCTAGGCGACGTATGAAAGCTTTATCTCCCCCCATCAAATTGATCATACCTTTTACATCATGAGGAACAAAAAAAGAATAATTAAGTGAGTTTCCTTCAATAAAGCCCTGACCATGAGTCTCATAGATATTAAAGTCTTCTTTCCATCGACCATCTTTATATCGAGGACGTGCGTAGCCGTTCAAGAAAGATTTTTGGTAATTATAAGCTCTCTGTTTATATTGATTGGCTAATTCAGCATTGCCAGCCATGAGCGCCATGCGGTAAATAGTCCAGTCATCGTAAGAGTATTCCAAACTGATGGAAGCAGAACTAACATTTTCATTTAAAGGAACATATCCTTTTTCAATATAGCTTCCTAAACCGTCATAGTATGTTAAGTTAGAACTTTGTACCATAGCTTCAAGCGCCTTTTTACCATCCATTGGAATACCTTTGGCAAAAGCATCAGATAACAATGATACGCCATGATAACCAATCATACACCAATTTTCATTTCCCATATGTGACCATACAGGCAGAGCCTTATGTATACTTTGACCTTGATGCGCCATAATAGATTCCATCATGTCTTTGCTCTTATTAGCATCTATTAAGTTGATGAGTGGATGTAATGCACGGAAAGTATCCCACAATGAAAAAATGGTATAATTAGTAAAATGCTCAGCATTATGAATACTGTGATCAATGCCTCGATAGCGTCCATCCACATCCATATATACAGAAGGATGTATCAAAGTACGATAAAGTGACGTATAAAACAGCTCCTTAACTTCTTCTGTTCCATTTACAGAAATAGAAGATACAGCTTTGTTCCATTTACTTTTAGCTTCAGCTAAAACTTTATCGAAATTCTTTCCTTGAGTTTCCTTTTTCAAATTGAGCAGGGCTCCTTCTTTGTCTACGGCTGAAATGGCTACTTTAATTTCCAAAGAACGTCCGTCTGATAAATCAAATACAAATCCAGCTTTCAGCTCACGTCCTTCCATTTCAGGAAAGTTGTGTTGAACATCAAATTTTCTCCAAAAACCTCCGTACAAACTCCGTTTGCTAGTATCTTTGCTTTCATAGCGGAGAATGGGATGTGAAAACGAAATGGCAAAATAAATTAAGTTCATTCTAGCCCATCCATTTGTCATTCTGAATCCCGTAACAAGTGTATCCGATTCTACACAAATTCCTGACCATAACGTTTTACCATCATAATTATAGATTCCATGATTTAAGTCCAAAATCAGGTTTCCTTCTCCTTTAGGATAAGTATAGCGATGTACTCCCACTCGTTCTGTGGTAGTCAGCTCTGCTTTAACTTGATACTCATCAAGTAATACGGAATAATAACCTGGAGAAGCTGTTTCATTTTCATGTCTGAATGTTGAGCGATAACCTAAAGTTGGATTACTTTTAGTCCCTGGATTCAATTGTATTTTACCAGTAGTAGGCATCAATAGAATATCTCCCAAATCAGAATGACCAGTACCACTAAAATGAGTATGACTAAATCCTACAATTGTTGTATCATCATATTGATAACCAGCACAATATTTATAGACCTCTTTTTGATAAACTCCGTCTACACTATGAGGAATAGTATCTGTTTCCGGACTGAGTTGCACCCCACCATGAGGCACACAAGCTCCTGGGAATGTATGTCCCATTCCTTGAGTGCCTATAAAAGGATTAATATATTGGGTTTGTGAATGAACACACAAGCCTATCAGGGCACATAAACATGTTATTATTAATTTCTTCATTACTTTTTAATCTAATACAATATCAAATTGGTCAAATTCTTCAGTACGCCATGCATATTTTTCTGTTGTGGGGGAAATAGCAAAGAAAGGTGAGAATGTTTTGATTTTGATTGTTTTTCCGTCAGGCATAAATTCCATAATTCTAAGCCAGCCATCCCCCCCATTACCATGCCAACCTCCACCTTCTGTTTGGGCATTGAACATCATCTGGAATACGTTTTTCCCAGCTATATTCTTGTCACAACGTTGACCTACATTATATACAAACCCCTCTGTAGAGCAATAATGACCACATATGAGCATACGAATGTTTTTGCAAGGATAAAGAAGTTTTTCCCAAATAACTTTTCCATAATTGGCAGGTGATACACCATAAGACTCTTTTTCGATAATAGATCCATCCCAACGCAAATAAGAGTGAGTAAGGACAAATACCTTATGATTTTCAAAACGTTCACTTATTGCCAAAGATTTAGCCCATTCCAGTACTTCATCACGAGGAGCAAATTCCAATACTATTACCAGTATATTTCCCCAGTTCTTGTTAGTAAATTCATAAGCAGCATTTTCTAATGTAGGAACCCCAAAAGCATTGTTACATACACTAACCAAGCAGTCTTTCCAAAGAAGATTGCGAGTTACAGGAAAATACTTTGAGATATTGCACAATCGGTTTTCGGCTCGCTTATAACCATAATCGTGATTTCCACCGCAAATGATGTAAGGAAGTCTATGGTCCAATCTTTCAAAAGCTCTAGAGGCGGCTTTCCATTGTTCTTCGCTAGTCTGATTACCATTCACGTTATCTGGAACCAAGCATTCATTTTGTTCTACCAAATCTCCGGTGCAAAGTACAGCTTTGACAGCTAAGTTTTTTTTTACGCTGGCCACCCAAGCTGTCATCAGTTCAAAAATTGGCTGATTGGTATCAAATTTAGTATAACTTTGTGGATCTGGTAAAAGAATCATTGAAAATGAATTTTTGTCAGAAAGCGTCGGCTTATTTTGAGAATATGATGATATAAATAGCAAAAAGCAAAGTAGAAAAAAAGATAGTTTTTTCATGGTAAATATCGTTTTATGGAAACCATCCGTTCATATTCCATATTAGATCAATAGTAGAATAATGAACGGATGATATTTTATAATAAATATTGATTTATTAAAATCAGTTACCCCATCCTATATGGTTTTGTTTCAGATTTGGGTTAGCGCTTAATTCGGCAGCAGGATAAGGCAGGTTATACAACTTGTCTTCCCAAATAAAATCACCTACTCGTGACCATTCTTCAGCCAAAGTACCCCAACGTTTCAAATCAAAATAACGGATAACATCCTCTGTAAAGAATTCAACTCTTGATTCATAGTTAATAGCTTCCATGGCGCTTTCTTTGGAATCAATGACAAACGGAGGAAGAACCTTAGATTCATCCAATCCCTCAGGAATGTATTTGTCTGGATGTGCCAATGCAAAACGACGTGCTCTAGAACGTACTTTTTCTACATATTCACTACATTTCTCAAAATCAGGATTAGCTTGTAAAGCATATGCTTCAGCAATGTGCAAATACACTCTAGGCAAGCGCATCAGATGTACATCCACACGTTGTGTCCAGCTTTCTTCACCATACCATACTCCGCGTTTTTGAATATCATAACCAGTAGGAGTGTTTACCAACCATTCATCTCTCCAGTTCATTTTTTTACCAGTAGTAGTAACAACCTCATCCATTATTGTAAAGAAGGTTCCATCAAAGCGAGGATCTCTATTTTTCCATGCTTGAGAAGCATCGAAATAAGGAGAGTTGTCTTTGATAGATTTTCCATCAATCACTTGGAAAAAATCCACAAATTCTTTAGAAGGATAGAAATAGTCTGCTGAATAAGTATCGCCACGCATCAGATGCCCCAAATCACCACCTAAATCTTCTTTAGAACCGAAGTATAATTCTCTTCTATATTTGTCGATGCCTTCAGCAATACCTACCGAAAAAATGATTTCTTTTGAATTCTCTTCTTCAATGTGAAAAACTCGACCTGGATCATCCAATAGTTCATAATCGAATTTTTCTACTTCCAACCCTGCTTTCAAAGCATTTTCATAATCCTTCATGATCAGATAGGCTTCAGACAAGTAGGCAAAAGCTGTACCTTTTGTTGCGCGATGTGTATATGCTTCATCCCATTTGTCAGGCAAATTTTCGGTGGCAAATTCTAAGTCAGGAATGATAAGACTCTTGAATATTTCTTCTTTTGATGTGGCAGCTAACTGTACTTCTGAAGAATTAGTAGGATCATTCACGGATGCACTTCTTAAAGGTACATCGCCATAAAATTGAACCAAACGGAGATACCAAAATGCACGGATAAATCTGGTTTCAGCCAAATACATATTACGCTTTTCAGCTGAAATTATCTGATCACCCATTTTTGAGATACCATCAATGTTGATGTTGCATACAGCAATACCTTCATAACAGCGTTTCCACACCCCCTGCACAATACTGCTTTCATTAGGGTTAAAAGTAGCACCATAGAATGGTTGAGCATCCTTGAACCCCGCTGATGAGAAGTCACCAGTCATACCTAGTTCCAATTGTGCAAATGCCCAGTGTCCATTCAAGCATTGCAGTTTCGCATAGCAGGCCATCGCACCAAGATTCGCATGTTCTGCTTCTGTATAAAAAGTTGTTTCATCAATAGCACCATAAGGATTACGATCCAAAAAGCTATCCATACAGCTAGTGAAAATTAATGATGTAAATGCAAAAGCATATAATAAATATTTACGTATCATATGTATCTTGTGTTAAAATGTTAAATTTGTACCAATTAAAAGAATTCTAGGTGTTGGGAAATCATCACCCCAGTTAGTATAGTGACCTACAGAGTTCCCATTTTCAGGATCAAATCCATCAAAAGTCTTGTCTTTTATTGTGAATAGGTTTTCACCGGATAAGAATACTCTAATACGTGTTGGTTTTAGATTGAAGGTATAACCTAATGTCAATGATTTCATTTTCACAAATGAAGAATTAGCTACCATCAAATCTGTCATTTCCTCATAATTTTCACCTTGAATTAAAGCGGGATATTTTCCAGCAGGATCAGAACCTAATGTCCAGCGATTGTCATACCAATGTCTACTCATATTGCGATTAGGCATACGATTTTGAAAACTCATAGGTGAATGTTGCTTACGACCAAATACACCTGAAAATACCATATTTAAGTCAAAACCTTTCCAGTCAGCAGAAAGAGTCATACCAGCGGTAGCTTTAGGAATAAAACTTCCCAATATTGTTCTATCCTTTCCATCAATAACGCCATTTCCATCTAAGTCTTTATATTTTAAACGGCCAACTTTAGCATTACCTTGTCCCATATCTTTATATTTTTTAGCTTCTTCAGAAGTAGTGATGACCCCATCTGTTTTATAGCCATACAAAGCACTAATAGGTTCGCCTATGCGGTTAATAGTTACACCACCATAACAACCGATATCGATGACTTCCTCATTAATACCACTGCTTAACTTTTTGATTTCATTGTGCAAGAAAGATACATTAGCTCCTACTGAATAGTGCAAGTCACGTATATTACCTTTATAACTAATTTCTAGATCCAAACCTCTGTTTTGTACTTCTGCATAATTCATATTAGGAGCACCTAAACCAACAGAAAGAGGAAGAACCATAGAACGGAGAATACCACTGGTGTTTTTCACAAAGTAGTCTGCGCTAAAACTCAAACTATTGTTGAAGAAACCTAAATCTACGCCAATGTTAGTTACCGTAGTAGTTTCCCACTCCAATGACTTGTTACCAAGTTTAGACTGTGTATAGCCAGCATATAGAATTTGGTTGTCAGCAGCAGTACCAAATACAACATTTTCTTTACTCACAGAAGCAATGGTAGGATACCATGAGCCAATAGATTGATTACCTAATTGTCCCCAAGACGCTCTCAATTTCAAGTTACTGACAGGCTTTACATTAAAGAACTTTTCCTCAGAGATTCTCCATGCTCCAGAGAATGAAGGAAATACCCCCCAGCGCTTGTCTTTTCTAAAACGAGATGAACCATCGGCACGTAAGTTGAATGAGAATAAATAGCGACCAGCGTAATCATAGTTGATGCGGCCGAAATAAGAAGCCAAAGCTAATTCAGATTTACCACCACTCAAACCACGTTCACGAGCATTGGTACCACCATTAATAACATGCATGTTATCAACTTCAGAAACGAAATCTTTAGCAGTTCCGCTCAAATCATCTTTTGTGAATAGTTGTTGAGAGAAACCTCCCATAGCATGAATAGCATGTTTGCCAAATGTCTTGTCAAAGTAAAGCAAATAGTCTGTCATCCACATAAAATTTTTGGAACGTGTTTCAGTATAGCTATTACGTGTATTTGTTTGACCGCCATCATTGAACTTAGGCAAGAATGATTTATATTCATTGTAAACAATATCGATACCACCATTAAAACGGAATTTCAACCAATCAGTAATTTGGAATTCCATAAATAAGTTGTCCATCAAACGATAATTGTGGTTATTCGGAGTATTCCACCCTACTTCAGCTATGGCATTCTTTGAACCAGTCAGTTGGGTGTCAGGCTCCCCATAAGAACCGTCTTCGTCATAGGCTGGAATAATTGGAGCATTAAAGATAACATCAGAAAAACGAGTTCCACCACTACCTTCTGTATAGCGATATGTCATGTTGGCGTTATTGCCAATCTTGAACATTTTACTTACTTGCGCTTCAATGTTTGAACGGAAGCCTGCTTTCTGGTAGCCTGTGTTCAATGCAATACCTTCTTGATTTAAATATTCAGCAGACAAATAATAATGAAGTTTATCCGTACCACCGCTAATATTTGCATTGATGTTCAGAGTTGGTGCAGAACTGTAGATGTGATCCCCCCAATTTGTTCCTACTCCAAAGTCGGCTGGATTTAAACCATCATATTTTGTAGTTGGATTACCTCCATCAATAGCTTTCTTATTGTCTCTCATTTCAAGAATAGCTGAGACAAACTCTTCTGCTGACAGCAAATCCATCATGTGTGAAGGTTTTTGGATACCCCATGTAGCGTTCAAAGATACTTTAGCTTTGCCTTCTGCACCTTTCTTAGTAGTAATCAAAATAACACCATTTGCTGCACGTGAACCATAAATAGCTGCAGATGAAGCATCTTTTAGAACGTTTACGCTTTCAATATCGGAAGGATTCAATGTTTCAAAACCTTGGTCTACGGGAATTCCATCAATAACTACCAACGGACTTGCATCACCATTACCAAAAGTTCCAACACCACGAATACTGATAGATGTTTCTGCACCAGGAAAACCAGAGCTACTTAAAATATTGATACCAGACATCTTACCTTGCAAAGCACCACCTACAGAGATACTTGAATTAGTAGCTAGTTGGTCACCACTAACCATGGAAGTTGCACCCAATAAGTCCTTTTTCTTCATAGTACCATATCCTACTACTACCACTTCATCCAAAAGTTCAGTATCCTCTCGTAAAGTAACAAGTGCTAATTTTTTTGAATTTGCATTCAGAATAATGGTCTGATAACCAATATATGAAATAGCTATTTGAGCATTAATCGGAACATTAGTCAGTTCATAGTTACCGTTAATATCGGTAATGACTCCGGCAGTAGTACCTTTTACTTGAATGCTGGCACCAATCACGGCTTCACCATTTTGATCTACTACTTTACCTTTCAATATTTTTAAGCCTTTTTCTTTTGTGTCAAAACCTACGTTAATAGTATTCTTATTCCTATTGAAATACAACCCAGTTTGTATAGACAAACTCTTTAATACAGTTTCTATGGTTTGGTTGCTTACATTTAAATTAACGCGTGAAGATTGGCTAATTTTCTTTTGATCATAGAAAAAATTGACCCCTGTCTGTTTTGTTATTTTTTTTAAAACTACCTCAACAGATTCATTTTTAACATTTACGCTAATTCGTTCATTTTGAGCTAAGATGAGTGATCCATTAAAAAAATAGATTGTAAATAGCAAAAAAACTAAAATAAATCTTTTAGTCTTCTTATTCTCTTTTGTAATTAAAAGATTATTCATAAATTCGTACGTTTGTTTTAAATAGATTATTTGGTGAACAAAATGGTTAAGTTGTTCATGGTAACTCGCAATTATATGAACAACTGTTTAAGACAAACATGGAGGAGTTGTTTTTACCTAACAACTCCTTTTTTTAAGTAGGAGGTTTCATAGGCATTTATTCATAAGGTTAATATTTTAGTGTCTTTATAAAGAATACACGCAACTATTTCTATTATGCGAACACGTTAACACATTTTAATTATTATATAAAATAACCGTATTATTTTGATATTTATATCGTATGCCAGTGACGTATTCTATAGAGTTAAGTACATCTTTCAGTGTAGCTCTTTCATGTATGCCTGTAATCAAGTTATCATAAGGCTTATTTCCGCTGAAAATCACTTTGCAATGGTAGATACGTTCCAGTTCTTTAGCCACATCTTGAATAGGGGTAGAGTTGAATCGGATTCCTCCTGTACGCCAAATAGCAAATTTTTCCATAATATCTTTTTCTTTACTATACGAATCTGAAATTTTGTTGATGATCACATGTTCGCCAGAACTGATTCTCATCATGGCTTCAGGCAAATCCACTTGTACTTTACCTTCTTTAACTTCTACCAAATCAGTTTGATCATAAGGGTGTGATTTCACATTAAAAATAGTACCTAGCACGGTTATCGACATATTTTCCATTTTTACGATGAAAGGCTTTTCCGGATTATGAGTTACTTTAAAACAACCTTCTCCAGTTAGTTCTACAATTCGGTTATTCCCCACAAATTGCTCAGGATACTTCACCGTAGTGCACGAGTTTATAGCTAGTTCAGTGTTATCAGGTAAAATAATAGTTTTATGTTCACCATAGTCTGTAGTTACTGTAATGATAGGAGTTCGCTTTTCTACTCTTTCTTCGTAATAGCCAAAACCTTTTATCATTAAGAAAACCAATGCAGCTGTAGAAAGGCTATAATAGATAAAGCGTCTGACTTTCTCCATACGTTTGACACGTTTGGATTTAGCCAATAATTTCCATGCTTCTTTTTCACAAGTTGCTTTTTCAAAGCGATTGGCTAAAGTTTCATCTCCCAAATTGCTCCAAAGTTGTTCTGTTAATTGATCAATATCTTCATCGGTACAGTAATTTTTTATTTGTTTCAATATGGACTCCAGTTCGTTTTTAGAATAGAAGCCATCAATATACCGTTGAAAATTTTCTTTAAAAATATTATTCTTACTCATATGCATTGATTAGTATATGTAGTACACTTAACCCATCGAAGGCTAGGAGTACATTAACATTATTTTAAAATTGAAATAGAATTTGGAAAAAAATTATTTGGCTAGTATGCAGCAAACCTTCCTTTTTAAAGTAAGTGCGTATAATTTTTAAGGAGGCAGAAAGGTGGTCCTGTACTGTAGATATAGAGATGTTGAGTTGCTCCGCAATCTCTTTATTAGTAAGCATATGATGTCTGCTCAGTTCAAACACTTCACGCTGGCGATTGCTTAATAATTTGACAGCGTGTTTCATGTGTTCTCCCAAATCATTGGCTAATATCGTATTTTTAGTAGAATTATCAAAGTCTATCGCTTGCTCGTAAAGACTTTCCAAAATACGTTTGTGGCACGATTCATCTCGTAAATAATTGATAATGCGATTACGAGCCATGCTAAATAAAAAAGATGAAAAAGACGTACCGCATTTTAAGAAATAACGGTTTTCCCAAATATTGAAAAATATGTCCTGACAGATATCTTCTGCCACGTTTTGTGATTTAAGTAAGGCGATAGCAAACTTGAACAACCTAGGTTTGTATTGCACATAAAGTTTACAAAATGCTTTTTCTTCTCCTAAAATCAAGCGCTCTATCAACCTACTTTCTTCATCGTTATTTAGATTTTCAGTCATAATCCGTAAACAGATTTTGTAGTAGTTAATAATTGAAAAGTTGCACAAAGATATGTCAAGTTAAGAAATGCACAAAATATTTAGTATTACAAATCAATTAAACCTATTAGACATTTTTTTCACTTTATACAACTTATCTAAGAAAATTATTACTCTCTTGGGATTTTTAGTTACAAAATGACTTCGGGTAAAACTGTCCTACTATATGTAAACCACTGCAGATTACGGTGATCAAACTTTCTGCAAAACTTTTTAGAGTTTATCGAAAATGTTTGTATGAGTGTCGTTTTCACTTCGTTCCACCATCTTTTCCCGCGCCGTTACCACAATTCAAATCCGATAACAGAATAGTAACACACCTCCAGTTCAGCTTGGCTTTCAAACGATTTCAACTAGCACTTATCATAAGTGACAAGACTACCTAAAACATCAATTCTTAATCATTCTTCTACGATTTGCTCAATATCTCACTTTATCACTATCTTTGTATTAGAAAATACGAAAGAATGAAATCTGATTTTCACATTGGTCAAAATCAACACTTAAAAAATCATCAATTCGACATCATTTTACAGTATTTAGGCTTCAAATTATAATTTTATTTATATTTTTGCCACCAATTTAAAACGATATCTAATTATAAGGAAAAAGATTATGGTCAAGATTACCAAAGAAGCTGCTTTGCTATACCACTCGCAAGGCAAGCCCGGAAAAATTGAAGTTGTACCGACAAAACCGTACAGCACACAAACAGACCTGTCACTGGCTTACTCTCCCGGAGTAGCTGAGCCTTGTCTGGAAATAGAGAAAGACCCGCAAACTGCATACGACTATACTGCGAAAGGCAACTTAGTAGCCGTTATTTCCAATGGTACAGCCGTTCTAGGACTAGGCGACATAGGTGCATTGAGCGGAAAGCCTGTCATGGAAGGTAAAGGATTGCTTTTCAAAATCTATGCAGGTATTGATGTTTTTGACATTGAAGTGAATGAGAAAGACCCTGAAAAATTTATTCAGGCAGTAAAAGCCATCGCTCCCACTTTCGGAGGTATCAACCTGGAAGATATCAAGGCTCCCGAATGTTTCGAGATAGAAAACCGGCTGAAAGAAGAACTGGATATCCCAGTAATGCATGATGACCAACACGGTACAGCTATCATTTCATCCGCCGGCTTATTAAATGCATTGGAAGTTGCCGGAAAGAAAATTGAAAATGTAAGAATCGTAGTAAATGGTGCCGGAGCTTCAGCCACTTCCTGTACAAAACTGTACGTAGCATTAGGAGCACGGAAAGAAAACATTTTGATGCTAGACAGCAAAGGCGTGATTACCAGTGACCGTCCTAACTTGACAGAAAGTAAGAAATTTTTTGCTACTGACCGTCGCGACGTACATACACTGGAAGAAGCCATTAAAGGCGCAGACGTATTTTTAGGACTATCAAAAGGTAATGTGCTGACTCAGGATATGGTCCGCAGTATGGCAGATCATCCTATCGTATTCGCATTAGCCAATCCGACTCCGGAAATCTCTTACGAAGACGCCATGGCATCCCGCCCCGATGTACTGATGTCTACCGGACGTTCAGACTATCCTAACCAGATCAATAATGTAATCGGTTTCCCTTATATTTTCCGCGGAGCTTTGGATACTCAGGCCAAAGCTATCAATGAAGAAATGAAGCTGGCTGCCGTGCATGCTATCGCCGATTTGGCAAAACAACCTGTTCCCGACGTAGTGAACGAAGCCTACCATGTGAATAATTTTACTTTCGGTCCTGATTATTTCATCCCGAAACCGGTTGACCCTCGTTTGATTACCGAAGTTTCCATGGCTGTGGCAAAAGCAGCAATGGAATCAGGAGTGGCACGCAAAAACATCACCGACTGGGAAGCCTACAAGACCCGGCTGCGCGAATTGATGGGACAAGAAAGCAAATTAACCCGTCAACTTTACGAAACAGCCCGTCGCGCCCCACAGCGAGTAGTATTTGCCGAAGGTATCCATCCTACCATGTTAAAAGCTGCAGTAGAAGCCAAAGCCGAAGGAATCTGCCATCCTATCCTATTAGGTAATGACGAGCGCATCGAGAAACTGGCAAAAGAACTGGATCTGAGCTTGGAAGGAATTGAAATCATCAACCTTCGTCATGACCGTGAAGCTGAACGTCGTGAACGTTATGCTCGCATCCTCTCGGAAAAACGCGCACGCCAAGGAGCCAACCTCCAGGAATCCAACGACAAAATGTTCGAGCGTAACTACTTTGGTATGATGATGGTTGAAACGGGAGAGGCCGATGCATTCATCACCGGACTATATACCAAATATTCCAACACGATCAAGGTAGCGAAAGAAGTTATCGGCATCCAACCGGAATATAAACATTTCGGTACAATGCATATCTTGAATTCAAAGAAAGGTACTTACTTTGTAGCCGATACTCTGATTAACCGTCACCCGGACACCGACACGCTGATTGACATCGCTAAATTGTCAAAGAAAACGGTAGAATTCTTTAATCACACTCCGACAATGGCCATGCTGTCTTACTCCAACTTCGGCTCAGATACAGAAGGCAGCCCGGCTAAAGTACATGATGCGGTGGACTACATGCAGAAAGAATATCCGGAACTGGCTATAGATGGTGAGATGCAGGTCAATTTTGCACTGAACACTAAATTACGTGATGAGAAATATCCCTTCACACGTTTGAAAGGTAAAGAAGTAAACACGTTAGTATTCCCGAATCTAAGTTCCGCCAATGCTACCTACCAGCTCATTCAGTCTATGAGTGAAACTGAGGTAATCGGCCCGATACAAATGGGATTGAACAAACCTATCCATTTCACTGATTGTGAAGCTTCTGTACGCGATATCGTAAACATCACTGCGGTTGCGGTTATTGACGCTATCGTTGACAAGAAAAAGAAAGAAAAATAAATAACATTCACCATAGGTTGCATAGATTTACACAGATTATTAATCATTAGTACCAGCAAATTCTATCTGTGTAAATCAATGCAATTTGTGGTGAAATTATATTCAATTCGTTAAAACAATACTATGAGAAGAAAACCGCTTTCCCTCCCACAAATCGTAATCCTAGCCCTATTATGGATTACCATTTGCTATATTATTCTAACAGGAAGCGAACATATTGACGGTCCTTTAATACTATCCATTATCATTTCGGGAGCTTTAGTCTTTATTCCACTATTAAAATATCTCAAGGAAAGAGAAAAATAATCTTTTATCCGCTTTTTAGCTTACATTTTGTACAGATTGATATTTTTACATGCATTTTCTTTATAATTTGTTGCACATTTCAATTTTTATCTATAATTTTGCGCCATCAAAAGAAACAAGAAGAATTAATTAACAATTATAAAAAGAAGTAGATTATGAATGCAGCTAAGGTATTAGAAGATCTGAAAAGAAGATTCCCCAATGAGCCTGAATATCATCAAGCGGTAGAGGAAGTACTAAGTACAATCGAAGAAGAATACAACAAACATCCCGAATTCGATAAGGTAAACCTGATTGAACGTTTGTGTATTCCTGATCGTGTGTATCAATTCCGTGTAACATGGATGGATGACAAAGGTAACATCCAGACAAACATGGGTTACCGCGTACAACATAATAATGCCATTGGTCCCTACAAAGGTGGTATCCGTTTTCACTCTTCTGTAAACTTGGGAATTTTGAAATTCCTTGCCTTCGAGCAGACATTCAAAAATTCACTAACTACTCTTCCGATGGGTGGTGGCAAAGGAGGTTCCGACTTCTCTCCGCGTGGCAAATCAAACGCTGAAGTAATGCGTTTCTGTCAGGCGTTCATGTTAGAATTATGGCGTCATATCGGTCCTGAGACTGACGTACCTGCAGGTGATATCGGTGTAGGTGGCCGTGAAGTAGGTTTCATGTTCGGCATGTACAAGAAACTCTCTCATGAATTCTCCGGTGTACTGACCGGCAAGGGCCGCGAATTCGGTGGTTCTCTGATTCGCCCTGAAGCAACCGGATATGGTAATATCTATTTCTTGATGGAAATGCTGAAAACCAAAGGCACAGACCTGAAGGGAAAAACTTGTTTGGTTTCAGGTTCAGGTAACGTAGCTCAATACACGGTAGAAAAAGTAATAGAGTTGGGCGGTAAAGTAGTTACCATGTCCGACTCAGATGGTTACATCTATGATCCGGATGGAATAGACCGTGAAAAATTGGATTTCATCATGGAACTGAAAAATTTATACCGTGGACGTATTCGTGAATATGCTGAAAAATATGGCTGCAAATATGTAGCAGGTGCTCGTCCTTGGGGTGAGAAAGGTGATATCGCATTACCCTCTGCCACTCAGAACGAATTGAACGGTGATGAAGCCAAACAATTGGTTGCCAATGGTGTCATAGCTGTCAGCGAAGGTGCAAACATGCCTTCTACCCCTGAAGCTATCCGCGTATTCCAAGAAGCCAAAATCCTGTATGCTCCGGGCAAAGCAGCCAATGCAGGCGGCGTATCTGTATCTGGATTGGAAATGACTCAAAATTCTATCAAACTGGGCTGGAGTCAAGAAGAAGTAGATGAAAAATTGAAAAGTATCATGAAAAATATTCATGAGGCTTGTGTACAATATGGTACTGAAGCAGACGGTTATGTAAACTATGTGAAAGGTGCTAATGTAGCAGGATTCATGAAAGTAGCCAAAGCTATGATGGCTCAAGGTATTGTTTAATAAAAACCATTCCTTTATTATTAAGTATATTTGCAGTTCAAGGTGCGGGAAAGACAATTTTCCGCACCTTTCTATTTTGAATGCAAACACTTTCACGGAAAATCAGTACCTTTGCAATCTGTTATGTATAAGAACAACTATTAAATTACAAATTCATGAAGCTGAAAAACTTATTCACCTGCACAGTAACAGGATTGCTCCTTTGCACCTCCTGTATCAAGGACGAAGCCCCCAATGCGGAAGCGGACATCTTGAGCTGCATCCTCCCTGCCGAGATGCTAACAGGTACAGACATTGACTATAACCGTCCTTACGACAAAAGCCTGAATGCTTACCCTATTTACATAGAAGTAAACAACGGCACCGACTTGACCCGACTAGCTCCCACTTTCGAGCTGACTGAAGGAGCATCTATCGAACCGGCCAGCGGAAGCACACAGAACTTCACCAACCCAGTGCGCTATACCGTAACATCTGAGGACAAGAATTGGCACCGCACCTACGCTATCAATATCCATTATCCAGAAACCAAAAGTATCCCGACGGTCTTTAACTTTGAAAACGTAAAAACTGTACCTTATAATAAAAATGAATATTATGTGCTATACGAAGCAGCCTCTGGCTACTCCACACTGACATGGTCCAGTGGCAATCAGGGATTTGCCTTAACCGGAAGCGGTTACGCTCCGAATGACTTTCCCACCAGCATCAGTCCAAACGGCCGCACAGGCAACTGCTTGCAACTGATTACTCGCAAAACAGGAAGCTTGGGGACTCTGGTAGGTATGCCCATTGCAGCAGGTAACCTGTTCATTGGCAGTTTCGACATAGGCTCCGCCATGAGCGATGCGTTGTCTGCAACCAAATTCGGAACAACCTTCTATTACGAACCCATTAAATTGGTCGGCTACTACAAATACAAGGCAGGACCAAAATTCTATGAGAACGGAGAATATACTAACCGAAAAGACGTTTTCAATATCTATGCCCTGTTTTACGAAAAGACCAAAGACGTGCAGATGCTGGACGGTCATATCACAAAGAACAATTACGAGCATGAAAACATGGTAGCCGCTGCTGTCATAACCGACACGCATGAAACAAGCGAATGGACCCGCTTTGAACTGGAATTCGACTATGAGCATTATGGAAAAACAATAGATCCCCAAAAATTGGCAAACGGAGGATACAACGTCAGCATTGTCCTATCGGCAAGCAAGGACGGTGATGTATTTCAAGGCGCACCGGGTAGCACCCTGCTTATTGATGACCTGGAACTGGTATGCAAACAACCACTTAGATAAAAACAGATATGAAAAAATATACATTAACCCTGATACTGGCTTTGGTAAGCCTCGGACTGTATGCGCAGACAAACAGAAACAAAACAATCATCAATGCAGCATTGCATGGTTGGGAGTACGAAATCAAAGCGGGAGTCAACCTAGGAGGTACCGCCCCATTGCCTTTCCCCGAAGAAATACGCAGCATAGACGGATATAATCCAACCCTGTCTATCACTATCGAGGGAAACATGACCAAGTGGCTGGACTCGAAAAAAAAATGGGGAATCATCACTGGACTGCGTTTGGAAAATAAAGGCATGCGTACCAAAGCAACTGTGAAGAATTACAATATGGAAATCATAGGCTATGACGGAAACCGCCTAAAAGGAAACTGGACCGGAGGAGTACGCACCAAAGTACAGAACTCTTACATCACCATCCCCGTACTAGCAGCCTACAAACTGAATCCACGCACCACGCTGAAACTCGGCCCGTACTTTTCTTATCTGATGGATGGAGATTTCAGTGGCCATGTATATGAAGGCTATTTGCGTGAAACCAACCCCACCGGAGACAAAATAAATTTCACCAACGGAGCCATTGCTACTTACGACTTCTCCGGCGATCTACGCAAGTTCCAATGGGGAGTTCAAGCAGGTGTGGATTGGAAAGCGTTCAAGCATCTGAAAGTACATGCCGACTTGAATTGGGGCCTGAATGATATATTCAACAAAGATTTCAAGACCGTTACTTTTGATATGTATGCCATCTACCTGAATGTAGGATTCGGGTATGCGTTCTAATCCAAAAGTTTTCCACCACTGACTATTTGTTGTTCTACTCCCCCTTATCCTACTTCAATTTTCCGATAAACAATACATTTCTGAAGTAGGATAAGGAGGAGTAGTGGTTTATTTACAAAATCATGAGGGAAGACTTTTACTCTTAAAGGATCATTTTGTTCTCCGGTAACTTTTAGAAGTGTTCTTGACATATCAGTTTTTTTCTCTAGAAAGTTGGGGACGTTTATACCCTCATGCTCTCACTACATGTATAATATGTTAATTATAAATGACTTATACATAAATAGTAATAATATATGCTCTCACTTATACTCTCATGCCCTCATTACGTTCCGAAACAGATATTCTCGTAATCTACTTGTTTTCAGCTATATATTCTTTTTCATAAGTTGTTTCGGCTTAATACAAAGTAGATATTTTCAGGATTTTTCCTCGCAATAATACGTATAAAGGCTTTGTACTTCCACAGAATGACAGCTTACAAAGTCCCAATAGTAGTAAAAAAGATCAAGACGTTTTTAAAAAAGCTCTTTGTCTTTTTTTAAAAGCTCTTGATCTTTTTAAAAAACGTCCTTATCTTTGATGTAAAATTTTATTTGAAACATATAAGATTTCACATACGTCTATATAATTCTATGCAGATATACGTACAAAATCCATTTTCTGATATGAGAAAAACAGTGTGTCCATTACACTTCTCATATTTTTACAGGTGATCCTAGTTGTAGTAGAAAATAAAAAAACTTTGCTCAGGTAATCGAAGGTGAAATACAAAAATAAAAATAACTATGAAAAAAGGCGAAGAGAGGTACCTCTCTTCGCCTTACTACTATACAAATAATTTCAGCTTTTCTTCTTTACTTAACAAAGTTCAAACCAATCTCCACTTTAGTAGTAGATTCTATGATCTCAGGAAAAGCTTTCAACATTATTGGCTCAGCTAAACCAGCCATATCACCGAAATCAGGGTCTTTTTTCATCAATTCCACCAGCATAGCAACCACTTCTTCGTCTGACAGCAAAGGAACAACCAGTGTTTTCAACAAAGGCAACAGTAATTCTGTATTCAGATATACACTTAAAGCATCCTCTGTTTGTTCAAAAGCTACAGGTACACCATTCACTAACATAGGATACAACATTTGAATGGCCTGCTGGATAACTGTCTGAATATCAACAGATCTCCCTGCATTATTGACAGCAGCGATGATAGCAGCAGGATTCAGAAACACCTTTATCTGATTGTCATTCTCTACTACGTATTGAGCCAAGTTTACAGGAGACTTCGTCCATTCTGTACCACCATTAGCAGCATCTTTATAAGTAGCCACGATGTTACCGTCTTCCATGAAAGTGACATCCTTCAAAACTGTTCCCAACATATCAGTAGCGGAAACTTTATTTTCTGCTCCAACAGCAATCAACGGCATGCGTAATGCGATTTTCAAAACCGACTCAACCGGCATTTCAAAAGAACCGAAAAGAGGAATTCCTTTTTCTGACTCCCATACCAGACGAACAGGATCCTGCTCTTCTACTTCCTGGTTATACGGTTTCAACTTCCAAGTCATTCCAGCCAGTTTCGCATTCTTCAATTTCACTTCACTCAAAGCCAGCTCCATAGCTCCGGCTGAAACCTCACCTTTATAAGAGAAAGTACAATAATCTGTTTCTGATGTACCGGCAAAAGAACATTGATCACCATTGATAGTCAAATCAACCGGCAAGGTAACCACCGGACTTCCTGGTAACACACCGGGAGCAGTAGGCATCGATACATCTTCACGAGCTGCAGCACTCTTTGCTTTCCCCAAGATGCCATTTAAGTCAAATTCCCCTTCCAAACGTAGAGTTGCCTTCTGAGCATTGGTTACATCGGGAGTAAAAGTAACTTTCTTACCCGGCATCGGCGCACCATTGTATGTAAGTTGCAAACCATTTTCACCAGTAAAGGTTGTCTGAGGCACAGGATTTACCATTTTTTCATCATCATCATCACTACACGATGCGAACAATGCCACTGAACAAATCACTGCGAACAAATAATAAAACAAATTCTTTTTCATTGTTTAGTTAATTTAATTTATACTCGAAAAATCGTGCAAATATACAAAAAAGTTAAGCGTATAACTATTTTTATCGAAAATTAGGACACATTTTACGTAATTTAGAACATTATTCCGGCAACATCACTACCCCCAGCTTCTTCTTTCCATCCATCTTCACTATCAATGGTTTATCAAACCGCACATGACGAATGAACCTGGTTTCTTCAATAGCCGGCCGGGTATCCAGTACCTCTTGGTTATAGATACCATCCTTCATATAGGCATTGATTGTGAAATAACCGACTCCGAAGGAAGTCAGATTCTGAAAGAAGTGAGTTCCCTGACTAGGATCCACACGATAATTAGTCAGCCCCGCCTCCACAATGACACGTGCGGCCGAAATATGGGGCCATTTCACAGGAATGCCCAGCCACGAATCGCTGCTTCCCCAGCGTCCCGGACCTACCAATATATAATGTTTCCCTTCATCCAAGAATTTACGGTTCATCTTTTCTATTTCATAAGCAATGGTCGGATTATTGGAAGCAGTATAACCATCTGTTTTCACATAAATCACATCCTGAATGTCCTCCATAATGCCATGTCCCAGTGAATTATTACTCTTTAAAAGAACATCCTCATCCTTAATAAGGTTCAAATCCTCCTCAAGATTGGCTTTCACATCGACCATCGGACGAATCTGCAATAAATAGAAAGTACCATTCTTCTTTTGCTGGTTCAATGTCACAGCAAACTCTATCTCAACAGGACGCCTCATCTCACTTTGCCCGTATTCCTGTACCAATTGCAAAATACGAGGCAAAGGAAATACATCATGTTGCAACACATTGGCAAATGTTATCACCTTCCGACCTCCCGGATAAATTCCGTCACGGATAATCATATCATACGGATCATACGTGGAAGCAATGAAAGTTAAGGCTCCATCATTATCAGCTTCTTTCACCGGAAGCTTCAACAAATTAAAACCGTCATCCAAAGAAAAGTTATGCCCCGTATTCTTCAAATCAAGCGCATAAAACTGAGTCTGCGTCTCACGAAGAGCAATTTCCATCTCACTGGTCTGCAACACTTGGTTAGGATGATAAGGACACACCCTCAGAGTCAGACCTCCGTCTACAATATATTTACCCAGCCCCAAAGCAAGACTCACAGTTCCCTCTTCGGCTTTTTCATCTCCTATGGGGTAATAGTTGAGCGAACGTGCCACCCCCGAAATAGAAGGATAGAAACGGTCACCATACTGTGTACCGACCACCTGTTGCAAAATAACAGCCATCTTCTCCTGGTCTATCACATTGCTGGTTGCCTGCATATACGCCTTGCTGTCTCTGAAGAAAAACAGAAGCATACACCCCTTTTATGGCATCGCTCAACATACGGAGCATCTCATATTTATCATCTAAATAAGGAATCATATAAGTAGAATATATTCCAGCAAAAGGCTGATAATGAGAATCTTCAAGCAAGCTAGAGGAACGGATGGCTATAGGCGATTTCACCACATCAAAGAAAGCAAAGAAATCTTCCACCAGACGGTCGGGCAACTTGGCACGAAGAAAAGCTTTCAATATCGTGTCATCATCCGCATCACTCAATGCTACTTGATATAGGCTATTGGTATCCATGAATTCATCAAAGATATCCGTACAAAGCACCACCGTTTTAGGAATGACCACCGTCGCATTTTCAAACTCATCAAATTCCACGTGACGCTTTACCATATTGTCTATAAAAGCCAAACCACGTCCTTTCCCCCCCAATGACCCCTCACCGATACGGGCAAAATTAGAATAACGGTCAAAACGATCACGTTGGAACACAGCCACCACACCTTGATTCTTCATCTTACGATACTTCACAATAGCCTCAAAGATTATACGGCGATGAGCATCAATATCCTGCAAAGAATCCCAAGTTATCTGCTTTAAGAACTCGGCAGGTGGAAACATGGCACGAGAATACAGCCAGCGGGATACGTGATTACGACTGATATGGTAAAGAAGAGATTCTTTAGGAATAGCAAAAATAACATTCTGTAATTCCTTCAAATTATGAACACGGGCCACTTCTTCCAATGTATCGGGATTACGGAAAATGAAATCCCCGAAACCAAAATCATCAGACACAATTTCACGCAAGTCTATATTCATCTTCTTGGAATTCTTATCCACAAAGCTAGCACCATACCGGGAAGCATACACCTTGTTATCTACCTCGGCCGACTGTAAAATAAGAGGAACAAACGGATCCCTGGAACGTATCTCCGCCAGCAATTTAATACCTGCCATTGGATCCACCACACCACCACGTGGGTAACGTGCATCCGTAATCACACCTAATACATTATTCTGATATTTATTATATAAATCCATCGCCTCCTCGTAAGTACGTGCCAATACAATTTTGGGACGTCCCCGCATACGCAATGTACGCTGGTGAGCATTCAAAGCCTCTGTGGCAAATTCCTGACTTTGCTTCAACACAAATTTATATAAGTTAGGCAACACGGAAGAATAGAACCGGATGGAATCTTCCACCAATAAAATCATCTGCACTCCTACCTCTTTAATATCATGTTCCAAATTCATCTTATCTTCTATCAGCTTGATGATAGACACTAACAGGTCCGTATTCCCCAACCAGCAAAACACATATTCAAAAATGCTCAGATCCTCATGCTCCATACGTGCCGTAATACCATGCGAGAACGGGGTCAGTACCACCAGCGGAATATGAGGGTATTGTTCTTTTATGCTGCGTGCAATCTCAAATGTATCACTGTTATCAGATCCGGGCATACAAATCACCAAATCAAATGTAGTATTCTCCAATTGCTTCCAGGCAGCCTCCTCAGTAGAAACTTGTGTAAAACGCGGCGGATAGCGAAGACTGAGGTTCATATATTCATTAAATATCTTCTCATCTATACGCCCGTCATCCTCCAACATAAAAGCATCATACGGATTTGCTACCAAAAGAACATTAAAAATCCGTTTGGTCATGAGGTTTACAAACGAGGTATCCTTGAAATACAACTGATTTAATTTTAACTTGCTGAGCATGGTTATTCGATTTACATGGATAATGTAATAGCAAAATACGTCAATAATATTGTTTTATGCAACTTATTCGCAATAAAAAAGAACTTTTGGGTAGAGTGGTCTTACCACAACGATTAACTTTTTATCACCACCAAACTAAAATTTAGCCCAAAATATTTTGCCAATTCACCAAAAAACATACCTTTGCATCAGAAATGATTTTCATTTTGTCAAAACCTTAAATGCATAATAATTATGGATATTAATCAAATCATGACCTCCCTGGAGGCAAAACACCCTGGTGAATCAGAGTACTTGCAGGCTGTAAAAGAAGTCCTGCTTTCTATTGAGGATATATACAATCAACATCCGGAATTTGAGAAAGCGTCCTTGATTGAGAGATTGGTGGAGCCCGACCGTATCTTTACATTTAAGGTGCCTTGGGTAGATGATAAAGGAAAAGTACAGGTAAACTTAGGTTACCGCGTTCAATTCAATAATGCAATCGGTCCGTACAAAGGCGGTATCCGTTTTCATGCTTCTGTAAACCTCTCCATTTTGAAATTCTTAGGATTTGAGCAAACATTCAAAAATGCACTGACCACATTGCCTATGGGCGGTGGTAAAGGTGGCTCCGATTTCTCACCACGTGGTAAGAGCGATGCTGAGATCATGCGTTTCTGCCAAGCATTCATGCTTGAATTGTGGCGCCACGTAGGTCCTGATATGGATGTTCCTGCCGGTGACATCGGTGTAGGTGGCCGTGAAGTAGGATACATGTTCGGTATGTATAAAAAGTTAACCCGTGAATTTACAGGTACCTTCACTGGTAAAGGCTTGGAATTTGGCGGTTCGTTAATTCGGCCTGAAGCAACCGGTTTTGGTGGTCTTTACTTCGTAAACCAAATGCTGAAAGCAAAAGGAATTGATATTAAAGGTAAAACGGTAGCTGTTTCCGGTTTCGGTAATGTAGCTTGGGGTGGCCGTGACTAAAGCAACTGAATTAGGTGCAAAAGTAGTCACGATCTCCGGACCCGACGGCTATATCTATGATCCGGACGGTGTAAGTGGTGATAAAATTGATTACATGTTGGAATTACGTGCGTCAGGCAATGATATCGTAGCTCCATACGCAGAGAAATATCCTAACTCAACATTCGTTGCCGGACGTCGTCCGTGGGAAGTTAAAGTAGATATTGCGCTTCCGTGTGCGACTCAAAACGAATTAAATGGCGAAGATGCTTGTAATTTAATAAAAAATTCCGTTCTTTGCATTGGAGAAATTTCTAATATGGGTTGTACCCCGGAAGCAATTGATGCGTTTATTGAAAATAAACTAATGTATGCACCGGGTAAAGCCGTAAATGCCGGAGGTGTAGCTACTTCAGGTTTGGAAATGAGCCAAAATGCAATGCATATGAGTTGGAGTGCACAAGAAGTAGATGATAAGTTACATCAAATTATGTATGGTATTCATGAACAATGTGTGAAATATGGTACTGAACCTGATGGATATATCAACTATGTAAAAGGAGCAAATATTGCAGGCTTTATGAAAGTAGCTCATGCCATGATGGCCCAAGGAATTGTTTAAAAGCATTCTATTAGCATAAAAATATCTCGTTTAGTTGTATTTGTATTTTGTATTGTAGCTTGCGCTGCCCGCCTGTGAAGGTATGGCAGCGTTTTTTTATGGTATATCCAATCTTTTTTATACATTTGTAGCTTCAAGTAAACGTATGTAAAATTTAAGTTATGGAAATATTACAACTAGATGGCCTTGAACCTCAATTATTTAATTTAATTGGACCATTGGCTATGAATCCTAAAGTCCTAAGGGCTAATAACAATTATCCCTTCAAAACGACCGAACGTTTTCAATGGTACATTGCCGTCGAAGATAATGACGTAACCGGTTTTGTCCCTGTAGAGCAGAAAAGTGGCGGTTATGTTATTAACAACTACTATGTCCATAACGATGATCAGGAAGTGTTAGCTGGATTGTTGGGAGCAGTAAAGCCTAAAAACAATTTATATGCAATTGTTCAAACCAAACACGAAGCAATTTTTTCCAACTGTGGTTTTCAAACCGAACACCGTTGGACTAATTATATTAAAATGATTTACAACACGAACAAAAATGAATAATAAAAGAACTAAAGGGGAAAATGTTTATCAACTCGTTCAAAAGAGACTCAAATTCTTATTCAACGAATTTGATAATATCTATGTTTCTTTTTCTGGAGGAAAAGATAGTGGTGTCTTGCTCAATTTATGTATCCAATATATCAGAGAGCATAATCTGGACAGGAAAATCGGAGTATACCACATGGACTATGAAGCACAGTATCAAATGACCACAGAGTATGTGGAACAAACGTTCAGAGAAAATCAGGATATATTGGAAATCTACCATGTCTGTGTCCCTTTCAAAGTAGTGACTTGTGCTTCTATGTTCCAAACTTATTGGCGCCCTTGGGACGAAAGTATGCACGCCCACTGGGTAAGGCCTATGCCTAAAAACTGTTATAAGAAAGAAGATTTCCCATTCTACAATGAGGAAATGTGGGACTACACCTTCCAAACTTCATTCGCCTCGTGGTACCATAAAAAGCATGATGCAGTACGCACTTGCTGCCTGGTTGGCATCCGAACTCAAGAGAGCCTGGACCGATGGAGAACTATTCACGGTAACAATCGTCTGAACAGCTATCACAACCTGATGTGGACCCGCAGACTAGGATACGATTTATACAATGCCTACCCTATCTATGACTGGACTACCGAAGATATATGGACAGCATACGCCCGTTTCAAATGGCCATTCAACCAAATGTACGAGCTTTATTATAAAGCCGGAGTACCTTTGGACAGACAACGTGTAGCCAGTCCGTTCCTCAGCACAGCACAGGAAACCTTGAAATTGTACAAAGCCATCGATCCCAATACTTGGGGGAGAATGTTAGGCCGAGTAAACGGAGTAAACTTTACCGGAATCTATGGTGGAACCCGTGCCATGGGATGGCAAAACATCAAATTACCAGAAGGCTACACATGGAAAGAGTATATGTACTTCCTGTTAGATACGTTACCCGAAGAAACCAAACAGTCTTATTTGGAAAAACTAAGAGTAAGCCGGGAGTTCTGGAAATACAAGGGAGGATGCCTAGATTTATCAACTATACGCAAGTTAACTGATTTGGGCATAAAATTCTACGTACAAAAGAAAACAAACTACAAGACAGACAAACTTCCTGTTCAAATGGATTATCTAGACGATATAGACATCGCAGAGTTCAAAGAAATCCCCACTTATAAACGTATGTGTATTTGCATTCTGAAAAATGACCATGTATGTAAATATATGGGATTTGCCCTAACTAAAAAAGAAAAGTTAAGAAGAGACAGAGTGATGCAGAAATATAAAAACATTATCAGATGAAAGAAGAATTCGAAAGTCCTGTGTATCACGTGCACAGAGTACCGGTGGAAAAGGTACGTGCCAACAGTTATAATCCAAACCACGTAGCTGCTCCTGAAATGAAGTTGCTGGAATTAAGCATTTGGGAAGATGGCTATACTATGCCTTGTGTATGTTATTATATTCCCGATGAAGATATATATGAACTGGTAGACGGGTATCATCGTTATTGTGTGCTTAAAACTTCAAAACGTGTGTTCGAACGAGAAAAAGGTTTACTTCCCGTGGTCGTTATAGAAAAAGACCTTTCAAACAGAATGGCAAGCACTATCCGCCACAACCGCGCCCGCGGCACTCACAGCATTGAATTGATGGTAGATATCGTGGCAGAACTGACCAAAGCCGGAATGAGTGACGAATGGATAAAAAAGAATATTGGTATGGATGCCGACGAACTTTTACGACTCAAACAGATATCCGGCCTAATGGAACTCTTTGCTGACAGGGAATTCACAATACCTGAACCATAAAGCAATTTTCATTAATACATTATTCAGTTGAAATATAACTCATTAATAATAGGATTGTCGGTCCTGCTTTGCAAAGCTGCACCGACAATCTTGTTTATACAGGGACCGATATCGAGGTAGTACTCACAGGCAATACATACAAAGCAGCTTTCACAGAAAGCTCCCCTGTTTCCACTTTTAACTCCGGCAATCAAATCCTGCTGAATGCTTCCGGCAGTCTTCAAATAGACAACAGAATTCTGACTTATATGGACAACCAATGGAAAGCAGAAAATGAATTTAGCTGGAGTGACATAACAGGAAAAACAAATGTTACGGCAGTATATCCTGTCTATCCCGATTTGGACTATATCCAAGAAAATCTTTATAAAAACAATTCGTTGGAAGACATACTGTATGTCAAGGATGAATTTCCAGCCGGAAATTCCATCCATTTACAGTTCAAACATTTATTTTCTCTTCTGACACTGTATTTGGAGGGAAATTTACAAACCAATCTTCAGAAAATAGAAATAACATGTCCTGCTGTTTCCTCTATTATCCCAAAATCCGCTGAAATAGTTCCAGCGGATAATGAAACACATACGACTACTATTGCCCAAGTTTCTCCTTCCGGAAATTATTCGTTTATAGTCCCTCCTGTCAAAAACATGGTCATCGCCATAAATATGGTGACGAATGGAAAGAAATATACAACACAACTAGAAACAAAGTCTTTTACTGGTAACAAAGAATATACTTATCACTTAAAGACATCTGAAAAAACTCCGGGAATTATGACTGCCGAAGATTGGATTGCGTTCAGTCAACTTATTAATAGCAATACATTTACCCAATACAAAGGAAAAACATTGGACGATTTCGGAGAAACGATGAATGGAATAACCATTTATTATTTATTGAATGACATTGATTTTAAAGATGTGGATTGTACTGAGTTAAAGCAAATAGGATATGCCCAAACAAACTATTACTTTTCCCAAATCTTTGACGGACAAAATCACACCCTTTACAATATACCTATCAATTCCAGCAATGGCACCACAGGTGTATTCGGAGCCGTCAATATCACCGGCATAGTTAAAAATCTTCATATCGAATCCAGCAAAGTATCTATCACATCAAAAAGCAAGAGCACAGCAGAAGGTACAAGCATTTTAGTCGGACGCAATAAAGGCAAAATACTAAATTGTTTCGTTAAAGAGTGCCAAATTACAGCCAATCCAACCAAAACGAACCAATCAGCCAATACAGGAGGCATAGCAGGAACTTCAACAGGGGAAATCACCAATTGCTATGTTACCAACACCCAAATCGTTTATGACGCAGATTCAAAAATAAAAGCAGAACCAGCCGGCGGAATAGCAGGTTCCATCCAGGCCCAAGGTTTGATAACAAACTGCTACTCTGCCAACAACATAATAAAGAACAGAGAAAGTTACAATGGTGGAATATGCGGAAAGGCTTTGGATGGAGCGCACATTGAAAATTGTTATGTCTATAACATAGATCTAATTACGACCAAAGGATTATTTGCAGGTATAGCTGCCAACTCTTTCTTCATCCACAACTACTATGATAATGCAAAAATAACCTTTATCGGAAAAAATAACAGTGGGAATCAGTTGTCTAAAAATGCCCAATACACAGGTACTTTTATGAATAAGGAAAACATTCCTATCTACCAGCTTCTCAACCAATGGATAAATGAAACCGCTCCTACCCTTTATCCCGGTTACCTCTTTACCCGATGGACTGATGGAGGAGAAAATCTTCCTGCCGTTTTCATTTCAGAATCACTAAAAAGTAAGTGAACTTACTTTTTCAAAGATTCTGTACAAATTAAAAGCCGCTTTCTCATTTCACAGAAAAAACGGCTTTCATATAAAATTATAGTTTGTTCTTATTAAAGAGCACCTACTTCATGCAAAGCAGCGTTAGTCTTGCGAACAGCAGCAGCACTTGCAGCAAATTTAGCTTTTTCTTCTTCATTCAAAGGCAATTCAACGATCTTTTCAATACCGTTCTTACCCAAGATTACAGGCACACCAGCAAATATCTGATTCCCCATATTCACCTTCCAAATAAACTGAACAAGGAACCATCTTACCCTGGTTGTGGATGATAGATTCAACAACAAATGCACCAGCTGCACCCGGAGCATACCATGCAGAAGTACCCAGCAACTTAGTCAAAGTAGCACCGCCTACCATAGTAGCAGAAGCAACTTCCTGCAATTTTTCTTCAGACAAGAAGTTAGAAACAGGCATACCTTTGTAAGTAGCAAAACGAGTCAAAGGAATCATAGTAGTATCACCGTGACCACCGATAACCATACCTTCCACTTCATTAGCGTTGCAACCCAAAGCTTGAGACAAGAAATATTTGAAACGTGAACTATCCAAAGCACCACCCATACCGATGATTCTATTCTTAGGCAAGCCCAAAGCTTTCAATGACAAATAAGTCATGGTATCCATCGGGTTAGAGATAACTACGATGATAGCATTAGGAGAATACTTTAAGATATTCTGAGCAACTGACTTAACGATGCCTGCATTAACACCAATCAGTTCTTCACGGGTCATACCCGGCTTACGGGGAATACCTGAAGTGATAACCACAACGTCAGAGTTAGCTGTTTTTTCATAATCGTTAGTGCAACCTACAATGTTTGTGTCGAAGCCCAACAACTGAGCTGTCTGCATCATATCCATTGCCTTACCTTCTGATACGCCTTCTTTAACGTCCAGCATTACTACTTCGTCTGCTACTTCGTTAAAAGCAAGAACATTTGCACATGTAGCACCTACGTTACCTGCGCCTACTACGGTTACTTTTGACATAATCTCTATATTTTGTTTAAAGTTGATAATAAAATCGCCTTCTTAAAAGCACCGCAAAGTTACAATGATATTCCGAATTAAAGAAAAATTTCCATAATATTTTTCGAGCAGTCTACATAAATTATTGTACTTTTGTCCAAAATTCAATGTAACACTATGGATAAGAGCAAAAAACTGATTATTGTCATTATTCTGCTGGTTGTGATTATCGGCGGAGTTTCTTTTTATGCTTTTCATCAAGCAAAAGAAAATAAAGAAATGAGCGAACTCTTCGCTGTGGAAAAACTGGAAATGGAAAACGAATATACCACTTTCGCCACCCAATATGATGAACTTCAGATACAGATAAACAATGATTCCTTGCGCGAAAAGCTGGAGAGTGAGAAGCTGAAAACACAGCGGCTGCTAGAAGAATTACGACAAGTAAAGACCAGTAACGCAGCTGAAATCATGCGTTTGAAGAAAGAACTGAAAACAGTGCGTGCCGTACTACGCACCTATGTTATCCAAATAGATTCACTGAACAAACTCAACCAAGCACTAGCTGAAGAAAACCAAGAAGTAAAACAAAAATATACGCAGGCAACCCGTCAAATCAATAATTTATCGCAAGAGAAAAAGAAATCTGAATGAAAAGGTCACCTTGGCAGCTCAATTGGATGCCACAGGAATTAGCGTAGAGCCTAGAAATAAACGTGGTAAAACAGCCAAGAAAGTAAAAGATGTGAAAAAGATAGCCATCTCGTTCACCATTGTCAAGAATATTACCGCCAAAACAGGTGAACGTACTTTATATATACGTATTGCCAAACCAGACAATGACATACTAACCAAAAACCCTTCAAACACATTCCCATACGAAAACCGTAGTTTGGTTTATTCCATCAAGAAATACATAGAATACACCGGAGAAGAACAAAATGTAACCGTATATTGGGATGTAGAGGAATATTTGCCTGCCGGAACTTATCATGTTTATATTTTCGCTGATGGAACCATGATAGGACAACAAGCTTTCAGCATGAAATAACAAGGAACATTCTCTCCCAAATATATTTAATAAAAAAACAGCCGGTTGGAAACGAACCGGCTGTTTTTTTCTCCACCAAGCAAAAGCAGTGAACATACAGATTGCAGAATTATAAAAATATTTTAAAATAACATCCAGAATATGGCTTTCTTGAAGATTTGTCTTATTTTTGTTGCATAAACAACTTAAAAAACAACAAAACAAGAACACTATAATGAAAAAGATTGCAGCTTTTATCCTATTTATCGGTGTTTTAGATAGTATTTCAGCCCAAAGCACACTCACCTTAGATAGTTGTCGTGCTTTAGCATTATCCAACAATAAAGAGTTGCGCATTTCAGCTGAAAAGATTACAGCTGCACATTATGAAAAGAAAGCGGCTTTTACCAATTATCTTCCTAAGATTGCAGCTATAGGAACGTATATGCGCACTCAGAAAGAAATCTCTTTATTAAGTGACGAACAAAAGGGAGCTATCAGTCAGATAGGGACTACCGCCCAAGGCTCCATACAGGAAACTTTCCAACAACTGGCAGCTTCCAATCCCGAACTCGCACAAATACTGCAACCACTTGCTCCCCTCATCCCAGGTATTGAAAATGCACTGAACAAGGTAGGACAAGGTTTGGTAGATGCGCTGCGCACCGACACACGCAATATGTATGCAGGAGCTGTGACCCTTACCCAACCCATCTTCATGGGAGGAAAAATCGTTGCCTACAATAAAATCACCAAATACGCAGAACAGCTGGCCGAATCACAGCACGCCACCGGTATGCAGGATATCATTTTGAGTACCGACCAAGCTTACTGGCAAGTCATCTCACTGATAAACAAGAAAAAACTAGCCCAAAGCTATCTGCAACTGGTCAGCCAACTGGACAGTGATGTAGATAAAATGATAACCGAAGGTGTCGCCACCAAAGCCGACGGACTAAGTGTAAAAGTAAAAGTGAATGAAGCCGAAATGAAGCTCACACAAATAGACAACGGATTAAGCCTATCTAAAATGGTACTATGCCAATTATGCGGTCTGCCTTTAAATGATGAAATACGTTTAGCAGATGAAGACGTAGAAAGCTTAACTCTTCTTGAATATCATGTAGGTGATAATGTAGCCACCGCTTTGGCAAATCGCGAAGAATTACGAAGTTTGGATCTAGCTAATAAAATTTATGACCAAAAAGTCAATATCACCCGCGCGGGATTTCTTCCTACAGTGGCTCTGACCGCCAACTACATGGTAACCAATCCCTCATTGGTAAACGGCTTTGAACGCAAATTCCGTGGCATGTGGGCTGTTGGCGCTATGGTACAAATTCCAATATGGAACTGGGGCGAAGGAATGTATAAGGTAAAAGCTGCCAAAGCGGAAGCAAACATTGCCCGCTATCAACTGGCAGATGCAAAAGAAAAGGTAGAATTGCAGGTAAGCCAAGCCAGCTATAAAGTAAATGAAGCAGCCAAACGCCTGAGCATGGCCGAAAAAAATCTGGAAAAAGCAGACGAGAATCTGCGCTATGCCAAACTGGGATTCATGGAAGGAGTCATTCCTACCAGTAACGTATTGGAAGCGCAAACCGCTTGGTTATCTGCCCAGTCGGACAAAATAGACGCTCAGATTGATGTAAAACTGACTGAAGTCTATTTGCGCAAATCAATGGGAGTGCTTAAATAAAAATTAAAGATTAAAAACGAAAAGATATGGCAGAAAGATCACAACACAGCAATATTTTGCTGGCATTTATTTCACTGACAGCAGTCATCGTCATTGTATCGCTGATAGGTTTCTTTACACTGGGTAAAGGTCCGGAAATCATTCAGGGACAAGCAGAAGCTGACGAATATCGGGTTTCCAGCAAAGTACCGGGACGCATTCTGGAATTTCGTGTGAAAGAAGGAGACAAAGTAAAAGCCGGTGACACACTGGCTATCCTTGAAGCCCCCGATGTAAAAGCCAAACTTTCTCAAGCACAAGCTGCCGAACAAGCAGCACAAGCCTTGAATGAAAAAGCACAACGAGGTACCCGCCAAGAGCAACTGCAAGCTGCCTACGAGATATGGCAGAAAGCCAAAGCCGGAGTAGAAATTGCTGAAAAGTCATACAACCGTGTCAACCGGCTCTTTGAACAAGGCGTAATGTCCGCGCAAAAACGTGATGAAGCCAAAGCACAATTTGATGCCATGACCGCTACAGAAAAAGCTGCACGCTCCCAATACGAAATGGCAAAGAACGGTGCACAACGTGAAGACAAAGCCGCAGCCGCAGCCCAAGTAGAACGTGCCAAAGGTGCTGTAGCCGAAGTTTCCTCCTACATAGACGAAACGATACTGACCGCGTCTGCTGATGGAGAAGTGACCGAAATCTTTCCCAAAGCAGGCGAACTGGTAGGTACCGGTGCCCCCATTATGAACGTGGCCCGCTTGAATGACATGTGGGTAACATTCAATGTACGCGAAGATTTCCTAAAAGACTTTACCGTAGGAAATGAGATTAACGCATTTATTCCTGCCTTTGACAAAGAAATAAAATTCAAGATTACTTATATGAAAGATCTGGGTACATATGCCGCCTGGAAAGCAACCAAGACTACGGGGCAATTCGACCTGAAGACCTTCGAGGTAAAAGCTGTTCCTGTAGAGAGAACAGACGGATTGCGTCCGGGAATGAGTGCCATCATCGAGAAATAACAAACAATGAACAATACTGTCCATAACCGTATATTCCGCATAGCCCGGCGTGAAGTGTTCCGCATCGCCACAAGACCGCTATATCTGTTCTGCATGATCATAGCTCCCTTGTTCTGTTACCTCTTCTTTACTACATTAATGTGGAACGGACTCCCTACGGATATGCCGGCAGGTGTGGTCGATTTGGACAACACAGCTACCACACGCAGCATCATCCGTAATCTGGACGCTTTTCAGCAGACTAAAATCATAGCGCATTACCCCAGTTTCGCAGATGCCCGCAAAGCCATGCAGCAAGGGAAAATCTATGCTTTCTACTATATTCCAAAAGGAACTACCGACAAGGCATTAGCAAGCCGCCAACCCAAGGTTTCTTTTATACCAACTATTCCTATCTGGTAGCTGGTTCATTACTCTATAAAGACCAGCGCACCATGTCCGAGCTGGCGGGTGGAGCCATCGGCCGTGCCACCTTATATGCCAAAGGAGCTACAGAAGACCAGGCCATGGCGTTCCTGCAGCCCATAGTCATCGACTCTCATGTATTAAACAACCCATGGCTCAACTACTCTGTATATTTGAGTAACACCATCATACCGGGTATCCTGATGCTGCTTATCTTTATGACCACCGTCTATACCATTGGAAGTGAAATGAAAACCAACACCCAAAAAGAATGGATGGGCATGGCAGGCAATTCCATCACCGTAGCTCTGACCGGCAAATTGCTGCCTCAGACTTTAGTTTTCTTTGTCATGGGCACCTTCTATAATGTTTATCTATACGGTTTCCTGCACTATCCCTGTAATAGCGGTATACTGCCCATGCTGTTTGCAGGTCTGTTACTAGTACTGGCTTCACAGGCTTTCGGAGTATTTCTGTTCGGATTGTTTACAACAGTCCGCTTGGCACTGAGCACCGCCTCCCTATGGGGGGTGATTTCTTTCTCCATATCGGGTATGAGTTTTCCGGTTATGGCAATGAATCCTGTGTTACAGGCACTGGCCAATCTATTCCCGTTACGCCACTACTTCCTGATTTATGTAGATTTGGCGCTTAACGGATATCCGCTGATTTACGCATGGCATTCAATAGTCGCGTTGATGTTATTCATGCTGTTGCCTTTCTTTATACTGAAAAGACTGCGCACAGTACTATTACATTATGTATATATTCCCTAAAACGGCAAACAGGTATGAAAGCATATAAACTCAAAGATATCATCTCACAAGGAACTAAAGACCTTTTCTACATCTGGTGGCAAGAGCTGAAAGCAGTTGTGAAGGATCAGGGTGTACTTATCTTCTTCATTCTGGTACCACTAGGCTATCCGCTTCTCTATACCTTTATATATACCAATGAAACAGTGCGTGAAGTTCCTGCTGCTGTAGTAGATAACAACCGTTCAAGCCTCAGCCGTGAATACCTGCGTCTGGTAGATGCAGGTGCCGACTTGGAAATAGTATCTCATTGCAGTGATATGGAAGAAGCAAAAACTTTATTGAAGAACGGCAAAGTGTATGGCATCATCTATATTCCTGAAAGCTTCAGCCGCGACATTACTAAAGGAGTTCAAACCCATGTTACCATCTACTGTGACATGAGCGGTATGCTATACTACAAAGCCATGCTGACAGCCAACACCAATGCCTCGCTGATAATGAACAAACAGATAAAGATAGAACGCTCCGGCAACACAACCATCCGACAAGATGAAGTGAGCACGTCCCCCATAGCGTATGAGGATATTTCCATTTTCAATCCGCAGAACGGTTTTGCCAGCTTCCTGATACCCGCCGTACTGATATTGATTATCCAACAAACTTTACTGCTAGGAGTAGGTCTATCTGCCGGAACTGCTCGTGAGAACAACCGTTTTCGAGACCTTATCCCCATGAGCCGCCATTATCATGGCACGCTGCGCATTGTTTTAGGCAAATCACTGACTTACCTTATGATATATGCTGTCATGGCTACCTATATGCTCTGCCTTGTTCCCAAAATGTTCAGCCTGGTACAAATAGCTCAAGCCGGAACCCTAGCGGCATTCATGTTTCCTTACATACTGGCATGCATCTTTTTCGCGATGACTTGTTCTATCTTTATTCACCATCGGGAAGCCTGTATGATGATTTATGTATTTACCTCAGTGCCGTTGCTATTTATCTCAGGTATTTCGTGGCCAGGTACTGCCATTCCTAAATTCTGGGAGGTGGTTTCGTGGCTGTTCCCTTCCACTTTCGGCATCAACGGCTTTGTACGCATCAACAATATGGGAGCCACACTGACCGATGTGCTGACAGAGTACCGGGTATTGTGGATACAAACAGGTGTTTATTTCCTTACCACCTGCATCGTATACCGTCGTCAGATTACCTTAAGCCGCAGACATGTATACGAAAGATTAAAAGAGATTAAGAAAAGACGCAAAACAAATATCGTCTGAATTTGTTTATAAATTAAAAACCAAATGAATTATTTAGGATGAAAAAACTTTTTATTCTGGCATGCGTATGCCTACTGATTACTTCATGTAACAGTAACTCCAAAAACACTAACGATTCTGCAACCTCCACCGAAACAACGGATATGCACAATGCAGAAAATTCATTGGATTATGACGGTACTTACACCGGAACCTTTCCAGCTGCCGACTGTCCAGGTATCAACATGGCCCTGACTATTAAAAAAGACAAGACTTTTGAGTTGATATCAGAATACATTGACCGGCAGGATGCTACTTTCAAAGAATATGGAACTTACTCTGTTGAAGGTAATATTATGACTTTAATTAATGGAGAGGATAAGCAATATTATAAAGTCGGTGAGAATACCTTGACCGCTCTCAATCAAGACAAACAGGCAATAACAGGAGAGTTAGCAGACCATTATATCCTACACAAAAAATAAACTTTACTTCATCTGTCATTTTCATGCCAAAGTGAAGGGTCCGCTTCAATCTATCACAGCCGGATTCTTCACTTTGTTTTTTTATCTGCCCACAATCTGTATTCACACTAATTAACTTCCATTCCTTTTGTTATTACGAAAATTTCGTAGATTTGCGAAAACATCGTAATCAATTCATTTTCTTATGGAAAAGCTAACGATACAAGAAGAAGAAGTGATGCTTCATATTTGGAGCATGGGAGAATGTTTCGTGAAAGACATAGTTGCTAAATTTCCCGAACCCAAGCCGCCTTATACTACGGTAGCGTCTATAGTGACCAACCTGAAAAGAAAAGGGTACGTTACGGCCAAGCGCTTCGGTAACACCTATCAATACACCCCTGTAGTGAAACAAAGTGAATACAAACGCACATTTGTAAGTGGTGTGGTCCGAAACTATTTTGCTGACTCATACAAGGAAATGGTATCTTTCTTCGCTAAAGAGCAAAAAATCTCCGCAGCCGACTTGAAAGACATTATCAACTTGATAGAGAAAGAAGAAGATAAATAATCCTGCTAAATTCACAAATACTATGATAACTACAGCTCCCGAACTCATCTACATGCTGAAAGTAAATATAGGCATCGCCTTATTCTATGCTTTCTACAAGCTGTTCTGCTGTCGCGACACTTTCTTCCAGTGGCGTCATATCGCACTGCTGAGTTTTCTTGCCCTCTCTTTTCTTTATCCGCTGATGGATATGCAAGCATGGGTGAAAGAACAACCTGCCATCAATGAACTGGCAGATTACTACACACTGATGATGCTAACAGAAACAAATACTTCCACTGCCACAGTAGTCACAACTCCTGTTGCTATTCCCACACCCGGCCTGCTTGATATAATAAAGTTCATCTATTGGATTGGAATCCTTTTATTATCCGCACGATTTATGATCCAACTAAGTAGTATTTTCCACCTTGTCTTAAAAAGCAAGAGTATAAATGTAGACCAAATATCCATACGCAGTCTATCAGAACCTGCCAATCCATTCTCTTTCTGGCAATGGATTTTCATCTATCTGCCCGGACTGAAAGAAGATGAAAAACAAGAAATCCTGACGCACGAACAGACCCACGTCCGCCAATGGCATTCCATAGATGTCATTATCAGTGAAATAGTAAATATCATTTGCTGGATGAATCCTTTTGCATGGCTAATGAAAACAGAGATCAGACTCAATCTAGAATACCTTGCCGATCATAAAGTAATGGAATCCGGCACAAATAAGAAAGCATATCAATATCACCTTTTGGGATTAGCCAACCAGAACAGACAAACCGGTTTATATAATAATTTCAACTTATCACACTTAAAAAACAGAATTAAAATGATGAACAAAAAAAGAACCCGCACCACAGGGCATATCAAATATGCCTTGTTTGCACCGCTGACTGCTGCTCTACTCTTGGTCAGCAACATTGAAACCGTGGCACGGACAGCCGAAAGGTTAATCTATTCCACGGAAGAAAGCACCCCACGCCCCGAAAGGGAAGAAGTGGCATCTTTTGTCAACACAGTACAAGGTCTGGTGACTTTCACTATTACCGTAACCAATAGTGAAGGTAAGCCTCAACCTAATGTTACTCTGCAAATCAAACCGAGTGATGAAGTGAAAACTTTCAAAACCAATGCAGAAGGAAAAGCTACCATAGAAGTGGATATGACGACTCCCAAGTATGTTTCCCTAGACGTTTCCTCTCCTAAAAGTTCCAAACACCAATCACTTCTACTTTCAGCAAACAAACCAAATGTTACTGCCATCTTTGATACTGATGATGATATTGCCGCTTACATCAAAGCCGGCAAACAAATACGGGTCAAGTTACAAATATCTAATAATGATAACCAACAACTGGCAGGAGCAGAACTTATTTCTTCTTCAACAAATGCCAAAGCCACGACAAACGCTCATGGAGAAGCTCAGTTAACAGTAGGAGTAGGCGAAACCATTGCCATTAACCATAAAGGTTATCAAGAAGGAAAATTCACGGTAAAAGAACTCTGTCCCATCAAAGATATGGAAAATCCGGAACTAGTAAGATTACTTCTTGTCGGAGAAGATCCCGTATACCAGATAGCAGACAATATGCCTGAATTCCCCGGAGGTATGATAGCCTGCTTGCAATATTTGGCACGAAACATAAAATATCCCACAACAGCTCAAAAGGAGGGAACGCAAGGTAAAGTAATCGTACAGATGGTTATTGAAAAAGATGGTTCGGTAGATCATGTAAGCATTGTACGCAGCATTAGCCCCGAACTGGATGCTGAAGCAGCACGAGTTGTAAAATCCATGCCGAAATGGAAGCCGGCAACTGTAAAAGACAAAACAGTACGTTGCAGATATACTGTTCCTGTAACTTTCAAACTGCAATAAAGAGTATAAAAACAGAAAAGAGGCTGTTTCGAACAGTCTCTTTTCATCTTAAAAATATATTCCTAAATCATTTCTTCATCTCCACAATGTGCGTCGGTGC
>VOFH01000828.1_pt1 | contig 61980 bp, 104 predicted proteins | sample 5384091 | NCBI WGS metagenome assembly VOFH01 (sample SAMN12384727, study PRJNA508395) | human gut metagenome | isolation source: healthy gut G | host: Homo sapiens | reverse complement strand
ATTGCCGCCAAATGGCAGTACAAAGTGAAAAATGGAAAGATGATCTATGCATTCGAAAGCGATACCAAGATCGATGATGATATTTTAAAACAGGAACTTGGAACGAACAGCGATGTACAGCTCAAAAATATCGTCCGTACGATCCAGAAAAGAACAGAATGCGATCATCCGCAATACACATGACCGTATCCTTGCGATCCAGGGTGCTGCCGGAAGCGGCAAAACTTCCGTTGCTTTACACCGGATTGCCTATCTGTTGTATCATGACAGAGAGCATTTGAAATCCTCTAATGTACTGATCCTTTCTCCAAACAGTGTATTTTCGGATTATATTTCACATATTCTGCCGGAGCTCGGCGAGGAGAACATTCAGGAAATGAGTTTTGACCTGTTCGCATACCGGGAATTGAAAGGTATCGTTCCGGACTGTGAAGACCGCTATGACCAGTTGGAAAGAACCATGAAGCTTCAGGACCCGTATCTGACAGAACGCTTTGAAGAGAAGCAGTTGGAAGGCTTTGTCGGAATGATGGAAGGATTCCTTGCAAGACTGGAAGATGAACTGATGGATTTCCGTGCAATCGAATATAAAGGAATTCAGAAGACAGAAGAAGAACTGATCAATCTCTTTTATTTCAAATTCCAGAATGCACCTCTGCTCAGCCGGATGGACGCAATCAGAGATTATTGTGTTGATGAATACGAGACATTACTTGGACGTGATCTTTCGGAAGAAGAGCTCCTGATCGTACAGGAGAAATTCGATAAGATGTATGTAACAAAGGACATCTACAAGATATACGGTCTGGCTTCTGGAAGAATGCGGATACCCGTCACTTCCGGATGTCGAATATGAAAAGCGCAAACTGGAATACGAAGATGTATTTCCTGTATTGTATCTGAAGTACCGCCTGACCGGAAAAGCTGTGCATAATCATATCAAGCATCTGGTTATTGACGAAATGCAGGACTATTCTTATCTGCAGTATGTGATCCTGAATCAGATCTTCAAATGCCGGATGACCATTCTCGGTGATAAAGCACAGACTTTAGATGAACAGATGCGTGATGTATTGCAGTTCCTTCCGGGCGTATTTGATCAGAAGATTCGCAAGATCGTGATGAATAAAAGTTACCGGAATACAATGGAGATTGCCAGATATGCCGAAAAACTGACTGGTGTCAAAGACGTAGAACTTTTAAAACGTCATGGAAAAGAAGTGGTAGAAGAACAATTCCAGACAGAAGATGCAGTTCTGGATGAAATCCTTTCAAAAGCCAAACTTGGAGAAGACGAGTATGAGACTGCTGCCATTATTACCATGACGGAAGCAGAGGCATCCACCTTATACCAGATATTAAAAAGCCCGCGGCGAAGAAGTGCATTATATCGACCGCAACAGTTCCGTATTCAAAAAGGACTTACCGTCACGACCTTTTATCTTGCAAAAGGTCTGGAATTCGACCAGGTATTCGGTGTGTTCCAGGATGCCGAAACCCGATGTTGAATCAGGCAAAATATATCTGCGCAACAAGAGCATTACATGAATTATATATGTATCAGATAACAGAATAGAAGAACACTAATCACTAAGGCAGAAAAATTATTAGCAGAATAGATGTGCAGAAATTAGTTTTTCGAAAGATTATTAATTATAGTTAAAATTAAAAAAGCAGAGATAGAAAGAACAATAGAATGAAGATAACATTAATCACAGTGGGAAAGATAAAAGAAAAATATTTAAAAGATGCAATCGCAGAATACAGCAAACGTCTAAGCCGCTACTGTAAGCTGGAGATCATCGAGGTGGCAGATGAAAAGACTCCGGATAATGCAAGTGAGACCGTAGGAGATGGTATCCGCGACAAAGAAGGAGAGCGGATTCTCAAATATGTCAAGGACGATGCCTACGTCGTTACACTTGAAATCAAGGGAAAACTTCTGACCTCAGAAGAACTGGCAGAAAAGATTGACAAGCTTGGGATCCAGGGAACCAGTCACATTATATTTATCATCGGCGGCTCGATCGGACTTGGAAAAGAAGTGCTGAAACGCTCGGATTATGCACTAAGTTTTTCAAAGATGACATTTCCACATCAGCTGATGCGGGTGATCCTCCTGGAACAGATCTACCGAAGCTACCGGATCATCAGCCATGAACCATATCATAAGTAAAATGCCGAAATAAAAGAAAATATTATAGAAACAATTGTAGATATATAAAAGATATTATAAAAAATTCTTGTTTCAAAAGATATCATCCTTTATACTAATAAGGATGAAAATGTCAGGAGAGGATATACTATGAAGCAAGTGAATTTAAAAAATCTGTGTATGATCTTGTTGGGGAATACAGTTTATGCACTGGCGATCGTCATGTTTATTCTGCCAAATGATATGATCACGGGCGGAACGACAGGACTGGGTATTGCAATCCACCATTATTTCGGGCTTCCAATCCATACATTTGTATTAATCTTCAATACATTGATGTTCTTACTTGGAGCGGCTGTCCTTGGAATGAAATTTGCACTTACAACACTGGTCAGTACATTCTATTACCCGGTTATTCTGGGTGTGCTCGAACAGATACCGGCACTTCAGAATGTAACAGACGATAAGATGCTTTCAACGATCTGTGGAGGTCTGATGATTGGACTTGGAATCGGAATTGTAATACGCTGCGGTGCATCGACCGGGGGAATGGATATTCCGCCGTTGGTTCTCAACAAAAAAGTTCGGACTTCCGGTATCTGTTATGCTCTATGTATTTGATTTTATAATTCTGATCTCACAGATGCTCTTCACTAACAAAGAAGAGATTGTATACGGTATCTTACTGGTACTGATCTATACCGTCATTCTGGACAAGGTACTGCTGATGGGATCTACCAGAACAAAAGTAGAGATCATGACTGAAAAATACGAAGAACTGAACCGTCTGATCCAGGAGCGTCTTGACCGTGGAACTACACTGGTCTACACGCAGACCGGTTATTTGAGAAAGGATCAGCCGATGATCCTTACCGTTGTGTCTAACCGTGAACTGATGCGGCTGAACCAGCTGGTACAGGAGATCGACCCACATGCATTTATGATCATTGGAAATGTAAATGAAGTGCGAGGAAGAGGATTTTCACAGCAGAAAGTTTATAAGAAAGAAACTATCGAAAAATAAAAATACGCAGAATAATACAGAAAATAAAACCGACAGACTGTGCCCGGCGAATCTGCTTCGAATGAAGCAGATTCCCGTATGGTACAGATTGTCGGTTTTCCTGATTTTTAACCTTTTTTCTTGCGCTCTATACATTTCCATTCGAATTCTCACAGATGAAGTGCCAGTATTCCAGAAGCTTTTCAGATGTCTTTCTGTCCTTTCCGCGGACGATGAACCAGAGGTCATCTGCGAATGTTCCTGATTCTGTTTCTTTTTCATTCTGTCCGTCTTCCGGATTTGACATCTTTACAGGTGACGCCGTTGTAAGTTTGATATCTTTGTAACGGATGATCCTCTCGATTTCATCCTGAATCTTCAGATATTGTTCTGTAATACCAAGCTGGCGGTATTGCTCTGCCAGACGGATTCTTTTATTTCTCCCGGATAAAATAACATACGTGACAACAGATGTTATGATTGATGCAATAATCACAATTGCCAATATGATCAACACAAGAAGTGGTGTAGCCATAGATAATCGCCTCCTTACATAATATGGCTCATTATAACACCGATATCCTAGAAAAACCACCGTGAAATTGTCCGTATTTTCCTCGGTTTATGAATGGATTTTCTACAAAACTACTGTTATAATAGATAAATATATCAGGCGGATATAATTACTATGTTACTTTGGTATCTGCCAAAAGATAAAAAAACACGGAGGTACAACATGAAAAAATTTGGGAAGATCTTAGGTGGAATCATACTTGGAATTGTATTGATTCTCCTGGTGGCTGTTGCCATTCTGACAGCGCTGGAATACCGTCCGGATCAGATAGAGACTTTGAACACAACCAGTGGAAAACAGTCCATATCTACAGGAGATTCGATGACGATCCTGACCTATAATACCGGATATGCCGGACTTAGCAAAGACGAAGATTTCTTTATGGACGGCGGAAGTAAAGTCATGCCGGAGACGAAAGATCTGGTAAAGCACAATATGAAAGGAATTGCCGGCATTCTGAATGATGCAGATGCCGATGTCTGTTTTCTTCAGGAAGTAGACATTGATTCCAAACGATCTTATCACATCAACGAAAAAGCTTACTACGAAAAAGCACTGGGTAAATGGAATCTTTGCATGTAATTTCAAATGCGTATATGTCCCATACCCGCTTCCGACGATCGGTAAAGTTGAAAGCGGCCTGGTAACATATTCTGATTACAAAGTATCGGAGGCTTCCAGAATCGCGCTTCCGGAATCTTTCAAATGGCCGGTAAAAACCTGCAATCTTAAGCGCTGTATGCTGGAAACAAGAATTCCGATAAAAGGCAGTGACAAAGAGCTGGTTCTGATCAATTTTCATCTGGAAGCTTATGACAGCGGAGAAGGTAAGATCGCGCAGCGGAAAGTTCTGGTGAAGAAGTTAAAAGAAGAGTATGAAAAAAGGAAATTATGTGATTGCCGGCGGGGACTTTAACCAGACATTTGATGGGATGGACACCTATCCGATCCACGATAAAGACAGCTGGGTTCCGGGAAAGGTCGGAAAAGAAGATATCCCGGAAGGATTTTCTTATGCAGTATCCGATAATGTACCGACCTGCCGCCTGTTAAACGGACCATACAGCGGTAACTATGATGATTCACAGGTATATGTACTGGATGGCTTCATCGTTTCGGATAATCTGAAGATCGATCAAGTGGAAAATATCGACACACAGTTCGAATATACCGATCATCAGCCGGTAAAATTAAATGTAACATTAAAATAATATACCAAAATATAATCTGTTTATCAGCCTGCCTTTCCCGGCGGGCTGATTTAACATAGATTTAACATATATCTAATATAAGTCGGGGAATGCTATGCTATATTAGGAATACTGGAATGAATATTTCGGAAAGAAAAAGTAAAAAAAATACACAGAGAAAGGTGAGAAAACACTATGAGCAGCATATATGAACCGGGAACTGTCCTGGCTGAAATTTAATGAACGTGTACTGGAAGAAGCGGAGAACCCGAAGGTGCCGCTGTGTGAGCGCCTGACATTTGCATCGATCTATCAGAGCAATCTGGACGAGTTTTTCATGGTACGTGTGGGATCATTATATGACCAGACACTTCTTGACAAAAAAGATCCGTGAAAATAAGACAGACATGACATCACAGGAGCAGATTGATGCAATCTTAAAACGCACAAAACAAATCAATAAACGCATAGAAGCGGTCTATGAAGAACTGATGGAACGTGTGGCAGAACAGGGCATCCGCATTTTACGTTTCAATGAACTCGATGAAGAAGGGCTGCATATCTCGAGCGTTATTTTGAATCCGAGATTGCACCATTGATCTCGCCTACTGTTGTAGGAAGAAGACAGCCATTCCCATTCCTTAGAAATAAAGAAATCTATGCCGTAGCCGTACTTGGCTCCAAGGGCAAGAAAGACCGTCTGGGAATTATTCCATGCACGAGCAACATCTTCGGACGCCTGATCGCAGTTCCGGGAATGCAGGGCACCTATATGCTCGCCGAAGAACTGATTCTGCATTTCGCACCGGCGGTATTCAAAGGATATAAGATCAAATCAAAATCTTTACTCCGTATCACAAGAAATGCCGATATCGATGCAGATGCATTGTACGACGAAGATCTGACTACCGTGAATTTATGGAAGGGCTGATTAAGCAGAGAAAGAAACTGGCACCGATCCGTCTGGAGCTTTCCAGAGATATCGACAAAAAAGGAATTGCCGTATTATGTGAATATCTGAGCTGGGATGAAAGCCATGTATTCATATCTTCAACACCACTGGATCTGTCGTTTGTATTCCAGATCCAGGATCTTCTCAGAAAGCATACGGAATTATATTTTCCAAAACGTACACCGCAGCGCTCTGACCAGTTCCAGGATGGAAAAGTATCATAGAACAGATCCGGGAAGAAGACAAACTGTTATCTTACCCATACGAATCCATCCGTCCGTTCTTACATCTGCTGACGGAAGCGGCCGAAGATCCGGATGTCATCTCCATTAAGATGACCCTGTATCGTGTGGCGAAGCAGAGTAAAGTGGTAGAGGCACTGATCGAAGCAGCCGAGAATGGAAAAGAAGTTGTCGTACTGGTAGAACTGAGAGCCCGTTTTGATGAGGAAAATAATATCGGCTGGTCCAGACTTCTGGAGGATGCCGGCTGTCAGGTGATCTACGGACTGGATGGCTATAAAGTGCACTCAAGCTGTGTCTGATCACCCGCAAAAACGGAGGTCAGGTAGAGTACATTACACAGATTGGTACCGGTAATTACAATGAAAAGACATCCAGATTGTACACCGACCTTTCTCTTATGACAGCTAACGTAGAGATCGGACTGGAAGCAGCTAATGTATTCCAGGCTTTGTCAAAGGGTGAAGTTGTAGAGCACAGTGAACATCTTCTGGTTGCACCGAAATGTCTGCAGAATAAAGTACTTGCCATGCTGGATGAAGAGATTGCACATGCAAGAAATGGAGAAGAAGCTTATGCTGGATTTAAGCTCAATTCTCTTACAGATAAGAAGATCATTGATAAATTGATCGAAGCTTCCGAAGCAGGTGTGAAGATCGATATGGTTGTCCGTGGAATCTGCTGCCTGATCCCTGGTGTGGAAGGAAAGACAGAAAACATTCGTATCATCAGCATTGTCGGAAGATTCCTGGAGCATTCGAGAATCTATATATTCGGAAACAGTAAGCGCAGGAAATACTATATTGCATCCGCAGATTTTATGACAAGAAATACAGTCAGACGTGTGGAAGTGGCAGCGCCTGTATACGATGAAAGACTGCAGAATAAATTACAGGATATGTTCGATATTATGCTTGCAGACAACCAGAAAGCAAGATATCTGGATGCAGAGGGGAATTATCATCGTGTAATTAATGAGGAGGCACCACTGAATTCACAGGAGTATTTTTTTACGCACAGGCATATCACGAACTTTAAAAAGAGGTAACTGAATTGCCATGCATATATTCCGACGAAAAAGCATAGAGTAATACAAATTACCAGCACGGTATTTTTATGAAACGTCAGGAATGGAAAGAAAAAAGCGGCGGAGATGTCGGGAGTCCCAAAAGATGTAGCAATGGGGCTCCCGATTCTTACGATTACCGGAACAAATGATCTTTGTGTGGAAAATTACAGAGGAATGACAGAATATACAGACCAGATAATAAGGCTTCAATCCAAAAGTGGTCAGATCAAAATCACTGGGAAAAAAAACTGGAAGTTATATATTATACAAATGACGAGATGAAGATTCACGGTCACATCAGAACAATTGAGTATCAACTATAGGAGGGACCGTCGTGTTTGAACAGCTGATCTGGTACTTGAAAGGTTATGTCAGGATACGGGTAACCGGATATTCGCCGGAACGTTTTCTGAACGCCTGCCGTTATAAAAATATTTATATATGGGATCTGAAGCGGGTCTGCGGTTCATATGAGATGAATCTTACGATTGATGGTTTTCGCAGACTGAAAGAGATCGTAAGGAAGACCGGTACGAAGGTTTGCATCATACGCCGCAGTGGTCTTCCTTTTCTTTTACACAGATACCGTAAACGTCACATACTGCTGTCTGGTTTTCTTATCTGTGCCGGTCTGATCCTTTTTATGACACGTTTTATCTGGGGCATAGATATCAGTGGGAATCTCTTTATACAGATGATACGCTGAAAAGATTCCTTTCGTCCGAAAACGTCAAAGGCGGTATGAAAAATCAGATGTAAACTGTAGAAAGATCGTGCAGGATCTCAGAAAAAAGTACGACAGGATCATATGGGTTTCCGCTTCCGTGGATGGATGCCGTCTGGTCATCCGGATAAAGGAACAGGAAGACGATTTTACGGACAGTTCAAAATCAGTTCAGACAATAACGAAGAAGGAAAAGATATTATTGCAGATACGGACTGCACAATTGTAGATATTATAACGCGTACCGGTACTCCTATGGTACAGTGGGGGACAAAAGTGAAAAAGGAGCTATCCTTGTGTCTGGTCAGATTCCAATCTGTAATGATGAAAAAAGATTACCGGTTACAGATTGAAAAATGCAGATGCAGACATAACAGGAGAAAAAAGCCATTACATATCAGAAAGAGTTAACCAGACAATATATACGGAAAAAATATTACCGTTCAAGATTTTACTTTCTCCAGAAAAGAAATTACGGAATCCGTCTTGGCAGGCATTATTTCACGACTGAATCTAAAAACAATCAATATCCGGTCTTCGAAAACATGTAGTTCAGAAAAAATATCCGATTGCCAATGTAATTCCGGTGACATTAGAAAAAAGCACGATAACGCCTTACCGCAAAATGTATAAGAAGTATACCAAAGCAGATGCCAGAATGATATTATCGGTAGATTTTCAGGATTACTGTAAAGAATTGGAGAAAAAAGGGGTAGAAATTATCCAGAATGATGTTAAAAATATACACAGGGTCTGAGACGTATTATGCAAAGGGAACACTAAAGATCAGATGTTCCGTTGGCAGAAAGATGCCGTCTGTACCGATTCCGATAGAAAATTCTTCGGAAGAAGAAACAAAGAATGGAGATTAATGCATGGGATTAATGGAAACAGTCATCGATATACCTGCAGAACATGAAGCGAATGTGTTCGGGCAGTTCGATGTATATGCAAAGAAAATAGAACGGGCTCTTCATGTAACACTGATCGCGAGAGGTGAAAGTGTAAAGATCATGGGAGATGCTCTGAAGGTGGAAAAAAGCAAAAAAAGTGCCGGATCAGCTTGTTGAACTTTCCAAAAGAGGCAACACGATCCAGGAACAGAATGTAGATTATACACTGGCACTTGTAATGGAAGACAGTGAAGAAAATGTTCTGGAGATCGATAAGGATATTATCTGCCATACATTACAGGGAAAGCCGATCAAACCCAAAACCCTTGGGCAGAAAAAAATATGTAGATGCAATCCGCAAACAGATGATCGTCTTCGGACTTGGGCCTGCCGGTACCGGTAAGACATATCTTGCGATGGCAATGGCAATCACTGCATTTAAAAATAACGAAGTTGGAAGGATTATTCTGACACGTCCTGCAATCGAAGCAGGAGAAAAACTGGGATTTCTTCCCGGAGACCTGCAAAGTAAGGTGGATCCCTACCTGCGTCCACTCTATGATGCACTGTATCAGATCATGGGCGCAGAAAGTTTTATGAAGAATTCTGAAAAGGGTCTGATCGAAGTGGCACCGCTTGCCTATATGCGTGGACGGACACTGGACAATGCGTTCATCATTCTCGATGAGGCACAGAATACGACACCGGCACAGATGAAAATGTTTCTGACACGTATCGGCTTCGGCTCGAAAGTTGTCATTACAGGTGATGCAACACAGAAGGATCTGCCATCCGGTCAGGTATCGGGACTTGATGTGGCAACAAGAGTTGTAAAAGATATCGAAGATATCAGTATCTGCCAGCTTACCAGCAAGGATGTTGTCCGTCATCCTCTGGTACAAAGAATCGTAAAAGCATACGAAGATTATGAAAGCAAACACGAAAACCGTCGTGGAAATGATGCTAAATACAAAGGAAAAGATAAGAGGCGAAGATCATGACATTATATTTTGAAGAAGAAGGGGATGTGAAACTTCCACTTGAATGTGAAGCACTTGCAAAAAAAGAGTAGTAGAAGAAGCCCTGATTATGTAGGCTGCCCTTATGAGGCAGAAGTAAACCTGCTCCTGACAGAAAATGCACAGATTCATGAGATGAATAAGGAATTCAGAGGAATCGACAGAGCAACTGATGTATTGTCTTTCCCTATGATCGATTATCCGGAACCCGGAACATTTGACTTCCTGGAAGAACAGGAAGATTGTTTCGATCCTGAAAGCGGAGAGCTGACGCTTGGTGATATTGTGATATCAAAAGAGAAAGTTCTTGCACAGGCAGAAGAGTACGGACACAGTCCGATACGAGAATATGCTTTTCTTATTGCGCATTCTGTGTTACACTTAACAGGTTATGACCATATGGAAGATGAAGAACGCCAGGTGATGGAACAAAAACAACGAGAGATTATGGAACGCCTGGATATTCTGAGATAACAATTGATCTTACTAATTTATACAAAATGATGGAGTTAAAGATGTATGTCTGAACAACGTAAAAAAATGAGAAGAATTTCCTCGTACAGGGATCGATTCTGGCGATAGCAGGAGTTATCACAAAGCTGATCGGAGCATTTTACCGCATTCCGCTGCTTAATATTATCGGAACGGAAGGAAACGGATACTATTCCGTAGCGTTCTCAATCTATTCCGTGGCTTTGATGTTGACTTCTTACAGCCTCCCTTTGGCAGTATCAAAACTGGTATCCGCAAGAGTCGCCGTAGGAGAATACAAAAATGCACATAAGATTTTTCGTGGAGCCATAACATTTGCATTGCTCGCCGGTGGTTTTGTAGCTCTGCTTGTATTCTTTGGAGCTGATTTTATTGCAACGACGATCATGCATCTGGATATGAGTGCATATGCGCTCCGTGTATTGGCACCGTGTATTCTGATCGTTGCATTACTTGGAGTTTTGAGAGGATTTTTTCAGGGAATCGGTTCCATGGTCCCGACTGCAATTTCACAGGTTATTGAACAGATCATAAATGCAGTTGTATCTATTGCGGGAGCCTATGTATTAAAATGCAGGAAAAGCCGTAGGAAAAACGAGAGGTGACAAATCTTTCGGTCCGGCATTTGCCGCAGCCGGAGGAACACTTGGTACTGTTCTTGGAGCATTCAGTGCATTAGTATTTGTTGGTCTTGTATTTCTTGCATATAACAAAGTCTTCAAACGCAAAATGAGACGTGACCATTCGAAAAAACGCGAAAGCTATAAGACGGTATACAAAGTTCTGTTTGTAACGATCGCACCGGTTATTTTAAGTGCAACTGTATATAATATCAGTGACTTCGTAGATACGGCGCTTTTAATAACGTAATGGCTGCACAGGGGTTCAGTAAAAAGAATATGCAAGTCTTTTGGGAATCTTTCAGGGACAGTACAGTACAATGATCAATGTACCGCTTTCTATTTCCAGTGCACTGGCGGCATCTCTGGTGCCAAGTCTGGTTGCAACAGTACAGACTGGTAGCAGAAAACAGGTACATAATAAGATCAATACGGTAAGCCGTTTTAATATGGTGATCGCAATTCCATGTGCGGTTGGTTTTATTACGCTGGCAAAACCAATCCTGAATATGTTATATTTTACTCAGGATAATACAACGGCTGCACTGATGCTTCAGATGGGAGCTCTTTCGGTTGTATTCTTCTGTCTGTCAACTGTTACCAACTCTGTATTACAGGGCCTTGATGACATGATGACTCCGGTAAAGAATGCTGCAATTTCCCTGGTGATCCATATTGTGACATTGTTCCTGATGCTGGTAGTATTGAAATGGAATATCTATGCCGTAGTATTAAGTAAGATTATTTTCTCCGGAGCAATCTGTGTATTGAACGCAAAAGCACTGCGTGACAGGATTGGATATGTGCAGGAAAAGAAGAAGACTTTTGTAATCCCTGCACTGGCTTCACTGATCATGGGTGTGATCGCTGTTTTGGTCCACCTGATTTTCGAATTGTTCGCAGGCCCATATATTGCGACGATCATCGCACTTCTTGCAGCAGTGGTAACTTATGGTGTGGCTATTGTTGTACTTGGAGGAATTACAGAAGAAGAATTACTTGGCATGCCAAAAGGAGCTACCCTTGTGACATTATGCCGTAGATTACATTTGATAAAAGGGGAATACAGGTAAGTTATGAGACCAGTAAAAAGATTGCACTGTTACACGATATATGCGGTGTAGGAAAAGCAGCCATGATGAATATGACACCTATCTTAAGTATGATGGGAATTGAAGCGTGTCCCATCCCGACTGTGTTGTTATCGACACATACCGGAGGTTATGGAACACCTGCCATATATCATGTACCCGGAGAATATATACGTACGTGTGCGGATCACTATAAGAAAGAAAACATTACATTTGACGCGATTTTTGTAGGATACCTTGGTAATGTTGACGTGATTGATTCTGTTATTTATTTTATCAGTCAATTTCCGGATACCAAAGTAATCCTTGACCCAATCATGGGTGATCACGGGAAATATTATTCTAATTTTGATGGATCTTACGGTACATCGATGAGAAGGCTTTTTGCCTTATTCGGATGTAATTCTTCCAAATCTGACAGAAATGTATCTGCTCGCCGGAAAAGAGTATCAGATCACAGGGAATCACCGAAATGTCCTGCATCTGTGCGAAGAACTGCGCAAAATGGGTGCCAAAGATATAATCATCACCAGTGTTCCGAAAGATGACTGCAAAAAAGGTATCGTATTATATGAAGACGATGCATTTCTCTATATCGGGAACGGTGAAGTATTAAAAGAATTTCACGGAGCCGGTGACGCATTTGACGGAATGTTTCTTGCCAGACTCCTGCAGGGTAACACACTTCTGGAAAGTGTCCAGGCTTCTCATGCATTCGTATGTGCATGTATCAGAGAAAGTGAAAAGTATGATTATCCGGAGCGGAGGGGCTTCTTATCGAAAAAACATTGAGAAAAATCGTATAAATACAATGTTATAAGCTAATACTGTACTCAAAAAGGAGTAATCACTATGAAAAATAAGTATGGTATTGGCTTTTTACTGTTTCTGATCCTTGTAGTATTTGGAATTACCTGTGCTTATCAGCTGAGTTTGAATAAAGGAAAGCGTGAAATCCAGGCCGAAATAAATGCGAAGGAACAGAAAGAAATGAACAACACTTCTGTGGCAGCAGACGGACAGGCTCTTAAAGACGACTGTTATTATCTGAAGGAATTAAATGGATATGTGGTTGTATATCTTAGTGATAAAAAGACAGTATATGAATATACAGATATTTCACTGGAGGGCCTTCCGGAAAATCTTCAAAAAAAAATTCAGAATGGAAAATATATAGAAACATCAGAAAGCTTATATGGTTTTCTGGAAAATTATTCCAGTTAAACCTGAAACTTACAGAAAGGACAAAAGATAATGGATGATAAAAAGTAGCAAGAATCAATGAATTATATCACAAATCAAAATCAGAAGGTCTGACACCGGAAGAACTAAAAGAACAGCAGATCTTGAGAAAAGAATATATAGATTCTTTTTAAAAGGAACCTGCGTGGGCAGTTGAACAACATTTCTATAAAGGAAAAAGACGGAAGTATTACGAATTTAGGTGAGAAATTTGGAAACAAAAAAGGAAATTAGACATAAGATCATCCGTCTCAGAAAAGAGATGGATCCACTTGTGTGGCAACAGGCAACCAACGACATTACCGAAAGAGTTATCAATCATCCGCGATTTTTAGAAGAGACCGATATATACTGTTATGCAAATTATAACGGAGAAGTGGGAACCTCTTCCATCATGGAGGAAGCCTGGAAGCTCGGAAAAAGTGTGTGGTTTCCGAGAATTGAGGGAAGCGAAATGAATTTTTACCTGGTAGAAAGTAAAGATGACTTACAGCCGGGCGCATACGGGATTCTGGAACCAACCGGCGATCATATAGCAGACGGAGAAGACGGACTTTTGATCATGCCTGGAGTCGCTTTTGATGAAGAATGCCACAGGATTGGATATGGCGGCGGCTTTTATGACAAATATCTGGAAAACATCCGAATCTGCATGCAATTGCAATTGCATTCGAATTGCAGATGTACAGAGAACTTCCTTTGAGGAACATGATATAAAGCCAGAGAAAGTTGTGACAGAAAAGCAGAGTTATCCGCTTGATACAGAAGAGAAAAGTCTTATATAACAAAAAGGAGGAACAAAAGATGGCAAACGGGTTACCGAAAGATCCTATGCTGTTACTTAGTGTAGTCAATACAAAACTCAGAGATTATTATCACAATCTGGATGCTTTATGTGATGATATGAATGTAGAAAAAGAAGAAATTGTGAATACTTTAAAAACCATTGATTATGAATATGACGAAAACAGACATCAGTTTGTCTAAATCCATGATTACTAATTGATTCTAAAATAATACAAAGGAGCAAAAAAGAATGCTTAATAATGTTAATTACGATATAGATATTACAAAAAGAGCCGCCGGCGGATGATACTGCCCGTCAGTATTATTTCATCGAAAAGGCAAAGGCATATGTACAGCGTGAATCCGAAGAACTTGGTCGTCCGCTGACGTTCTGCGTTACAACCTTTGGTTGTCAGATGAACGCGAGAGACTCTGAAAAGCTTTGCGGAATCCTGGAAAAAATCGGTTACGTAGAAGCTGCGGAAGATGAGGCTGATTTTATCATCTTTAATACCTGTACAGTAAGAGAAAATGCCAATATGCGTGTCTACGGACGACTTGGCCAGTTAAAACCAAGAAAAAAGAAAAATCCACATAAGATGATCGCACTTTGCGGATGCATGATGCAGGAACCGGAAGTCGTAGAAAAGTTAAAGACGAGTTATCGCTATGTAGATATTATTTTTGGAACGCATAACATTTTTAAATTTGCCGAACTCATCGTCACACGTTTCGAATCGCAGCGTATGGTGATCGATATCTGGAAAGATACCGATAAAATTGTTGAAAACCTTCCGAATGACCGTAAATTCTCCTTCAAATGTGGAGTAAATATCATGTATGGATGCAATAACTTCTGCAGTTACTGTATCGTGCCATATGTAAGAGGAAGAGAAAGAAGCCGTGATCCTGAGGCGATCATATCCGAAATCCGCCAGCTTGTTGCAGATGGTGTTGTCGAGGTCATGCTGCTCGGACAGAATGTCAATTCCTACGGCAAGAATCTGGAACATCCGATTACATTTGCCCAGCTTCTTGAAAGAATTGAACAGATCGAAGGACTGGAACGCATTCGCTTTATGACGTCTCATCCAAAGGATCTATCCGATGAACTGATCGAAGTCATGGGCAAATCCAAAAAGATCTGCAAACATCTGCATTTACCGGTACAATCCGGAAGCAGCAAGATTCTGAAGAAGATGAATCGTCATTATACAAAAGAACAGTATCTGGAACTGGTAGAAAAGATCAGAAGATCAGTACCGGATGTTTCTCTTACTACCGATATCATTGTTGGTTTCCCTGGTGAGACAGAAGAAGATTTTGAAGAGACAATGGATATCGTAAGAAAAGTCCGCTATGACAGTGCATTTACTTTTATCTATTCCAAACGTACCGGGACACCGGCTGCAGTTATGGAAGATCAGGTGCCTGAAGATGTGGTCAAAAATCGTTTTGACAGATTATTAAAAGAAGTTCATTCCATCGCATCAGAAGTATGCTCTGTTCATGAAGGAACTGTTCAGACAGCATTGATCGAATCAGTCAGTGAACACGATCCATCCATGGTGACCGGACGTTTAAGCAACAATCTGCTGGTACATATCAAGGGAGATAAAGGAATGATCGGACGTCTGGCAGATGTCAGACTGACTGAATGCAAAGGTTTCTATTATCTGGGAGAACTGGCAGAATAAATGTATTATAATTAATCATAAAAGCGCTCAAACTATGTAGTATCAACAAGATAGTGAGGGCGTTTTTATATGAAAAAATCAGTGAGTATTTATTTTTATGGGGTATCGGAGGATGGATCTACTATTCGCTGGAAATCATCTTCCGTGGATTTTCACATTGGTCCATGTTTGTACTGGGCGGAATCTGTATGATGTTTTTCACGTACCAGGGAGAACTGGTACACTGGCAGGATGATTTTCTAAGACAGGTGCTGCGGTGCAGTATCTTTGTAACAGCAATGGAATTTATCACAGGTATCATTGTAAATAAATGGTTTGCACTTCATGTATGGGATTACAGCTGTATGCCATTTCAGTTATTCGGGCAGATTTGTCTGCCGTTTATGATATTGTTTGCCTGTCTTGGTGCTGTTGGGATCTATCTGAGTGCCAATATTCTGCATTTGTTATATGGAGAAGACAAACCACAGTTTGTGAGAAAAAAACTATCCTTTTAAATTCAAAATATAAATGCTATAATGAAATGTAAAAACAAAATGACAAGAGGAGAAGAAAAAGTGGCAGAATTAACACCAATGATGCAGCAGTATATGCAGACGAAAAAAGAATATCCGGACTGCATCCTCTTTTTATAGATTGGGAGACTTTTATGAGATGTTCTTTGATGATGCACTGACCGCATCCAAAGAACTGGAGATTACATTAACCGGAAAAAACTGTGGGCTCGAAGAACGTGCACCGATGTGTGGTGTGCCATATCATGCAGTAGACGGATACCTGAACCGACTGGTATCCAAAGGTTATAAAGTAGCAATCTGCGAACAGATGGAAGATCCGGCAACTGCAAAGGGACTGGTTAAAAGAGATGTTGTAAGAATCGTAACACCCGGAACCAACCTGGATACTCAGGCATTAGATGAGACAAAGAATAATTATATTATGTGTATCGCCTATGCATCAGATCATTACGGCGTATCAGTTGCCGATGTATCAACCGGCGAATACATGGTAACCGAGATCGAAAATTCAGAAAAATTATTTGATGAGATCTACAAATTCATGCCTTCAGAACTGATCTGCAATGAAGCGTTCTATATGAGTGGAATGGATTTTGAATTATTGAAAGAAAAAAAACTTGGAATTACTGTATATTCTCTGGATTCCTGGTATTTTGATGATGCAATCTGTGAACGGATATTAAAGGAGCATTTCCATGCAGGGACAATTGAAGGATTGGGACTTGCCGACTATGACTGTGGCGTGATCGCAGCCGGCGCACTCATGCAGTATCTGGTAGAGACACAGAAAAGAGATTTATCACATTTCTCATCTGACAATCTACGCAGCCGGAAAATATATGCTTCTGGATAGCTCGACGAGACGTAATCTGGAGTTGTGTGAAACACTGCGCGACAAGCAAAAACGTGGTTCCCTTCTCTGGGTACTGGATAAGACAAAGACCGCAATGGGCGCAAGAACATTACGCAAATACATTGAACAGCCGTTAATTGACAAAAATGCAATTGAAAAACGACTGGATGCCGTAGATGAACTGATGAAAAATGCGATTTCCAGAGAGGAGATCAGAGAATATCTTTCACCGGTTTACGATCTTGAACGACTGGTATGCAAAATCACATATCAATCTGCCAATCCAAGAGATCTGATCGCATTCCAGACTTCACTTGCCATGCTTCCACATATTAAGTGTATCTTAAGTGACATGCAGACACCGCTTTTAAAGGAACTGTATGAAGAGCTGGATACATTGGAAGATCTGTGCAAGCTGGTTAGTGATTCTATCAGGAGGATCCACCGATCGCCATGAAAGAAGGCGGTATCATAAAAAGATGGATACAATGCAGAAGTCGACAAACTCCGCAATGCCAAATCCGACGGGAAGGACTGGCTTGCCAAACTGGAAGCAGATGAGCGGGAAAAGACAGGAATCAAGAATCTGCGTATCAAATACAACAAAGTATTCGGCTATTATCTGGAAGTGACCAATTCTTTTAAAGATCTGGTACCGGATTATTATACAAGAAAGCAGACTCTTGCCAATGCAGAGCGTTATATCATTCCGGAATTAAAAGAACTGGAGGACATGATTCTTGGTGCGGAAGATAAACTGTACGCACTGGAATACCAGCTTTATTCTGAAGTCAGAGATACGATTGGAAAAGAGGTCGTACGTATTCAGAAGACAGCCAAAGCTATTGCAAAATTAGATGCATTTGCCTCACTTGCACTGGTTGCGGAGCAGAATAATTACGTCAGACCGAAGATGAACGATAAAGAAGGCTGATCGACATCAAAGACGGAAGACATCCGGTAGTAGAAAAGATGATTTCCAATGACATGTTTATTTGTAACGATACATATCTGAATGATAAAAGGATCGTATTTCCATTATCACAGGGGCCAAATATGGCCGGTAAATCAACCTACATGAGACAGACTGCCCTGATCGTACTGATGGCACAGATTGGTTCATTTGTTCCGGCAAATCCGCTAACATCGGTGTGGTTGACCGCATCTTTACACGAGTGGGTGCATCAGATGACCTTGCAAGCGGCCAGAGTACTTTCATGGTCGAGATGACGGAAGTTGCTAATATTCTCCGTAATGCGACAAGTAAAGAGTCTTCTGATCCTTGATGAGATCGGCCGCGGAACCAGTACTTTTGACGGTTTAAGCATTGCCTGGGCAGTGATCGAGTATATCAGCAACAGCAAATTGCTTGGGGCAAAAACGTTATTTGCAACACATTATCATGAACTGACTGAGCTTGAAGGAAAAATTGAAAATGTCAATAATTACTGCATTGCCGTAAAAGAAAAAGGTGATGATATCATTTTCCTGCGTAAGATCGTAAAAAGGCGGTGCTGATAAGAGCACGGAATTCAGGTCGCAAGACTTGCCGGAGTTCCGCAGTCAGTTACGGACAGGGCGAAAGAAATCGTAGAAGAACTGGTGCAGGCAGATGTAACCGGACGTATCAAGGACATTGAAGTGCAGGGACAGGAATCTTCCAAACAAAAACAAAGCATTTTGATGAGGTAGATCTTGCCCAGATGTCATTATTTGATACCGTAAAAGACGACGACGTAATTAAGGAGATTAAGGATCTGGATCTAGCCAATCTGACTCCGATCGACGCATTAAATACATTATATCAGCTTCAGAACAAGCTGAAAAACAGGTGGTAAACGATGAGTAAAATTCAGGTGTTAGACCCGATTACAATTGATAAGATAGCAGCAGGAGAGGTCATTGAAAGACCTGCTTCTGTTGTAAAAGAACTGGTAGAAAATGCCATCGACGCAGGTGCTACGGCAATTGTGGTAGAGATAAAAGAGGGCGGATTTCCTTTATGCGCATTACAGATAACGGATGCGGGATTGAAAGGGATGATGTCCGTTCTGCATTCTTACGGCATTCAACGAGTAAAATCCGTTCTGTAGATGATCTGGTCCATATCGGTTCACTGGGCTTTCGCGGTGAAGCGTTATCCAGCATCCTGCAGTTGCACAGGTAGAACTGATTACCAAGACCAGGGACCAGACCTTCGGAACTTTATATCGTATCGCAGGCGGCAAAGAGGAAGACCTTGAAGATACCGGAGCACCGGACGGAACGACATTTATTATAAGGCAGTTGTTCTATAATACCCGGCCAGAAGAAAATTTTTAAAGACACCTATGACTGAAGCAAGTCATGTAGGAGATCTGATGACAAGACTTGCACTTGTCGCATCCACACATTTCTTTTTCAGTTTATCAACAACGGACAGTCGAAATTGCATACATCCGGCAACGGCAAACTCAAAGATGTGATCTACCATATCTATGGACGGATATCGCAGCAAATCTTCTAAAAGCAGAATACGATGCAAAAGGCCTGAAAGTCACAGGATTTCTCGAAAACCAATCATTTCCAGAGGAAACCGTAATTTTGAAAATTATTATGTCAATGGAAGATATGCCAAGAATAATATCATTTCCAGAGCCATTGAAGACGCATATAAAGATTTTACCATGCAGCACAAGTATCCGTTCGTGGTACTGCATATCGAGATTGACGGTGAACATGTAGACGTCAATGTACATCCAACTAAAATGGAACTGCGTTTTAATAACCAGCAGGAAGTATATAATGCCATCTACTCAGCGGTTGATCAGGGTCTTCACGAGAAAGAACTGATCCCGCATGTGGAGATGCCGGAACCAAAGCCGGTTGTTTCCAATACACCGGCATATGCGCCGAAACCAAAGACTGGATCTGTTTCTCAGACCCCGGCGGCGGTCCAGACAGGAGCAACATCAGGAATGACTGGTGGTGTAACATCCGCATCGATGCCGCAACGGAAAAAAGCAATTGTGCCGCCTCCGCAGGAGCGTGATCTGGAATACTTCATGTCCAGGATGAAAGAACGGGTTCTGGCAGAGCATGAAGAGAAGAAGAGAAAAGAAAAGATTGCAACAAAAGCAAGCAGTACATACGACAGAAAATATAGCAGAAAATATTTCGGTAAAAGAAAGCCGTCGTTTTCTTCTGCTTCAACACCTTCAAACGTAGCAGAAGAAAAAATACCTTACATGCAGAATGCATCCAGCAAATCAAAAATAACAATGTCGACGAATACAGACGAAACAACTAAACCAGAACCGTCTCTTACGGAAACACCGAAACAGATGGAACTTTTTGAAGATCATCTGCTTACAAGAGAGGCCATGCAGAAATATAAAGTCGTTGGTCAGGTATTTGAAACCTATTGGCTGGTAGAATATGATAACAGCCTGTACATCATCGACCAGCATGCGGCGCACGAACGGGTTCTGTATGAAAAGACTTTAAAAATCCATGAAAACCCGGGAATTCACCTCACAGATGATCAGCCCTCCGATCGTACTGAACTTAAGCATGCAGGAAGCAGAGCTTCTGAACACCTACATGGATCAATTTACAAGGATTGGATTCGAGATTGAGGAGTTTGGTCAGGATTCTTATGCCGTCCGCGCCGTACCAGATAATCTGTTCAGTATTGCAAAGAAAGAACTGCTGATCCAGATGTTGGACAGTCTTTCGGATGAAATTACCAGAAATCAGTCTCCGGATCTCATCGACGAAAAGATTGCTTCGATGTCATGCAAAGCTGCCGTAAAGGGCAACATGAAACTGTCGGTGCAGGAAGTAGATGCGCTGATCGGTGAACTGCTATCACTGGACAACCCGTATCACTGCCCACACGGAAGACCTACCATTATCGCAATGACAAAACGAGAACTGGAAAAGAAATTCAAGAGGATTGTGTAAAATGAAGAAGAAACCATTAGTAGTACTAACAGGGCCTACGGCCGTTGGCAAAACAAAAGCCTCCATTGGACTTGCAAAAGCCATCGGAGGAGAAATCATTTCTGCTGACTCCATGCAGGTGTATGAATATATGGATATCGGTTCCGCGAAGATACGTCCAGAAGAGATGCAGGGGATTCCTCATTATCTGGTAGACGAATTAAAGCCATGGGACGAATTCCATGTAGTCCGTTTCCAGCAGATGGCAAAAAAAAGCTATGGAACAAATCTACGCTAACGGTCACATTCCAATCATTGTAGGAGGACCGGATTCTATATCCAGGCATTACTATATGACATTGATTTTACCAGCACTTCACAGGATGACAATTATCGTCAAGACCTGGAAAATCTGGCAAAAGAAAAAGGGGCGGAATATCTGCACAATATGTTACGCGAAATTGATCCAAAGTCCGCTGAAGATATTCATGCCAATAATATAAAAACGTGTGATCCGTGCGCTTGAATATTATCATCAGACCGGTCAGAAAATGTCCAGACACAATGAAGAAGAGCGTCAGAAAGAGTCTCCGTATGAATTTGTTTATTTTGTTCTCAACGCACCAAGGGAACAGCTTTATCAGAGAATTGACCGACGTGTGGATCAGATGATGAGCGAAGGGCTTGTTGAAGAAGTAAAACGGCTGAAAGAGATGGGCTGTACCAAAGAGATGGTTTCAATGCAGGGATTAGGATACAAAGAAATACTGGCATATCTGGACGGAGAGTATGCTCTTGACGAAGCAGTATATACAATCAAACGCGATACCCGGCATTTCGCCAAGAGACAGCTTACCTGGTTCCGGCGTGAGCGGCAGGTCACATGGATCCAAAAGAAAAAATATGATTATGACGAAGAAAAATCTTAGAAGCAATGATTTCACATCTGGAGGAAAAATATGCTAAAGAAAAAACTGAGGGTAAATCAAAGTTTTTGCGAAAAATGAATGAATTAATGGAAATTTATTCACGCAATCAGGATACAGCATTTGCATATCGCGAACTTCTCGGACTGGAACCGCTGATCAAGTACGAGGGAGAGAGGGCCATGTTCGATCTTAACAGAGCTTCGCTCTTATATGATATGGAAAGATACCGCGAAGCGGAAAATGTGCTTCGCCGCATTCCGTCCATCAATCCGACGTTTGATGCGATGTGCGAATCCCTGCGGTTTAAAATTTTAGATGCAAAATAAACAGATGATAAATTTTTCAGAAAGAAGGATAACAGACAATTATGATACCAATGAACACAATTTATAATGAAATGGGCATTCGTGAAACAGTCCTTTCATTTGGAAAAATATAGAAAAAAAATCTGAAAGACAGATTCGAAAAGATAGATGAGATTGCAGAATACAATCAGTTGAAAGTAATAAAAAGCCATGCAGGACAACCGTGTCAGTGCCGGATGTTTTAATTATGCCAGCGGATATGGTTATGATGATCAGGGCAGAGATACACTTGAAAAAGTATATGCGTCTATTTTTCACACAGAAAGCGCACTTGTACGTCCGCAGATCACTTGCGGAACACATGCTCTGTCACTCGCACTTGCGGCAAATCTAAGACCCGGAGATGAACTTCTGGCACCTGCCGGAAAACCGTATGATACTTTGGAAGAAGTGATCGGTATCCGGCCGTCAAACGGTTCGCTTGCTGAATACGGCATCTCATATTCCCAGGTAGACCTTCTGGCAGATGGCACTTTTGATTATGAAAACATCAAAAAAGCAATCAATGATAAGACAAAAATGGTAGCAATCCAACGTTCCAAAGGTTACCAGACCAGGCCGAGTTTCTCCGTAAAGCAGATTGGAGAACTGATCACATTTGTAAAGGGATCAAACCGGATCTTGTCTGTATGGTTGATAACTGTTATGGCGAATTCGTTGAAACAATTGAGCCAAGTGATGTCGGAGCAGATATGACCGTTGGATCTCTGATCAAAAAATCCGGGCGGCGGTCTTGCTCCGATCGGTGGATATATTGCAGGACGTGAAGATTTAATTGATGCCTGCGGATATCGCCTGACTTCTCCTGGACTCGGAAGAGAAGTAGGCGCATCGCTTGGTGTGATGAAGGATTTCTATCAGGGATTATTCCTTGCGCCGACAGTATCTGCATCCGCATTAAAGGGCGCAATTTTGCAGCAAATATTTATGAAAAACTTGGTTTCCTGTAATTCCAAACGGGACAGAAAGCCGGCATGATATTATTCAGGCAGTAGAATTCGGAATTCCCGAAGGTGTAATTGAATTCTGCAAAGGAATTCAGGCGGCCGCTCCGGTGGATTCTTATGTTACACCTGAACCGTGGCCAATGCCTGGATATGATTCGGATGTTATTATGGCCGCCGGTGCATTTGTCCAGGGATCGTCTATTGAATTGAGTGCAGATGGTCCGATCAAGCCTCCATATGCGGTATATTTCAGGGCGGACTTACCTGGCCACATGCAAAACTGGGAATTCTGATGTCTTTAGAATATCTGGTCCGCGCAGGAATCGTAACCTTATAAATTTATAAAAATCTATGCAGAAAAAGAGGATTTGCAGATGAAGAAAATAGCAGTCATTGGCGGCGGTGCTTCCGGTCTTGTAGCTGCGATTGCAGCCGCAAGATCAAACCCAAAAAGTTCAGATTACGATATATGAGCAAAAAGATTCTGTCGGGAAAAAGATTCTCGCAACAGGAAACGGAAGGTGTAATCTGACGAACAAAGATATGAAATCTTCTTATTACCGCAGTGAAAATATTCCATTTGTTGAAGAAGTGTTAGAGCAGTTTGGGTATGAAGATACCATACGCTTTTTCTCATCTCTCGGACTTATGGTCAAAGAAAGAGGAAATTATGTCTATCCACATTCAGATCAGGCATCTACCGTTCTGGAATTATTAAAACTGGAACTTCACCGGCTTGGCATCAAAATTCTTACCGGTGTTCAGGTAACGGATATTACCCCGATATCGTCCGGCTTTATGATAAAGCTAAATACAGGAAAACAGAAAGCGGATGCTGTAATTCTGGCCTGTGGTGGAAAGGCCAGTTCAAAACTGGGATCTGATGGCAGCGGATACACACTGGCAAAGGGCCTGGGACATATAATGGTTCCCGTGGTTCCGGCGCTAGTACAGCTTAAGGTCAGGAAAAATCCATTTGCCAAAGCAGCCGGTGTCCGAACCGATGCTTCCGTAACCGCAATCTGTGACGGGAAAGCCATTGCTTCTGACCGAGGAGAATTACAGCTTACAGCGTATGGAATTTCCGGAATTCCTGTATTTCAAATCAGCCGCTATGTTGCGAAAGCTTTATATCTCAAGCAAAATGCAAAGGTTAAAATTGACTTTCTGCCTGAGATGTCAGAAAACGAATTTTTATCCTTTCTTTTAGAAAGAAAAGAAGGGCGGGAGCAAATGACCTGTGCGGATTATCTTCTTGGGATCTTCCACCAGAAACTAATACCGAGATTTTTAGAGCAGGCCCGTATCCGTATGCACACGCTGGTTCAAGAGTTGTCCGAAACGCAGTTCAAAAGCCTTGTGCAAGCGGTCAAGCAAAACGTAGTACTAATTGATACTACTAACGGTTTTGACAATGCACAAGTGTGTGCAGGAGGGATTTCCACTATAGAGCTTAGTGCCAGGACAATGGAATCCAGATATATAAAAGGCCTGTATCTTACAGGCGAACTTCTGATGCAGATGGAATCTGCGGTGGTTATAATCTTCAATGGGCATGGGCAACCGGCTATCTGGCCGGCAAGGCAGCTGCGGATACGCAGTGATTTTTACAAAGATAACAAAAAGGAGTAAAACATGATACGGATCAATCAGTTAAAATTAAACATTGCACATACACAATCAGATCTGGAACGAAAGATTTTGAAAACACTTCATATGAAAAAAGAATATCTTCAGGGATACAAGATCAGACGCCAGTCCATTGACGCACGTAAAAAAGCCAGATCTTTATTATGTTTATTCCGTGGATGTCCTGGTAAAAGATGAGGCAAAAATCAAAAAAAGCATCAAGAGTAATCAGATTCAATTTCAGGCGAAAGAAGATACTTATAACTTTCCTGCAAACGGAACCAGAGAGTTCAAGCACCGTCCTGTTATCATCGGAACCGGACCTGCGGGACTATTCTGCGGATATATGCTTGCAATCCACGGATACCGGCCAATCCTTCTGGAAAGAGGGGCCGATGTCGATCAACGCACTAAAGACGTAGAAACCTTCTGGAAGACCGAACATTAGACCCTTCATCGAATGTTCAATTCGGTGAAGGCGGTGCCGGAACATTCTCTGACGGAAAACTTAACACTCTTGTGAAAGACAAATCAGGAGGAACCACGAAGTTCTCCGCATCTTTGCCAGACATGGTGCCCGGAAGCGATCACATATCAAAAGCAAGCCGCATATAGGAACAGATATTTTGTCCCGGGTTGTAAAAAGAAATGCGAGAATGTATCTGTGCGCATGGCGGAGAAGTACGGTTTCATTCACAGGTCACTGATATTCAGACCGTTACAACAGGGAACACAAAAAGTGCTCCGCAAATTAGAAGTATACGATCTCAAAAAAGCAGGAAAAATATGTTCTCGATACAGAGCTTGTTGTTTTTGCAATCGGTCATAGTGCCCGTGATACATTTGCCATGCTGCACCAACACGAAGTACCTATGCAGCCAAAAGCATTTGCAGTAGGAGTCCGCATGGAGCATCCTCAGGAAATGATTAATAAAGATCAATATGGAGAGCATTATCCGGACTTTCTGCCCGCAGCACCGTATAAACTTACGGCAAATCTGAAAAACGGAAGAGGTGTATATACATTTTGTATGTGTCCCGGTGGATATGTAGTAAATGCCTCTTCCGAACCTCATCGCCTTGCTGTTAACGGAATGAGTTATAGCAAGCGAAACGGACAGAATGCCAATACCGCCGTTATCGTTACCGTAACCCCGGAAGATTTTGGAAGCAGCCATCCACTTGCCGGCGTTGAATTCCAAAGAAAATTAGAAGAAAATGCATATCGGGAAGGAAATGGCAAGGTTCCGGTACAGTTATTCGGTGATTTTTGTAAAAATATACCTTCGCAAAAATTAGGTAATATTATTCCACAGATAAAAGGTATGTATCAGCTTGCTAATGTCAGACGCATTTTTCCTGAGATCATTGCGGATTCATTACAGGAAGGGGTATGCATATTTGATCAGAAGCTTCCTGGATATGCAAGAAAGGATGCTGTCATTTCAGGAGTTGAAAGCAGAACATCTTCGCCGGTCAGAATCATAAGAGATGATTCTCTGCAAAGCGAGATCCGCGGAATCTATCCTTGTGGAGAAGGCGCGGGTTATGCCGGCGGCATTACATCTGCAGCCATGGATGGAATAAAAATTGCCGAAATGATTGCCGGCACATATCGCCCGTTAGAGACAAAAAAATAAAAATTTTTTATGAAATATGCTCACTTTATGTAGAAAATCGAAAAGAAGTTTAAGAATTTTTTAATATCATAAACCTATACACTTTTTCTGAAATGTGATAAAATGTATTGAGTTTTTTAGATAGGAAAACGAGGAGGAGTACATATGAAAGGTGCAGGGAGTAAGAACGCCTGGGCTTTATTTCTGCTTATTCTGGCAGGAGTAGTTCTTGGTGGCTTTATCGGGACGCTGGCAAAAGGGTGCCGGCCTTATCCTGGCTGAGTTATGGACAATCCTTTGGAATAGACGAGCCGATCGTCCTGGACCTGGGAGTGTTAGTCATAACATTTGGTCTGTCGATAAAGATAACCATGGCAAGTATCATTGGCGTGATTCTTTCCATTATCATATATCGTTTCTTATAGTTTACAGAAAGGTAGGTCCCTGACTTTACTTCTGTGAACGTCGTGCGAATCTAAAGAAAATATGAATCAATCTAATACCATGAGAGAAATGCCGAAAGACGAGCGGCCATATGAAAATGTGCACGTCTGGGAGCGGACAGTTTAAGTGACGTTGAATTATTGGCGGTATTATTAAGAACAGGAACTCAGGGTGAAAATGCAGTAGACCTTGCAAGAAGGGTCCTGTATCATGCCGGCGAAAACGGAATCCTCGGGATTCACCAGTTTAATGTTGAACGTTTGAAAAAGATCAAGGGAATCGGTCAGGTAAAAGCAATTCAGATATCCTGTATATCGGAACTTGCAAAAGGCTTTCCAAAGCTTCATATGAAGAAACCGTATGTTTTACCGAACCGAAAACGATTGCACAATATTATATGGAAGATTTAAGACACGAGAAACAGGAACATATGAAATTATTAATGTTAAACTCGAAGGCAAAGCTTCTCGGCGAAACCAATATTTCAAAAGGGACAGTAAATGCATCCCTTATTACACCGAGAGCTTTTTTATAGAAGCATTGCAGAAGAATGCGGTATCAATTATAATTTTACATAATCATCCAAGTGGTGATCCGACTCCAAGCCGTGAAGATATGTTGACAACAAAAGAATTCTGGATGCGGGTGCGCTTATAGGAATTGATTTGTTAGATCATATTATTATTGGCAATAATTGCTATATGAGTTTTCGTGAGGAGGGCATGCTGTAAATTCTGCAAACAAGATAGAAGAAAGGATTCTGTCAGATGGCAAGAAATGTATACGGGCTGGACCTTGGTTCTTATGATATAAAGGTCTACGATAAGAAAAAGATACGATCTGGAAAGAGAAAAATGTAATTGCATTTAAAGATAACCGGGATCGCGATATTTTTGCAGTTGGAGATGATGCATTCAGTATGTATGGAAAAGCACCATCCAATATAGAAATCACATTTCCTATGGAGGCAGGTGTCATTTCCAGATTTAATGACATGCAGTTCCTGCTTCAGAACCTGTTAAAAAGGGGACGTCAGTTTTCGCGTGGTTCTGAATATGTGATTGCTGTTCCAACGGATGTAACAGAAGTAGAAAAGAAAGCATTCTTTGATCTGGTAATCCATTCAACGGCAAAAAAGCAAAAGAAGTAAACATTGTAGAGCGGTCTATTGCTGATGCAGTAGGTCTGAATCTTGATATTCAGAATACAAAAGGTATCATGATTGCGAATTTTGGAGGCGAAACAACCGAGTTATCTGTACTGGCCGGTGGAGGTATGGTTTTAAACCGCCTTGTAAAGGTCGGCGGTCTGACGTTTGACCAGGGGATCATCAATCTTGTAAAAACACAGTCACGACTTTTTTGATCGGACGGCAGACGGCAGAAGTACTTCGAAGAAATTTCAATGTATTTACGGGCGATTCCGATTCTATATTATCGGTGGCCGGAAGAGATTTGATCACAGGTGTACCGATGCGAAAGCCTATTTCTATTATGCTTGTCCGTGCGGCAATGAAGGACCCTCTGCTTGAATGTGTAAAAGCAATACATTCTCTTTTAGACAGGACACCTCCTGAGGTTCGCAAAGCAATTTATGAAAACGGGATTTTCCTCACAGGTGGACTTGCAAATATGCCAGGCCTCGAAATATATATCGAGCAGATGGTTGGAATCAAATCAAGGACAGCTCTGGAACCGGATACCTGTGCGGTAAATGGGCTGAAGCGTATTATTATGTCAAAAGATTTGAGAAAACTTACATTTTCAATGATAGAAGATAATTATAGGTGGATGAGATAATGAAGACAAAAATCAATCTTCCTTCCAAGTAAATACTGGCTGATCATCGTAATCGTCATCTGTGTTATTCTGATGGGGGTAGAACGTATTACCGGAGGAACGGACCAATCAGTTTCATTGCAAATTATACAGTAATTCCTATGCAAAAAGGTATCGGATATGTAGGACGTTATATGAGCGATCTTTCCGATAATTTTGAGACACTGCAGGATATGAAAAAGGAAAAACAAAAATTACAATCCAAAGTAGATGATCTTACAATAGACAACACCAGACTCCGTCAGGATCAGTATGAACTAGAAAGACTCCGTGAATTATATAAACTCGATGAAAATTATTCGGATTATAAAAAAATCGGCGCACATGTAATTTCCAACAGCGGTTCTAACTGGTTCAGCGACTTTACGATCGACAAAGGGAGCAAAGACGGAATCAAGAAAAACTGTAATGTTCTTGCAGGCAGCGGCCTTGTGGGAATTGTAACAGAAGTCGGACCTCATTACGCCCGGGTACGTTCTATTATAGATGATGAAAGTAATATCAGTGCAATGCTTCTTTCTACTTCAGATACCTGTGTGGTAAGAGGTGATTTAAAACAGATGGAAAATGGAAGAATCCGTTTTGAAAAAGCTTGCTAATAATGATAATAAGATTGAAGTTGGAGAACAAGTCGTTACTTCGCATGTCAGCGACAGATTTCTTCAGGGACTCTTTATCGGATATGTCCGTGATGTAAAAGTAGATTCCAATAACCTGACACGTTCCGGATACATTACACCTGCTGTTGATTTCAGCAAACTTCAGGAGGTTCTTGTTATTACAACGACCAAAAGCGAACTCATCAAACAGGAATCCGGAAGCACCAAGGGAGAGTAGCATATGAAAAGAAAACTTATCACATTTTTCATTATCATTATCTGCTTTTTATTAGAATGTACCGTTTTTCACAGATTGGCATTCGCAACGATCAAACCCAATCTGTTGATTATCGTTACTTCTTCGTTCGGATTTATGAGAGGGAAAAAGAGGCCTTGCCGTTGGATTTCTGTCCGGTTTCCTGACAGATGTATTCTGGGGAAACACTCTCGGTTTTTTACACCCTGCTTTTTTTCGGTAATTGGTTACATGAACGGGTCATTTCGAAGACTCTTTTTACGATGACGATATCAAACTTCCTATCGCACTTATTGCGATCAGTGAATTGATATACGGTTTAGTTACATACTTCTGTATGTATCTTTTGCAGGGGGATTTTGCTTTTGAAGCATACCTGAGACAGATCATTATGCCAGAACTTGTGTATACCATTCTGGTTACTTTGATTCTGTATCAGATCATATTACATTAACAAGAAACTGGAAGCAGAAGAGCAAAGGAGTGCAAGTAAATTTGTATAGTTTATGGGAACGGATCAAATCCGGCATTGCAGAATTCGTACAATCTCGAATATTTGTATTAATTATTGTCTTTGTATTACATCGGCAATCCTGGTACAGAGAATATTCTATCTTCAGATTGTCAAAGGGCAGGAATATCTTGATGATTATAAACTGCAGATTCAGAAAACAAAAGAAATACAGGGTACCCGTGGTAATATCTATGACCGGAACGGTAATCTGCTGGCATATAATGAATTGGCATATTCCGTTACAATCGAAGATAACGGATCTTATGACAGCATAGCACAACAGAATAAAGTTTTGAACAAGACGATTTCTTCTGTTATTAAAATGGTCGAATCGAACGGAGATACCGTTATCAATAACTTCGAATCATTTTGGACAGTAATAACAATTATCAGTTTGTTGCGCAAAATGAGACTCAGAAATTACGTTTTATTGCCGATGTATATGGAAAATCAACCATCGACCAGCTTTCAAAAACAGAAAGCAACAACGGCAGATGAACTTATTCATTATCTCTGTACGGATAAACAAAAATTCGAATTAATGAAAAGGAGATGGACAAGTCCACTGTACTAAAACTGATCAATATTCGTTATCAGATCTGGCTGAACAGTTATCAGAAATATATTTCAACCACAATCGCTGAAGATGTCAGCGATGCCACAGTTGCAGATATTATGGAAAATCTGGACAAATTATCAGGGATCAATGTAGAAGAAGAATCACTTCGTAAGTATGCTGACAGTAAATGTTTTGCAAATATTATCGGATATACCGGTCAGATCTCGCAGGAAGAGTATGATGCTTTAAGCGATGCCGATCAGAACGATACAGCAAAACTGATACTGTAGGTAAAGCAGGACTTGAAAAGGCGATGGATTCTCAGCTTCAGGGTAAAAAAGGAAGCGAGAAACTCTATGTTAACAACGTAGGTAAAGTTATCAAAACCGTAAAAGGAACAAATCCGAAAGCCGGGAATGATCTTTATCTGACGATTGATGCCAATCTGCAGAAAGCTGCCTACAATATTCTCGAGCAGGAACTTGCAGGAGTTCTTCTCGCCAAAATTCAGAACTCTCTTGATTTTGACCGCAATAAGGTAGAAGATGGAAGTGACGTTATCATCCCGATCGGTGATGTATATAACGCAATGATCAATAATGATGTGCTTGACATGACACACTTTACGGATCCCGATGCCGGAGAAGCTGAAAAGAAGTTGCCTCTGCATTTTCTATAAGAAAAGAAGAAGTTAAAAATACACTGACAAAAGTGCTGAATGATTCAAAAGCTGCCGCATACAAAGATCAGCCAAAAGAAGTCCAGGCGTATCTGACATACCTGGTATCTGATGTACTGACTAACGGTACAGGCGTCTTGATGTCAAAATCCATTGATACCAAAAAGATGCTACGTATAAAGCCTGGAAAGATGAAGAATCTATTAATGTTTATACGTATTTGAATTATGCAATTTCAAAGAACTGGATAGATACTTCTTTATTAAAAGACTATATAAAATCCAACGAACAATATTCCGATTCCGGAGAAGTATATCAGGGAATCATAAATTATATTCTGGATTATATAAATACCGATAACAATTTTGACAAACTGATCTACCGTTATATGATAAAATCAGGAACTATTACCGGCAGACAGATATGTATGATGTTATATGAGCAGAATATTCTGGATAAAAAAGATAATCAGTACGACAGCTTAAAAGCCGGAAGCATCGGTGCTTATGATTTTATCCGCAGCAAGATCCAATCACTGGAAATTACCCCGGACAGCTTGGACTTGAACCATGTACCGGATCTTTAGTTGCAACAGATCCGAATACTGGTGAAGTACTGGCCTGTGTATCATATCCGGGATATGACAACAACCGTCTTGCAAATACTATGGACTCCGATTATTATAGTAAACTGCTTACAAATCAGGCTCGTCCATTTTATAATAATGCAACTCAGGAAAAAACAGCACCAGGTTCTACCTATAAGCCGTTATCTGCTATCACCGGTCTGACAGAAGGTGTTATTGATGTAAATACTTACCTTCCGTGCGGAGGTGTATATAAAAAGTTACACCAAATCCAAAGTGCTGGATTTATCCGTCTGCTCATGGCAACCTGAATGTATCGCAGGGAATTCAACATTCTTGTAATGATTTCTTCTATGAAGTCGGATACAGACTTGGCCTTAACAGTACAGGCGATTCAAAATTAGATAATGATACTTCTGACGGAAAGAGTACTCAGAATTACTATTCAAGTGAAAGAGGAATTGCAAAACTGCAGAAATATGCAGAAGAATTCGGACTTGGAGATACTTCCGGTATGGAAATTCCGGAATCAGATCCGCAGATTTCCGATGACAACTCTGTATTATTCGCTATCGGACAGGGAACCAACAACTATACAACCAGTCAGCTGGCAAGATATATTACAGCTGTTGCAAATAAGGGTACTGTATATAATTTAAGTCTTTTTAGACAAAGTGACTAATCCGAAAGGAAAGACAGTAAAAGATTATACACCGGAAGTAAAAAATAAAGTAACCGATGTATCATCTACTACATGGCAGGCAGTTCACGAAGGTATGAGAGCAGTGGTAACATCCGAACACAACGATATTTTCACAAAATTAAATGCCAGCGGTGTACAATTATCCGGTAAAACAGGAACAGCTCAGCAAAGTCAGACTCACCCGGATCATGGTCTTTTTTGTAGGATTTGCTCCTAGTGACAGTCCACAGATTGCATTTGCAATACGTATCGCCAATGGTTACAGTTCAACTTTTGCAGCTGAAGTTGGTAATAATGTCATGGAATATTATTATAAAGTTACTCCGGAAAATGAACTGATCACCGGAGAGGCTTCCAATATCGGAACCGGATTAAACGGTGGAGATTAAAGAAAGGATGATTCTATGTGAAAGATGATGTTCTCATCAAGAGCAACAAATACGGCATTACGATTTATTTTAATTCCGACAATTCATTTGAAGAATTGCTTGATGACGTAAAAAACAAATTTCAATCTGCCGCCAAATTTTTAATCATGCAAAAATGGCGGTAGAATATGAAGGCCGTTCTTTCACAGAAGAAGAAGAGCGGCAGCTGACAAGAGCGATTGAATCAGCTGCCGGTATTGAAATACTATGCATTATTGAAAAGAATACTGCTACAGAACAAGTCCATAAAAATTACTGGACGAAAGCCTTGAAGCTATCCATGAAAGGGACGGACAGTTCTATAAAGGTACATTAAGAGGAAGACAGGTTCTGGAGTCGGAACAGAGCATCGTGATCATCGGAGATGTTGAAGAGGGTGCAACGGTTGCATCAAAAGGAAATGTAATCGTGACAGGTACTATATACGGAACCGTGATTGCAGGTGCCGCCGGCAGGACAGATGCTGTCATAGCAGCACTCCATATGCAGCCTAAAAAAACTGCGGATCGGAGGGATTAAAGTAAAACCAGTTATAGGAGGAAGTTATTCATGGGCGAAGTTATTGTAATTACATCAGGAAAAGGCGGTGTTGGAAAGACAACAACAACGGCAAATATAGGTGCAGGATTATCTAAGCTTGGCAAAAAGGTAGTGATTATTGATACTGATCTCGGTCTTCGCAACCTTGATGTTGTTATGGGCATGGAAAATCTGGTTGTATATAATCTTGTTGATGTTGTTGAGGGAAGCTGCCGGCTTAAACAGGCACTGATCAGAGACAGCCGATATGAGAATCTTTATTTACTGCCATCCGCACAGACAAAGATAAATCCGCAGTTTCTCCGGGGCAGATGAAGAAACTCACCGCAGAATTAAAAGAAGAATTCGATTACATACTTCTGGATTGTCCTGCAGGAATTGAGCAGGGCTTCCAAAATGCAATTGCCGGTGCTGACCGTGCACTTGTAGTTACAACTCCGGAAGTATCATCCATCCGTGATGCCGACCGTATCATCGGACTTCTGGAACAGAACCAGATCCGTACAATCGATCTTATCATTAATCGTATCCGGATGGATATGGTGAAAAGAGGAGATATGATGTCGGTTGACGATGTCACAGAGATTCTTGCCGTTCCGCTGATTGGGATTCTTCCTGATGACGAACAGGTTGTAATAGGAACGAACCAGGGGAACCGGTAATCGGATTGGATTCAAAAGCCGGAAAGGGATATCTTAACATTTGCAAACGAATCACGGGCACGGAAGTCTCTTTTATGAATCTTGACACAGGCAAAGGGTTATTTTCCAGAATTTCCCATGCTTTCAGGAAGAATTAGGAGGATTTATTATGCTGAAAAACTCTTCCGTATCCATTGCAAAGAATCGTCTGCGCACGTTGGTCATATCAGATCGTGTACAATGTACTCCTTCGGCTTATGAACATATTTGCAAAGATTTATACGAAACACTTTCCAAATATATGGAACTTACAGAAGATGATTTTCAGGTAGAAATTAACCGTTCACAGATAGTGATAAAAATAGCAGGAGAAGAAACGTGAGATCACATAGATTTACTAAACCATACAATTTAAAAATTACAAATTTGGAATCGTAACACTTGTCGGGATTTTGTCTGTTCTGGGTATTTTAGTTGTCGGCAGTGCAAAGGAATCACTTCAGAGCAAACAGATTCTTGGTGTTATCATAGGCTTTACTGCAATGATTGTTGTTTCCTTAATTGATTACATGTGGATTATGAATTTTTACTGGGTTTTGTATGCATTGTCTATCATTATGCTTGCAGCTGTAAAATTATTCGGAGAAAATGTAAATGGGGCAACCCGTTGGATTAAAGTAGGATTTATTCAGTTCCACCATCTGAACTGGCAAAAATATTGCTTATTATTTTCTTTTTGCCAAATTCCTGATGGAACATGAAGAGGATATTAATGATAAGTTTACATTAATTAAATATGCCGTTCTGGCAGGAATTCCTCTTGCTTTAATTTTAATTGAGCCAAACTTATCTACTACGATATGTACGGCACTTATGATCTGCCTTATGATCTATATTGCCGGGCTCAGTTATAAGTTTATCGGTACGGTATTGATTATACTAGTCCCGATCGCAGTAATATTTTTGAGTATTGTTGTTCAGCCGAATCAGAAAATCCTCAAAGATTATCAGCAGAAACGTATCCTTGCTTTCATCGAACCGGAAAAATATGAAAGTGATGAAGCATATCAGCAGAAAAATTCTGTAATGGCTATAGGATCCGGACAGTTAACGGGAAAAGGACTGGATAACAATACAACTACTTCCGTAAAAACGGTAATTTCATTCTGGAACCTCAGACAGACTTTATTTTCGCGATCATCGGAGAAGAATTAGGTTTTGTCGGAGGGTGTATAATTATTGCGTTATTACTATTGATTGTGATACAATGTATCTTAGTTGGGATACGATCGCAAGACCTTGCAGGAAGAATCATATGCTGCGGTGTTGGCGGCCTGATCGGCATACAAAGTTTTATCAACATTGGTGTTGCCACCAAAATTTTGCCAAATACCGGAGTTCCATTACCTTTTTGTAAGTTATGGTCTGACTTCTCTTGTAAGTTTATATATTGGAATTGGATTAGTCTTGAACGTAGGATTACAACCGAAAAAAATACCAGTAAGGAGTGAATGATATGAATATAGGTCTGATAGCACATGATTCAAAAAAAAAGCATTGATGCAAAATTTCTGTATCGCTTATAGAGGGATTTTAAGCAAACACAGTCTTTATGCTACAGGAACGACCGGAAGATTAATTGAAGAAGTTACGAACCTGAAAGTTCATAAATATCTTGCCGGTCCTTTAGGTGGCAAACAGCAGCTGGGAGCTCAGATTGCGCAAAATGACATTGATGCGCTTATCTTTTAAGAGAACCCTCTAATCCAAAGCCACATGATCCAGATTTAAATGACGTGATTCGGATGTGTGATACTTATAATATCCCGTTAGCTACGAACCTTGCAACAGCAGAGATTATTATTTTGGCAATTGACAGAGGAGATTTGGACTGGCGTGAAATGTATCGGTAAATATTCAAAATTAATTTCTGTACTGTTATTAACGGTTGTCATGGCAACCGGATGTGGAATTACAGATCTGCTTGGAACGAAGAATGTAGTCGCTGAATACGAGGCAGGAAATTATAACAAAGACCTTTACACCGGAAAATTATTTGCTTCAGATTTATGTGTAGCTTCCGGTGATATCAGTCTCAGTGGCATATCTTCGGATGAGACTAATACATTACATTCTGCTGCGCTGTTTGATGTGGACAGAAAGAAAGTAGATTTTTCTTATCAAATGTTTGACAAAATATATCCTGCAAGTACAACAAAGATCATGACGGCACTTGTAGCCTTAGAAAATGCGGATCTTTCCGATGTTGTAACCGTTTCCCAGAATGCGGATATGAACAGTTTTGCTGCGGATGAAGCAACTTGTGGAATAAAAGCTGGAGATAAAATTACTTTATCCGATTTATTATATGGTCTGTTATTACATTCAGGTAATGATAATGCTACTGCTATAGCAGAATATGTCGGCGGAAGTATGGATGGATTTGCTGAAATGATGAATAAAGAAGCAGCTAAATTAATGGCAACCGGCACACATTTTGTAAATTCCAACGGACTTCACAATGATAACCACTATACAACGGCATATGATTTATATTTAATATTTAATGAATGTATCAAACATGATGATTTTGTAAAATTATCATGGAAAAATCTCACACCGCAAAGATTACCGGAAACGATGGAACGGTAAGGAGCATCACATGGGAACCAACAAACTTTTTATGCAACGGAGATGCCAAGAAGCCTGATAATGTAACTGTAATCGGCGGAAAGACCGGTACAACTCAATTGGCAGGAAACTGTTTAATTCTGCTTACAAAAGATAAAAATGACCATCCGTATATATCAATCGTAATGAAGGCTGATACCAAACCTTTACTTTACAAAAGATATGACAGCAATTGTAGAAGCAATTCCTGAAAATAATTGATGCATAAGAATATGTCGCAGACACTTTTCATACCAAAGTATACAAGAGAAGTTGCCGGTGGCAAGTTCTCTTGTATACCCAAACAAAAGGGGCATCCAAATTACGGATACCCCTTTTTTAGGATGAACTTCCAATTCTTCCATAAAGGCTGATGAGATATAAACCGCACAGTCCGATAATTGTATAAATAATTCTGGACAGCCATGTAAGATTTCCGAATATCACGGCTACAATATCCAGTTTAAAAATACCGACCAGCAACCAGTTAAGTGCGCCTATGATCACCAGCGTTAAAGCAGTGTTATCAAACCATTTCATGTAAGAATCCTCCTTTTTATCGAATGATAATAGTATTACCATAAAAGGAAAGATTATACACATATCAGAGAAAGGATTTATATAATGGATATCGATGAAAGATATTATCCATATTCAAAATATTTAAAGAAAAGATATGGAGAAAAAGTATATAAATTACCGGTAAATCTTCCTGTCACGTGCCCAAATCGTATTTCAGGCGCAGGATGTTCATTCTGTGCAGAAACCGGAACCGGATTTGAAGCAATGGATTCAGCTGTTTCTGTTACCGAACAGCTGATGAGCACAAGGAAATATATAGAGAAAGATATCATGCCCATAAATTTATTGCTTATTTTCAAAATTATACCAACACATTTATGCCTCTAGATATTTTTCAAAAATATATGCTCGAAGCATCGAAGGTTCCTGATATCGTAGAAATTGCGATTTCCACACGTCCGGACTGCATCCGTGAAGATTATCTTGATGTTTTAAATAGGATTCGCGAAACAACGGGAATTCAGATTACAATAGAACTTGGACTTCAGACAGTAAATTATCATACTCTGAAAAGAATATCGCGCGGTCATACTCTTGCAGAATATATTGACGCCGTTCTTCGTATCAGCAGATATGGTTATGATATCTGTACTCATGTGATTTTAAATCTGCCAGGAGATGAGATGGATGATTCGATTGAAACCGCCAAGATATTATCGGCTCTTCCCGTTCAGATTGTAAAAGCACATTCTCTCTATATAGCCAAAGACACACGGTTGTGCGATGACTATGAAAATGGTACAATATCTCTATGCGAAAAAGAAGAATATCTGAACAGACTGATTGCTTTTCTTGAACATCTAAATCCGGATATTGCCGTAGAGCGTCTATTTAGCCGTATTCCTGAAAAAGATGCCGTATTCTGCAACTGGAACACAAGTTGGTGGAAATTACGTGATGAACTTCTTTTAAAAATGGAAGAGCAGAATAGTTTTCAAGGAAAAAAACTGAACTATCTGGATGGAGCGGCATTGCGTTTATTGGACAACAAAGAATAGGAGGCCCGTATTTTGGCTGCAAATATTACTTCTTCAAATATAAAAGTTTATCAAAAGAAAAAAACATTTAAATATCGGAATCGTCATTTTTGGGGTTATATTTATTTATCTTCTTGTGACGGTTCTGATGTATCTGACCGCAAAGCACATTTCTGTTTATGAAGTACGTGAGGGTTCGATCGTAAAAGATACTTCTTACACCGGTCTAGCCATTCGTAACGAAACGGTCGTACATTCCAAAGGGAAGGGTTATGTTAATTACTTTATTTCAGAAGGAAACAAAGTCGGTGCCAAAACACAGGTGTATTCCCTGTCTGACCAGAAACTTCAATTTGAAACCAATACAAACAACACACAAAAATTAACCTCCAGTGAACGGTCGGCAATCAGTCAGAAGACACAGACTTTCTGCGAAAATTATACCGACGGAACCTTTGGGGATGTATATACTTTAAAGAACAATATTTCCGGAGTTCTTGAAGGCAAGTCTAATCAGAATCGTCAGACGCAGATCGCGGCTTTGACGGAATCAGATCTTGATGGTTTGAAAGTATATACCGCTGAGTCCGACGGAATTATCAGCTATTCTGTAGATGGTTTTGAAAATACAAAAGCAGAAGATATAACCCCTGATATGCTTAACAAAGAAAACTACAATAAAAAAAGAGCAGAAGAATAATACGAAAATCAAATCCGGTGATTCAGTATATAAATTGATCAAAGATGATGACTGGACACTTGTGATTGCTCTAAGTAAACAATCAGTAAAAGATTTAACTGATGCTTCCAGCGTTCAGGTCCGTTTTCCGAAAGATAACGAAACTATGACAGCAGCTTTTTCCATGAAAAAAGTAAAAGGCACCTGGCTTGGATATCTGGCATTTGATAATTCTATGGTTCGTTATGCCCAGGATCGTTTTGTAGATGTAGAGCTTATTATGGCAGATCATACCGGACTTAAAATACCAAAATCTGCAGTCACCAAAAAGAATTTTTATGTGATCTCAGAAGACTATCTTACACAGGGTGGTAACAGCAACAGCACAGGAGTATTGATCGATACCGGGAAGGAAAAATGCACAGTTCCAATCAGTCGATATCTATTACCGAGATACATCAACCGGTTCTGTTTATATAGATCCTGATGATTTTGAAGAAAATACAACACTTAGAAAGCCTGATTCATCGGATACCTGCCAGTTAAACAAAACCTGGAAGTTAAAAGGTGTATATAATATTAACCGTGGTTATGCCGTATTCCGACAGGTACAGATTCTGTGCGAAAGCGATGAATATTATATTGTTCAAAGTGGTGATGACTACGGACTTTCCAATTATGATCACATTGCTCTGACGGGTAAGGACGTACATGAGGGCGATGTAATATCCTGACACACACAATAACAGATTATACAAGGAGTGGACAATTATGTTAAAAGAAAATCTGGAAAAAGTAGAAGAAAATATACAGGCTGCATGTGACCGTGCCGGACGTAAAAGAGATGAAGTTACTCTGATCGCCGTAAGCAAAACAAAACCTGTAGAAATGCTGCAGGAGGCCTATGACCTTGGAGTCCGTATAAACGGAGAAAACAAAGCACAGGAACTGGCTTCTAAATATGAAGTCCTTCAAAAGGATATTCACTGGCATATGATTGGGCATATGCAGCGTAATAAAGTAAAATACATTATCGATAAAGTTGATCTGATTCATTCTGTAGATTCTGTCCGACTCGCAGAAACAATTGATAAAGAAGCAGAAAAGCACGGTGTTATTGCCAATATATTGATTGAAGTAAATGTCGCAAAAGAAGAAAGTAAATTTGGTCTCATGCCGGAAGAGGTTCCTGAATTTGTAGAAAAGATTGCCGGATTTCCTCATATCCGCGTAAAGGGATTAATGACAATTGCTCCATTTGTAGAAAATCCAGAAGAAAACAGACCGATTTTTGCACATTTAAGAAAATTATCTGTTGAAATCGCAAAGAAAAACATTGATAATATTACTATGAGTATTCTTTCTATGGGTATGACAAATGACTATCAGGTAGCCATAGAAGAAGGAGCTACCATGGTCCGTGTGGGAACCGGAATTTTTTGGAGCACGTGATTATACTCATCAAGTATAAACGGAAGATAGGAGATTTATTAAAAATGGGAGTATTAGATAAGTTCTTAAGTATCATGAAGTTAGACGACGGAGATGATGAATTCGATGAGGATGAATTCTTCGACGATGACGAATATGATGATGATTATGAAGAAAAGCCCAAGAGAAGCCTCTTTCATAAAAAACACCAAAGACAATGATAAAGATTTCGATGAAGACGATGAAGACGATTACACAGCACCTGTGAAGTCCAAATCTGCATTCTCTAATAATAAAGTAACTCCGATGCGTCAGCCTTCAAGAAGAAGCAGTGTAAATATGGAGGTTTGCGTGATCAAGCCAACTTCTGTAGAAGATTCAAGAGAGATTACAGAGACTTTATTAAGTGGACGTACCGTTATTTTGAATCTTGAGGACTGGATCTTGAGATTGCTCAGCGTATTATTGATTTTACTTCAGGAGCTACATTTGCAATCAGTGGTAACCTGCAGAAAATTTCTAATTACATATTCCTGGTAACACCTACAAATGTTGATATATCTGGAGATCTTCAGGATTTGCTTAACACTTCTCTGGATTCTTCATCTATGAGGTCAAGATTTTAATTATGAATAAAGAAGAAAGTATGTTACAGAAACGTCTGGTGGAACTCTCCAGACTGGCATATAACAGAGGGATTGTTATATTTTCCGACTTTCTTAATTTGAATGAATTAAATATTCTTCATACCACACCAAAAGACATGTTTTTATCTCAGTATAAAACTTATGGTGGATATGACTTATCAGAGCGTCAGATGGCTGTTTTCTACCTGATGCTCTTTATTATGATTATGAATATCCCATTCAGATTATAGAAGTCACTCCGTCAAGCAAAAGATTTGCCGAAGATCTTACACACAGGGATTATCTTGGAGCACTTATGAATCTTGGCATCGAGCGCTCCAAAGTTGGAGATATTATTGTTGAAGATCAGAAAGGATTGATTTTTGTCAAAGAAGAACTCGCTGAATATATTGCAGATAATCTGACTGTGGTTCGTCATACGAACGTAAATACATCCATAGGAAAAGGGGTTAAAGTAGATTATGAACCAAGATTTGAAGAGCTGAAAGGAACCGTATCTTCCATTCGTCTGGACAGTGTACTTGCTCTTGCCTATCCACTTTCCAGAAGTAAGATTACTGCACAGATTGAAGCCGGAAAAGTCTTTGTAAATGGAAAACTTATCACGAGTAACGGTTATCGTTTAAAAGACAATGATATTATCTCTGTAAGGAAAATGGGACGTATTGCATATGATGGTATTCTCTCAGAAACAAAAAAAGGACGCTACCTGATCTCTGTACGCAAATACATTTAGGACAATAATTTAAATAATTTATACAGTTAATTTATAGAAGGAGTATCATGAAGACAAATACAAAACGAATCACACATTATATAATGGCATTGGTAAGTATCGTTGTACTGGTATTATTGGATCAGATTACAAAACATCTGGTTGTATTACATCTTAAGGATCGGTCTGCCTATGTACTGATTAAAGATGTATTTCAATTAGAATATCTGAAAACAGGGGGCAGCCTTCGGTGTGCTGCAAAATCAACGTATATTCTTTTTATATCAGTGTACTTTTGATTACAATTGCTGTTATCTGGTTTTACCACAAAGTACCTATAGAACATAAATATCTGCCGCTTCGTATCTGTGCAGTGTTAATTCTTTCCGGTGCTTTCGGCAATTGTATAGACCGGATCCGTCTGAATTATGTAGTCGATTTTTTATACTTCAAGCTGATCAACTTCCCGATTTTTAACGTTGCTGATATCTATGTAACCGTTGCAGCATTTCTGCTGGTTATATTAATACTCATTTACTATAAGGAGGACGACCTTGAAAGAATTTTCCATTGATCGCAATACAGAAGGCCAGCGGATAGACCGCTATCTTTCAGATGAATTAGAAGACAGATCAAGATCTTATATACAGAAAATTATGAAAGAAGGATATGTAAAGTCAACCAGAAGCCTGTGAAATCCAATTACAGGCTTTCTTTTTGGCGACAGCGTGGAAGTTACCCTTCCGGAGGCAAAAGAGCCTGATATCGTACCAGAGAACATTCCTTTGGATATTCTTTATGAAGACCAGGATATCATCATGATCAACAAACCAAAACAAATGGTCGTACATCCGGCTCCCGGACATTATAGCGGGACACTGGTAAATGCTTTGATGTATCATTGCGGTGATGAGCTGTCCGGTATTAACGGCTGTATGAGGCCTGGAATTGTCCACAGGATTGATATGGATACGACAGGATCATTAGTTGTATGTAAGAACGATAAAGCTCATCAAAGCCTTTCGGAACAGTTAAAAGTACACTCTATACGGCGTATCTATGTTGCTATCGTACATGGAAATATCAAAGAAGATTCCGGTACGGTCAATGCTCCGATCGGACGCCATCCAACAGACCGAAAGAAAATGAGCACCCATTGTAAAAACGGACGGGATGCAGTCACACATTATAAAGTTCTGGAGCGATTCGGCGATTACACATATATTCAGTGCGAACTTGAAACCGGGCGTACACATCAGATTCGCGTCCATATGGCATGGTCCGAGTATCGGACATCCTCTGGTTGGTGATGAGGTCTATGGTCCATTTGAAAAATGCCCATTCAAAGGATTACAGGGGCAGACCCTGCACGCACGCACACATTGGAATCATTCATCCAACCACAGGAAAAATATCTGGAAGTAAATGCACCTCTCCCAGAATATTTCATTGAACTATTAGACAGACTAAGGAATATTTATAACTGAATTATGAGAAAATTCTATACATTTGTCTAAGTTTGCTGTATAATATGTTTATATTAATTCTTGTTAAGATAGAACCAGTAGAAAGAGTAAAAATAGTCGAACGCTACCTTGCAGGAGAAATTGGCATACGGCAAGCAGGAAAAGAATTGGGAGTTGATCATCATAGTATTCGAAATTGATTTCTATTTATCAGTATGACGGACCAACTGGATTACTCAATCAACCGAAAAACAAATCTTATTCAAAAGATTTAAAAATATCTGCTATAAATGATTATCTTAACGGAGAAGGATCTCTTCAGGATATTTGCACAAAATACGGAATTCGTTCACACAGACAGCTTTCCGATTGGATTAAGGTGTATAATTCTGGTGGAATATTAAAAACATCCACTGGAGGTGCTTACATGAAAAAGGCAAGAACAACTACACTTGATGAGAGATTAAAAATAGTAACAGATTGTCTTGCAAATGATAAGAATTATGGTGCAATGGCACTCAAATATGATTGTTCCTATCAACAAGTTCGCAATTGGGTAATACGATACGAAAAGATGGGTCAAGCGGGTCTGGAAGACAGACGTGGACGTCGTATAGCTTCTCTTCCAAGCAGAACACCTGAAGAAGAGCTACGTGACAAGATAGCTGAACTGGAAAGAAGAAATCTAGACTTACAAATGGAGAATGATCTGTTAAAAAAAGTCAGAGAACTGGAAAGGAGGGGTCGCTATCTTTAATCCATCGGTTAACTGAATATGAAGCCATCCAAAAACTATCGTCTACTAAGCATTATCCCATAGATAGACTTTGTAAATATCTTAATGTTACACGTTCTGCGTATTACCGCTGGGGAAAATATCCGAAAAGTAATAATGAACTTCGAAACGAAAGACTATCCACTGAAATCCAAAGGATTCATAACCAGCATCCAGATATGGGATACCGAAGGATTCGTGATGAATTAGATGGACATAAAGGAATTCATGTGAATGATAAACGAGTACTTCGTATTTGTAGGAAATACGATATAAAATCAAATATTAAATGGAAACCTAAGAGTTGTACCAAAGGAGACAGAAATCCTGATCACATAGCAAAAACTATTTACACCGTGAATTTCACGCCGAAAAACCGAATGAAAAGTGGCTTACAGATGTTTCTGAATTTAAATACTACAGTGGAAATGAAGTTCACAAGGTATATTTGAGTGCTATTTTAGATTTATATGATAGAAGGATTGTTTCCTTTAAAATCAGCGATCATAATGATAATCCATTAGTTATGGACACGTTTGATGAGGCTGTTCGTCAGGAGCCAGATGCACACCCATTAGTTCATTCTGATCGAGGCTTTCAATATACAAGCGCACAGTTTTATACTAGATTAAAAAAACATCATATGAAGCAGAGCATGTCCAGAGTTGCACACTGTATTGACAATGGACCAATGGAAGGGTTTTGGGGAATTCTAAAACGAGAAATGTATTATAAACAGCGTTTTAATGACAGAAGCTCTTTGATTACTGCGATAGCTAATTACATAGATTACTACAACAACCAACGACTTCAAAGGAAACTGCATGTAATGACACCAATGAAATATCATGAGCAATATACAAAAGCAGCATAAAATATCGCCAGCCATAGCATGGCTGACGATACAAAAATTAAGAAAGTGGAAAAACACACGGATATCGTAAGCATAGTTAATACGGGTACGTGCCGATGATTTCGGTTCCATAGCACGGAAATAGTCCTTAACAAAAGGCGGTAAAGTCTTCAAAACTTCACGGAGCCGTAACGTCTGGTCGATCTGGCTCTGTTCATGATAATTATGCGGTTTGTTTGACGATGTATTGGCCAGATTTGTAGATGAATCAATCATGTAAGAAAAGACCTCCTTAAAATAATAAATATAAAAAGCATAAGTGTATGATAGTATGTATATATACATATTTTTATAAAACATATTGTAAAGAAAACATATCGTAAATACCTTACAAAACAGTATAATTATAGCATAATGAGTCCTTTTCGTCCACATCTTTTGGAAAAATCGGTATTTGTCGTATAGATATGAGCTACTTAAAAAAACTATTCTCTACCACTTTTTTCAAAGTTTTATTTATCTCATCCATCATATCAGCTATCATTCCATAATAATAAAATGGCAATGAACTACTATTTTTCATTCATTGCCGTGGGTGAGTATATTATATATAAGCCTTTTCAGCATATATATCAAATTTGTTCTGTTTTTGAAGAATACCAAACTATTTATTATAACTATAATATGGAACCATCAGATACTGACTGTCCTGAATCTGATCAGGAGAAAGTTTGTTAATCTTTTTCACTTCTGTAATATAATCATTAACCGACTCATAATCATCTGACATATTTTCTTCGGCGATATTCCACAAGGTGTCTCCACAATGAATCTGAATGCTTTTATAATATTTATATCTGATTGAATTATCCTTTGCATTGTCATGTGCACTCACAAGGCCACTTCCGTAAAACGCGCTAAGTCCCAGAATCATGATAATAGAAAAGAAACCAGCAAATAACTTCTTCACATACAAGCTTCTCTTTCTCCGGATGCTTACTCTGTTATAACCGGAATAATTGTTTCCCGCATAAATCTTTTTATCCGCATTTTCGTCAGTTTCCTTCAATCCTTCCAAGTATATTCTTCTTGTGCTCATCCTGTACCCCTCCATCATTTCTTCAAAACAGTTGTCTACGAACATGTGTTCCTTGCACTGTTTATTATATATCTCGAACACATGTTTGTCAATAGATTCAATGCTATATTTCGAACATATTTTCTAAACATCTGTTTGCGTTTTCCTATATACTGTGTTATCATTAAATATATAAAATTAACGGAAAGAAAGCCCACTTAAGGAGGACATACATATGGCACAAGGTAAGATAAGTGCAAAGCAGGAAGAAATATTGGAATATATAAAATCCCAGATACTGGGCGTGGATTTCCACCATCGGTCAGAGATATTTGTGAAGCAGTTCATTTGAAGTCAACTTCTTCCGTGCACTCTCATCTTGAAACATTGGAGAAAAATGGTTACATTCACAGGGATCCAACTAAGCCTCGTGCAATCGAGATTTTGGATGATTCTTTTAATTTTAATCGCAGAGAGATGGTAAACGTACCTGTGATCGGGCATGTTGCTGCAGGAGAACCTCTTCTTGCCGAACAGAATATAGAAAACTACTTTCCTATTCCGATGGAATACATGCCGAATAAGCAGACTTTTTATGCTTAAGGTACACGGAGAAAGCATGATCAATGCCGGAATCCTTGACGGTGACCTCGTATTAGTTGAACAATCTTCTGTTGCCGATAACGGTGATATTGTAGTTGCATTACTCGATGACAGCGCTACTGTCAAAAGATTTTACAAAGAAGAAGGTATCTTCCGCCTCCAGCCGGAAAACGATGCACTGGAACCAATTATCGTCCGTGATCTTCAGATCATGGGAAAAGTAATCGGAGTCTTCCGTTTCTTCGCTTAAACACAAACAATTCCAAGCATTCAAGCGTTCATTCAATATTTATTTGTTGTTGCAAAATCAATAACGTTCAAAAAGCCCCGTGCAATATATATAAAATATAAAACAGATAACTTCGAACGAAGTGAGCGGAATCAGTTTTATATTTTATATGCACGGGGACTTTCATAAAATCTTTTACAACAATAAACTTTTATTAAAATTCATTTACATCATCAATTCTCTTTCCATCATTCCAGATCCGTTCCAGATTATAGAACTGACGGTTTTCTCTATCAAAAATATGCACGATCACATCACCGAAGTCAATCAATACCCATGCTCCGCTTCTGTGTCCTTCTGTCTCTTTTTGCAGCGTAGCCTGCTTTGTGCATCTTTTCCTCTACATTCTCAACAAGTGCACGTACCTGGCTGTCGCTGTTACCATTTGCAATTACAAAATAGTCTGCAAGTACAGATACCGCTGAAATATCAATCGCACATACATCTTCACCTTTTTATCCTCTAACGCTTCAAAAGCAATTTTTGCCATTTCTTTTGCCTGATCCATATTAATCCTCCTTTCCCATTTCTTTTTATAATAATCATAAGTTCTCTGTGTCATAGGGTCCACTGTAATATTCTTACTATCCAGATATACCAGTGAATCTTTTAAAATCCGGTAAAGACATTCATCAATGTCCCTAAAAAGCAAGCTGTCTTACATCTGCCATATTCGGCAGTTCTCTTCTACCCGGCTCGATATAATCCGCAATGTAGACGATCTTCTCCAACATGCTCATACCCGGACGTCCGGTTGTATGGCTTTCAATCGCACAAATGATTTCTTCATCCTTCACACCATATTTTTCATGAGCCAGATACGCACCGAGTCTGGCATGTAACAGACTTGGATTTTCCTTTTCTACAGATGACACCGGAAGGCCGTATTTCTCGCACAGACGGATTTTCTTATCGCTAGGGATACATTTTGCACAATCATGCAGTAATCCCGCGTAAAGTGCCTTCTGTACGTCTACATCGTAACGCATGGCCATTGAAGCAGACGTGTACATCACACCAAGTGTATGATGATAGCGGTTTTCATCCAGTTCTTTCTTTAACGTATGCTGTATTTTTAAAATTTTTTCATCCATCATCGTTTTCCTCTTTTGCTTTTTCACATGCTTTTTCAAAGCTGTTACCGGTATAACTGGTGTTCCTTTATATAACCGCACACAGCATCCGGAACATATGCCGAGACAGATTCACCGGCCTGAAGACTGGCACGCAGTTCATGAGAGGATACTGGCATAAGCGGTGTCTCCATAAGCAGGACCTGCGCCCCATATTTCTCAGACAGATGATGGATCTGCTGATCCATCTCTTCTTTCGTCTTTATCTCGTCACGGTACGTCGCAAGGATCGTACACGTTGGGAAGATCCGCTCGGATGTACCCAGGTCTCAATTGCCATAAGCGAATCTGCGCCGATAATAAAGTAAAATTCATCCTCCGGATACATTTCCTTAAAATATGCCATCGTCTGATAAGAGCAGGATACTTCCTCTCTCAATGCCTCATACGGCTGCAACACAAACTCTGGGAACGGTGCAATTGCAAGACTGGTCATCTTCATCCGGTCTTCAGCAGTAGATTTTATTGTCTCACTCTTTTATGAGGAGGATTTCCATTTGGCATAAACCAGATCTGATCCAGAGAAAATGTCTCATATGCAGCATGTCCCAGCATCAAATGTCCGTTGTGGATCGGATCGAAGGTTCCTCCCATAATCCCTATCTTCATTCAAATCTCCTACCTGTATTTATTTTGGCAGTTCGATCTTCTTATGTTTATCTTTGCCTTCTTTATATAATACGATCTTCTTACCGATTACCTGAACTACCTGTGAACGTGTACGTTCTGCGATCACTTCTGCAAGCGCACGCGGATCATCTGCACAGTTCTTAAGCACACTGATCTTAATCAGTTCTCTTGCGTCCAGTGCTTCCTGGATTGCTTTGGTAACTTCCGGTGTCATGCTGTTCTTTCCAATCTGGAAGATCGGATCTAAATTCATGGCAAGACCTTTTAAATAAGCTCTTTGTTTTGTTGTCATCTTTAATCTCCTCTTTATCACAATCAATGGACCGCAATTGATCTTTTATTTATAATAATCAAACTGCAGGCCATACATACGTACTGTATCACCCTCCTGGATACCAGGCTTCTTCAAGTTGTTCCAGAATACCAGAATCTTTTGAGGAATTTCTGGAAGAATGCAAATCCTCTTTCGGAATCCAGATTCGTATAACCAAGCATTTTTTTCAATCTTTGGTCCTCTACCACATACATATCGTCTTCCTTTTCAACTGTGTATGGAAGATCATTCATCAGGATCTCTTCCTCTGGGAAATATTCCTGCTCAAATACGATCGTATCCTGTTCCAGATGCTGCAATTCGTTCGATACATAGTAAAGCAATTCCTTGATCCCTGTCCGGTTACCCCGGAAATCGGGAATACCTTTACTCCCTGTGGCTCAAATTCATCTTTCAGACGCTGTACTGGATCATCATCGGTAAAGATCGCATCCATCTTGTTCGCTGCGATCACCTGTGGACGGTTCGCAATATCCGCATTATATGCTTTTAACTCATTGTTGATTTTATAGATATCATCTACCGGATCACGTCCTTCGGTTCCGGCTGCATCTACTACATGGATCATCAGTTTGGTACGTTCGATATGGCGCAGGAACTGATGTCCGAGTCCGACACCTTCCGATGCACCTTCGATCAGTCCCGGAATATCAGCGATTACGAATCCGTTCGCATCCGGAAGATCCACGACACCAAGGTTTGGATTCAATGTTGTGAAATGATAATTGGCGATCTTCGGCTGTGCATTCGTCACACGTGATAAGAATGTAGATTTCCCGACATTTGGGAATCCTACAAGTCCTACATCCGCGATCACTTTCAATTCCAGATCTACATATAATTCTTTTCGCCGGCTGTCCTGGCTGTGCATATTTTGGAACCTGCATGGTTGCAGTTGCAAAATGCTGGTTACCAAGACCACCTCTTACCACCTTTTAAGATGATCTGTCTGCGATTATCTCCGGACATATCTGCAATGACTTTACCGGATTCTGATTCTTTGATAACCGTTCCTTCCGGAACTTTCAGGACAATATCTTCCCCATCTGCACCATGGCATCTGCGTTTTTCCGCCCTGTTCGCCGTCTTTTGCTGTAAATTTTCGTTTATGTCTGTAATCCTGAAGTGTATTCAGTCCTTCATCGACTTCAAATATAACGTCACCGCCGCGTCCGCCGTCTCCACCATCTGGGCCGCCATTCGCCACGTACTTCTCGCGCCGGAAACTCACATGACCGTCTCCGCCTTTTCCTGCTCTAATAAATATCCTTGCTCTATCTGCAAACATACTGTATTCCTTTCATCTATATAAACAAACGGAAGTTAAAAAAAAAAGCGCTGCATCATAACCGAAAGAAGTTAATCATTGCAACGCACTTTTCAACTCATAATTAAGCTACTGGATAGATAGAAACCTGTTTCTTATCTTTTCCTTTTCTTTCAAATCTTACAACGCCATCAACGAGTGCGAATAATGTATCGTCACCGCCGCGGCCTACATTAATTCCTGGGTGAATCTTTGTTCCGCGCTGTCTGTAAAGAATGTTACCAGCTTTTACAAACTGTCCGTCAGCTCTTTTAGCACCAAGTCTCTTAGACTCAGAATCTCTACCGTTCTTTGTAGAACCTACACCTTTTTATGAGCGAAAAACTGAAGGTTTAATTTCATCATGGTTGTTACACCTCCTCGAATGTTAAATCAATATATTCTGCATAGTTGTCATCATCTACCATCTGTTCCAGACCAAGGATCATTGTGTTCAGCAAAAGCTGTGCATCTTTTGAAGGATGATTCAGATGATAGGAAATCATTCCCATCTCATCTTCCGAAATCAGACTCGCGTCATCTTCCGTAAATTCTTCAATTGCATTGATTGTGTTAATCACCAGGATAGAAGCAGCGGCACATACAATATCCTCTCCTGGATCTGCATATTCAGCATGTCCTTCCGTCTGAAAACCTACACATTCTTTATACTTGTTCTGAAAGATCGTTACATGAATCATGGATGCTCTCCAATATTAAGCGTTGATTTTTTCAATCTTAACTGCCGTGTACTGCTGTCTGTGACCGTTTTTCTTGTGATATCCAGTTTTTCTCTTGTATTTGTAAACGATGACTTTTTTTGCTTTACCGTTCTCAACTACAGAAGCTTCAACTGTTGCACCTGCAACTGTCGGGTTACCAACTTTTAATCCGTTGTCACTTACTGCAAGAACCTGGTCAAATGTAAAAAAGTTCTCCAGCTTCTACACCAAGTTTCTCTACTTTAATGATATCGCCTTCAGCAACTTTGTACTGTTTACCACCTGTTGCAATAATTGCGTACATCTGGCACCTCCTATAATCTTTACTCGCCAGTTACGGTGTCTGACTGATAATTTCAGCAGAACTTCAACCTCACTGTGCGGCATACTAGAAGATAATAGCATACGTTTTTCCAAAATGCAAGTGGTATCCGGAATATTTTTTTTTTTTACATTTTTGTATCATCAACATTTTGCAGCCTTCTTTTTCTTACTTCTGTCTGCTATATTCCCAGCAATTTCTTTTGCATTTTCTGAAAAAGATGGCAGCCTTCTCTTCCTCTGTCAGTGGCACATGCTCTAACAACGCCACAAAATTCTTCTGATCTGCCCACGGAGAATCTGTTCCAAACAGAATCCTGTCTGCACCATGCATATGTACGATCCGTAAGAACTGTTCCTGCGGCATTGTATTCAGTATGACTCCTGTATCAAAATATACGTTCTGTCCCACCAGATACCGTTCCACATCATCCCACATTTCATTGCCGCCCATATGTGCAAGCACCAGTTTCTCCGGTTTTACATCATCCAGAACCTTTCTTGCCATCTCCGGTGTACAGTGTACATCCTCCGGACATTTTGGATCAACACCCGCGTGCACCACTGTGATCAGTCCCAGTTCTGATGCTGCATCAATAATACGTTCATAGCGGATATTGTCAAAATACATATCCTGATAATCCGGATGCAGCTTAATCCCCTTCAATCCCAGATTCTTTATTTCTTTTAATATCTCTTTATAATTCTCACATTCCGGATGAATCCCGCCAAAAGAGATGACAGGTCCTTCCGTATACGCAGATGCAAACCGGTTGATCGATGCAACCTGCGATACCTTCGTCACAGCCGGAAGTGCAATAGAAATATCAACTGCTCCTTTTCCCATAGAATTACAAAGTCCCGTATATGTTCCATCCGCAAACGGACTTGCTCCAAAAAATGCCAGAAAGATAGTCGAGCGTACGCCCGGCTATCTTATCTGGAAACATATGTGTATGAAAATCAATGATCATCTTGTGTCCCATATTCTTTCAATTTGTCATAACAGTAACCAATAATGTCTCGTCTGGTAATAATACCGATAAAATGTTCCTGGTCGTCGATAACAGGTACAAAATTCTGTTCCATCGCACGGCCGATCAGATCTTCTATGTCTGACTCAGCAGTTACACACTGATAGTCTACACGGCGTTTGATCTTCATAATACTGATATCTTCTGCTTCCTTTATATTAAAGATATCCAGCTTTTTTAATGCCCACAGGACATCACCTTCCGTGATCGAGCCGACATATTTCCCCTCTTTATTCAGTATCGGCACACACGAATACTTGTGATATTCCATGATCTCCATAGCCTGTCGGAGTGTGTGATAGTCATAGATATATGCCAGCTCACTCTTTGGCTTCAGGAAAAAAATCATAATATTCATTGCTAATAATAGCCTCCCCAATTCTTAATTACAATTTACAAGCATTGTAATGTTCTTACTTGCAAAGTTAAATATCTTTCTTGTTATCTACGCGAGATCCTAAATCATTGTTTTTACGAAAATATCATAAATCGCGTTGATTGCGGCATCAAAATCATGACTTCTGACACCAATGATAATATTCAGCTCACTGGATCCCTGATCGATCATCTTGACATTGACATTCGCATGTGCGAGTGCAGCAAAGATACGTCCGGAAGTTCCTCTGGTTGCACGCATACCTCTTCCCACAACAGCGATCAACGCCAGATCTGATTCCAGTTCCAGGAAGTCAGGCTCTACGGCTCTGTGGATTCCGGCAATGACATCCTGTTCTTTTTCTTCAAATTCATCTCTGTGAACGAAGATTGTCATCGTATCAATTCCTGACGGCATATGTTCAATGGAAATATTATTATTTTCAAACACCTCCAGAACCTTGCGGCAGAATCCGACTTCGGAATTCATCATCGCTTTTTCAATCGTGATAGAAGCGAAATCCTTCTTACCTGCGATACCTGTAATTGTAAAACGAGGTTTTCTGCAAGTATCTTCTACGATCAGAGTTCCCTTATCTTCCGGCGCATTGGTATTGCGGATATTGATCGGGATTCCTTCTTTACGTACCGGGAAGATTGCATCTTCATGAAGTACAGTTGCTCCCATGTAAGACAACTCTCTCAATTCTCTGTATGTAATCACATCGATCGGCTTTGGATTCTTGATGATTCTTGGATCAGCGATCAGGAAACCAGATACATCTGTCCAGTTTTCATACATATCGGCATGTACAGCCTTTTGCAACGATCGAACCGGTGATATCAGAACCGCCACGGGAGAATGTCTGAATACTTCCGTCTGGCTTTGCACCATAAAATCCAGGAATAACTGCACGCTCTGTATTCTCCAGCCTTTCAGAAAGGATCTTGTGTGTCTTATCTCCGTCAAAATTACCATTTTCATCAAAGACGATTACTTCTGCAGCATCGATGAATTCATATCCAAGATATGCAGCCATGATGATACCATTCAGATACTCTCCACGGGAAGCCGCATAATCTCTGCCGATTTTCTTGCTGAAGTTTGTACGGATTGTTTTAAATTCCTCATCCAGGCTCAGATCCAGGTTCAATCCTCTGATGATGCTGTTATATCTCTCTTTGATTGCCTCTAACTGTTCTTCAAAATCTCTTTCCGCATCTTCTCCAAGAATTGCCTGTCCATAACAGCTGTATAACATATCTGTTACCTTTGTATCATCCGGCGTACGTTTACCAGGTGCAGATGGAATGACATATCTTCTGGATTCCTCTTTTCTGATAATGTTACCTACTTTTTTAAACTGCTCGGCACTTGCAAGCGAACTACCACCAAATTTTACAACTTTTTTTCACTTTTCGTATTCCTCCAACCAAGTATTTTCTGAAATGTATTCATATTCTTCCGCTATAAAAACGTAACTGTATTTATCTTACATCATTTTCGTGCGCACTTCAATGCAATAATGTGTTAATATGCACGTGAATAGCGGATGATTTTTCTGACTACTGCATAAATATACATACTTTTCGTCTATACACAGATGCTCTGCACACCATCACCACATCTGGTTATGGACGGATCACATCTGCAAATTCTGCTTTTGCAACCTTTTGAAGGTCTAACGGTGCAAGCCTGATCTGCATTCCAAGCTTTCCACCGCTGACATGCATATATTCCAGCTCTTTTGCATCTTCCTGGATTACGGTAGGAAACTGTTTCTTCATGCCAATCGCCGTGCAGCCGCCGCGCACATATCCGGTTACTTTGGTCAGATCTTTTAAATGCAGCATCTCCAGCGATTTTTCACCGACAACTTTTGCTGCCTTTTTAAAATCAATCTCTGCTTCGATCGGAATTACGAATACATAATGGTTTCCCGTCTTCCCTGTTGTTACAAGTGTCTTATAGACCAGTTTGTGGTCATATCCAAGTTTGTCTGCGGTCTGGATACCGTCTGTAAAATCATCGCATTCATATTCTTCATATGTATACGAGACTTTTGCACGGTCCAGCATACGCATGGCATTTGTCTTTACTTCCTTTTTGCTCATTGTTTTATCACTCCTGTCAGATTAATGGAAGTCCGTTATATCTGTATCATTTTAGTAATCACTGTAAATGATCTCCGGATTTATTTTATAAAATATCTTTTCCAAGACCTTCCAGTGTTATAAACTCAGTCTGTCCTTCTGCCGCCTCCGGATTCTTTGCATACACATCAATGCGGTGGATATGCACCGGTATTTCTTCCGGATCTTCTCCTACGAATTTTAAGAACGCTTCTGCCACCAGATCCGGCTTCAGATTCTGCTCACTTCCTGTTGCAAGGTACAGATAGATGCCATCGTCCAATGCAGTCATTTTGTAGATCATTGGTTTGATATCGACTTCTTTTTTCACTTCGCTTTGTCTTCTTTAACACAACGATCTCCGGCTGTGCCATAAAATGCATCCACCTTCTCTTTCCATCTCCGGAAGTGTACGAATCTCTTCCGCATGCTGGAATGTCTCAGGAAATGTCACTTTATAATCTGCTGCAGCCACAATCGTCATACCGCTTGCTTTCTTATCCGATGAGATTTCGCGGAAGCTTATGACTTCTACGCCCTCCACCATCACTGCATTTAACTGGGCAACCGCCTTCTCGGAAGAAATCGGTTCCGTAATCTCGATATCAAAATATTCTCCGTCACTCGTCACGCCAACTCCAAGCGGCTGCGCAAACGACATGATCATATGCGGACTGTATCCGGTTGTAAATGCGATCGGTATCTCTGCGCGCCGGATTGCTTTCTGGAAGTAACGCATCACGTCCAGATGACCGATAAAACGCATGACTCCATATTTACGGAATTTAACTCTTACTTTCAACACATACACCTCCTTTCCATTTTGCGACACCGCAGCCGGAACATTTCATACGGCAGTTCGGTGTTACTTCGGCATTCATTGCCTGATTCCATTCTCTTCAGGAATTCTTTCGTTACGCCGATATCAATGAAATCCCACGGGAACACTTCATCCAGCGGACGCTCCCGTGATTATAGAATGCGATATCAATGCCTGTATTTTCAAACGCCTGCATCCATTTCTCATTATCAAATTGATCGCTCCAGGAGTCATACAGACATCCCAGACGATACGCTTCTTTAATTACTGCTGCCGTCTTTCTGCCCCTCTTGCAAAGACACCCTCCAGCACAGTAACCTCTGCATCATGCCAGTTATATCTCAGGCTCTTTCTGTTAAGCTGTTCATTAAATGCATGCTTTACGATCGCTGCTCTTGAAATATATTCTTCATTCGTATACATTCTTGCCCACTGGAACGGGGTGAATGGTTTTGGAATAAAGAACGACGTACTCGTTGTAATCTGACATTTCCATTCCGCTGATCCTTCGGAATCTCGTAATAACGTCTGGCGATTCTGTCAGCAAGTTCCGGAATGGCTCTCATATCTTCTTCCGTCTCTGTCGGAAGTCCAAGCATAAAATAAAGCTTTACCTTATTCCAGCCGCCATCGAACGCCTGTCCGGAACCGGTCAGAATATTGTCAACCGTCAGGCCTTTATTGATGACATTTCGCAGCCTCTGGGAACCTGCCTCCGGGGCAAATGTCAGACTGCTTTTTGATGTCCTGCACTTTCCCATAATATCAGAGGAAAAGGCATCAATACGAAGGGATGGCAGGGAAATATTGACATGTTTTTGTCACACTCCTCAATCAGGAAATTGATCAATTCCTCCAGATCGGAATAATCCGATGAACTGAGGAACTTAAGGAAATCTCTTCATGCCGGTCGATGCATCAGCATGGTTTGCAAGTTCTTTCAGTCGTTTTACGCCCTTTCCCGGTTTGGCCGGTAAATCATGCCGGCCTGACAGAAACGGCATCCGCGGATACATCCCTCTGAATCTCAAGCACGACACGGTCCTGTGTTGCCTTTGATAAATGGAACCACCGGTTTTTCCGGATACGTTGCCTGCTCATATCCATGATCCACCTGTTTTTGATCTTTTCTTTTCATCGGATTATTTGGACGGAAATGCCGCTATCGTGCCATCTTCTTTATAACACATCATACAATGCCGGAACATAGATTCCTTCGATCTCTGCTGCCATCTCCAGAAATTCCTTTCTTGAATCCTGTCCATGCCCTTATTCGCTTATAGGCATCCAGAAGCTCATCATACCGTCTCGCCTTCTCCCATATAAAACAGATCGAAAAACTCCGCAATCGGGCTCCGGATTATAAGAACGGACCGCCGCCGATCACGATCGGATCTTCGTCCGTTCTTTCCTCTGCTGCCAGTGGGATGCCGCTCAGATCCAGAATCTGTAAAATATTGGTGTAGCACATCTCATACTGCAGGGTAATTCCAAGAAAATCAAATTCCTTTACCGGATCCTGGGACTCCAAGTGCAAATAACGGAATATTTGCTCCTTCATAATTTTATGCAGATCCGGCCATGGCGAATAGACACGTTCACACCATACATCTTCGCGCTTATTGAACATATCATAAAGGATCTGGATACCCAGATGCGACATCCCAATCTCATACACATCCGGGAAGCACATGGCAAATCTAATAGACACCTTTTCAGGGTCTTTCATGACCGAGTTTACTTCATTCCCGATATAACGTGCCGGTTTCTCTCGCTCCCGTAGTTCCTCCGGGATTCCGTTTCCTGTATCCTCTACCGACAGATAAACATGCTTTTCCTTCTGATACGCAGTAACTGTAACCTGTCCACCTGAATGATTATATTTTATTGCATTTTCAACAAGATTATATACCAGCCTGTAAATAAGAATATCACTTCCGACCATTGTTGTGTTCTTGCATTTTCCAGCAAGCTTTATATTTTTTCCTGTGCCAGAGGTTCCAAATCTGCCAGTACTTCATCAATAAGAGCATCAACTGCAATTTTCTCATCTCTCCCCACAGTCTGAAGTTCGCTCATGTCAAGAAGTGTCTTTACCATCCTGCTGAGTCTGTCATTCTGTTCCGTAACCATTTCTATCGTCTGTATAGTATCCGTATCATTGCCCGGATGTCTGGTGGAATTATAAAGATCAAGCTGTACCTGCATCAAAGATAATGGCGTCCGCAGTTCATGTGCTGCATTTGCCGTAAATTGTCTCTGTACCTCAAAAGCACCCGCAAGACGTTCCAGCATCTTGTTATACGAAATACGAAGCTGGTTCAGTTCTTTCACCTGATTCTCTTCTATCCGTGAATCCGCCAGATTCTGTGCCTGCACTTCTTCGATTTTATCCGAAAACTCTCTAATCGGTCTGAGAGCACGTCCACTTATAAAATATGTAGCCACTCCACCAAGAAGTGCCAATAAAGTTGAAATTATCAGGCTGCTTTTTTGTAATCTGTCTTATTGTTGTATACCTGGACCGAAAAATCATTTGCAAATTCATCCCACTTATCTTCCGGAATACTGATATATATTTCGTCTGATTCATTTTCATTCCCATCTCCCTGTGCATCCACAGTCTCCTGCAGGGAATCGATATAATACACGCCATTTTTATAGACAAACATCGTCAGACATCCACATATAACCGCAATATATAATGTAATGATACAGGTAAGTCTCCACTGCAGTGACATTCTTCTCATTTATCGGACTCCTCTCGTATTTTATACCCCTCTCCCACCTTGTTCAAAACCGGATCATAACCAAGCACGGACTTTAGCTTTCTTCTGAGTGACGACATATGCACTCTGATGGATCCGCTGAAGCTGTCCACGGAGGCATCCCAGACATGCTCGATCAGTTCCTCCTGACTTACCGGTCTGCCCAGATTCAGAAGCAAATATTCCAAAATACCACTTTCTTTTCTTGTCAGGGAAACCGGTTCCCCTTTTGCATATGCCTCGCGTCTTATCGTATTGAACTTAATTTCACCGCTTTCCAGACAGACATTCTTCTGCACAAATTTTCTTCTTGTCAGGCTTCTGATACGTGCCTCAAGCTCCTGCAGATGGAACGGTTTTTCCATATAATCATTTGCCCCGGCATCGAGTCCTTCTACTTTGTCTGCAATCTGTCCTCTTGCAGATAAGATCAGAACCTTCGTCTCCTCATTTTTCTGTCTAAGTTCCCTTAAAATGTCCATTCCATCCATACCCGGCAGATTCAGATCCAGAACAATCAAATCATAATCCTCCGCCAGAATGCATTCCAGTGCCTCTGCCCCGTCATAGCAGGTATCCACCTCGTAACCAGCATCATACAGACTTTTTTGCAATTGTGTCACATATTTGTTTCTCATCTTCAACTATTAATAATCTCAAAAGCTTTCACCTGTTTCTTAACAAAAATTTTACAACTACTATTGTATAATACCCAGGTCAGCAGGTCAATAAATTCAACAATTGAAAGGAGCAACGATATCTTGAAGTACCAAAAATATCTCAAATTGCCTTGCTTATCACCGGTATCACTATGGTCAGCTATGGTGCAATCAGAGGTGAAGCGGCTGCCGTACTTGGCAAAGCAATAAAATTATGTCTGGAGTGTGTCGGAATTGGATAAGAAAAAGAAATTATGTCAAAAAAAAGCTGACGGAATACGTGGATGGGTACAGGCAGTCGCCACACTGCTTACCAATATTCATATTCCCAATTTCTTTCAGGGCAAAATATATCAGGGCAAGGCGAAAACGGTATGCGTCCCCGGATTAAACTGTTATTCCTGTCCCGCTGCATCCGGAGCGTGCCCCATCGGAGCCTTTCAGGCGGTTGTCGGATCATCCAAATTTAAGTTTTCCTACTACATAACCGGGTTCCTGATTTTACTCGGCGTGACACTGGGAAGATTCATCTGTGGTTTTTTGTGTCCGTTTGGATGGTTTCAGGATTTAATCCATAAAATTCCCGGAAAAAAATTTTCTACAGCCCGGCTGAAGCCACTAAGATACCTGAAATATATCATTCTTATTGTTTTCGTCATACTTCTGCCGATGTTTGCAACGAATTCGGTCGGGATGGGAGATCCGTTCTTCTGTAAGTATATTTGTCCGCAGGGCGTTCTGGAGGGGGCTATACCTCTTTCACTGGGAAATGCTGCCATACGATCTGCACTGGGAAAGCTTTTTTTCTTTTAAATGCCTTATTTTAATTACAGTTGTTGTGTTAAGTATTTTGTTTTACAGACCCTTCTGTAAATGGATCTGTCCTCTCGGGGCAATCTACTCACTGTTTAACAAGGTCAGCTTTCTTAAAATTAAGGTCGAAAACAGTAAATGTGTCGGATGCGGTCAATGTTCCAATGCCTGTAAAATGGATGTTGATGTGCTTAAGACCCCGGATCATCCGGAATGCATACGATGCGGAGCATGTATAAAAGCCTGTCCTAAAGATGCCATCCACTATCAGTTTATGGGCATGCCATGTGAAAAAAAAGGGCATCCGCAGCCCACAATATTCAAAAAAAGTAACTATTAATCTTATTACCAATTATTCAAAGGAGAACTTATTCATGAAAACAAAAAGAACCGTTATTTCTATTTTTACCCTCTGTACAGCATTATTATTTACAGCCTGCAGTGGAAAAGGAACTTCAAACACAGAAGCTTCCCGGGATACCCAGACCGAAGCCGGCTCTGAAGCTTCCGGCAGCTCCAACACTACGCTGGATGATTTATATCAGCAGGAGAACCAGCTCTTTGCCGAGCATGAAGATGTATGGAACAAAGCATTTGGCATGATGAATAAAAGCACGGCTGATCCAAGTGGAAATTATGCAGATTATCTGGCAGACACCGTTGACTCCAACAAAGACTCTTTTTCAGAGGATGAGCTGAAAACACTGACAGATGATATTGAAACAATTCGAAAAATCGAGGAACAGATAGCAGCAATCGAAAAGGACAATACAGCATCTGACGATGCCTCCCAGAAGGATAATTCTGACGATACCTCTCCTTTCAGGAATTTCTCCGGTCAGGATTATGATGGTAATTCTGTCGACGAAAGCTTGTTTCCGGAAATGCAGTAACTGTCGTTAATTTCTGGTTTACCGGCTGTAAGCCTTGTGTTGCCGAGCTATCTAAGCTTAATGAATTAAATGATACCATCAAATCCATGGGGGGAAGTAGTTGGAATCAATACAGAAACCTTTGACGGAAACGAGGATGCCATCAAAGAAGCTGCAGCTGTTCTGGAAAGCCAGGGGCAGCATACCGCAATCTTTCTATTGACTCTGCTTCAGATGCAGGTAAATATGCCTCTAATATTATGGCATTCCCTACCACAATTCTAGTCGATAGAAATGGTAATTTCTTCATCCTGCAATGTCCATACGATCCTGATTCCTATCGTATTTGTTATTAACTCTTCATCTACTGATTACGCATACACCGAAATTATAACCATCAACGACTCATCCCGTATCTCATACTGAAATATTCCCTCATATTTCTCTACAATATCCCGAATATTCCGCATTCCGTAACCATGTAATCCATTCTCTTTTTCGTCGATATAAATCCCGATCCATTTTGGTCTGGTTTCTTTGCAATCGCATTGGCTATTTCAATATAGATTAACTGATTTTTTTTTTTATCTTAATTCGTATCCATCTTTCTTTTCCTTTGATCTGTTCACAGGCTTCCAGTGCATTGTCCAGTAAATTCCCGAAAAGAGATATGATCTCCCTGTCTGTGAACGGAAGCGTAGAGAAAACTTCTGTATCAATCCGCATATCTGTTTTTTGTCTCTGCGCATCTTTTTCTTTCTGATTGAGAATCATATCCAACATATGATTTCCCGTCCAGACATGAAAATTATACTCAATATATCTTCACTGAGCTCGTTCAGATATTCATGCAAACCGCTCCAATTTTGTTCCTGGTCATAGTTCTTAAGCGCAAGGATATGGTTTTTCATATCATGAACAACTTTACGGCTTTTGAGCATTTCCTGATAACGCTCTTCCAGTATCTGGACCTTT